>WLWH01002016.1_pt1 | contig 12117 bp, 35 predicted proteins | sample 6712741 | NCBI WGS metagenome assembly WLWH01 (sample SAMN12718694, study PRJNA515312) | sponge metagenome | isolation source: marine sponge | host: Mycale hentscheli | place: New Zealand: South Island, Marlborough, Capsize Point | collected 2003-05-01 | reverse complement strand
CAATACAGCCCAATAATAGACTTAAAATATATGATCCTTCTATGGGAGTGGACCCAAACAAAACCTTGATTAATAGATTAGTAACAGATAAAATATACTCCGTAGAAAATTCTGCGAAATGGATCACAGACGAACACGAGAAGGGTATGTACGACTATGATCTTAAAAACCTGGAGGAAGACAATGATAAATGAAATTAAAGACAAAGCTATAAACGTATGGCACAATCACAAAGTTTGTGTTCTTGCTGCAGCAGCAGCTTTCGTAATTGGAGCAATTCTTTTTTAATAAAGGACTTTATGCCCTATGAATTTAGTAGATCTGTTAAAAAAAAATATAGTAATGATACCTATTGTGGCTTCAGTATTAGTGGGGACATTTACAGGTGTTCGTTATGTTGTTAATCTTACAGATACTATTAATGCATCAGAACAAGAAATTATAAATCTTGAACGAGATTTAAAACAAGCTCAAAAAAATATTTCAGAAATAAATACAAGACTGTCATCTGCTGAAGCAACTTGGCAGATGGCAGAAAATTTATATAGACAGCTGGCGGATGAAGTTAGACAGCAGGCTTATGATATTAAGGATTTAAGTAGGTAATGAACTATGGAGATAGCCAAGATGAATTATTATTTTACAGGTGCCTTAATTATTTTATTTGTGTTGTTGTGTTTTATAAAACCTGCATATCCACGTAATGAGTATCTCAATGATGGTACTAATACTTGCAGTACTGGCGACATTAGCTTATCAATCGAACAAAGAGACTCGGAGTCTAGGTATCGACACTATAATCCTGATAATAATTATAACAGTCCTAGTGATGATCAATCGATAAGACTTACCTGGAGAAAGTATTTAGGTTCAGCCTGCACAAAAGAATTTAGAAAAGTACAAACAGAAAATGTACAATTAAAACAGCAATTAGAATTGATGAAAATGTGTGGAAAAGTCAACAATAACCCCACTATTCAACGTAATCCTAACTTCGCATTGCTAGTACAAAAATGTTCTGGTATAATCATTCCTGAAAACAAGAGGCCTGAAGGCAGTTATTGGGATGTAAAAAAAGATAATTACAAAAAAGAAAATCCTAATATTAAACTTATGGGCGACAAGTTTATAGGACCAAAAGATGAGCAATAAACCATTAACAATATCGGACGAGGCTAAAGTGCAGATGCCTATGAAGACGGTTGCCAGTTTGATCGCGCTCGTCGCAATCGGCACCTGGGCTTATTTTGGAATCAATGAGAAGCTTAACCAGCACAGCACAAAATTAGAATTGTTTGAAAAAGATTTACAACACAACACAGAGTTTAGAATTAAATACCCGCGTGGAGAACTTGGTCAGTCAAGCGGGGAAGCGGAGCTTTTTATGTTGGTGGAGCATATCGCAGGATTATTAGATGAGTTAGAAGTAGAAGTTAAGAGTATGAGAAACAATGCAGTTAACATAGAATTTTTACAAGAAAGAACAAAGAAGCTTACAGAAGATGTAGAAAAATTAATTAGAAACGGGAACGGTCATCAATGATAGAGATTGTATTTGCATTAATACTAGAATTAAACGGAACAATGATAGAGCACGTGCATAAAGATTCATTAAACGCTTGCCTCAAATCAAAGCGCGTGGCTAAAAAAGAAGTAAATCCAGAGCGAGTAGTGTTCAAATGTAAAAAGGTAGAAGCAGAAACAGAAGTTTACCAAGGTAGAAAAAGAATTCTAAGAATAATAGAATGATACCAAAGAAAAAAAACCCAGTTGCTAAGACTTTAAAAACCTTTACACAAAAGATTGTACCTGATAAAAAAAAGTATGACAGAAAAAAAATCAAAAAGCCTTTTCAAATTTCAGACAGAGATAGTTAACGGAGTTTGTGGTGCATGTAATTTGCATACACTAATGGTTGGAATAGATAATAAATTTTATAGGTGTATAAGTTGTGGAGAAGATCTTGAACAAAAAGTAAACGGCGTTATCAAATATATTAAAGTTGATAAACATACAGATCTGACTGCACATGGCGAAGAAGTTTAAAGATCATTTAGAACACGAGGCTGTTTTTCACAAGACTTCGATTGGACGTTATCCAAGTAAATGTAAAATGAATAAGTCAAAGCGTCGTTCGTGGAAGAAGTATCGCGGACAGGGAAAATAATATGAAATGGATGTTAGTAGTTTATATATGCTCCGGCATAGCTGGTGAATGCAGAACACCACCAGAGTATCCAGCAATCAAAGATACATATTATGAGTGTGTCCAAGATGGGTTAGGTGACGCTTATGAATTGTTATTTGGTAGTGATACTATTTTTACACCAGAAGTTATACTCAACTCGCAGTTGTATCCACAATATAAATGCACCCCTATTAAAGATGAGGGTAAGGTAACAACTTAGAAAGATTCTAAATTGTTCACCGTGAGTACTGAGACTCACGGCAAACAAAAGGTGTGAGAAGAGATCCCAATCTTATATTAAAAAAATATTACTTGCAATACATTATTTATTGTTGTAGTTTCCCATATATTAATACAAACAAAGGAAGAGAAAATGGCTGATCCAGCAAAATTTAAGTCCGTATCTGTATCGATAGCGACTTATAAAATACTAAGATATCTCGGCGATGGTAAAATAACAGACGCTGATTTAACTGTAAGTAAAACAATAGAAAGTCTTGCCAAGAAAGAAAGTAAGAAACATGGATACAAAAACGGAAAAGAGTAAAACTATTTGTCCTCAATGTAAGGGCAATGGATATGTTAGAATTCTTGTAGAAGAAGGTAGAGAAGAATTCATAGCAGATTGTAATAAGTGTGATAACCAAGGAGAGTTAAATGACTGAACTAAAAGAAGAGCATTTTGAAGTTATAGATGCTAACAAAGCTAGACAACATAATAAAAAAAACTATAGACCTTTATCTCATGATCTATTTATTGAAGAAAGTTTAATAGATGGTCAAGGTTTATTTGCATCAACAGATATTCCTAAAGGAACTGATTTGGGTATTTGTCATTATCAAATAGAAAAAGATAAGATGAGTCCTGTTGAATTAATAAGAACACCACTTGGTGGATTTATTAATCATGAACCACTTGTCTATAACAATATGGAAGAGAAGAAAGAACTTTCTGGTCCTAATTGTGAGAAGATAAAATCTAGACCCGATGGTGCAAAGACTGAATGGAATCTTGTAACACGTAAGGATATTAAATCAGGTGAAGAACTAACTGTTCATTATACCTTTTATAAACCAGAATGACAGACTACAAAAAATTAGTTGACGGTTATGAAAAATGCACAAAGCAAGAACTTGTTGAGAAGTTAACTTTAAAATGCGCAGAGTTATTAAACTGCGAAAAAGAAGTTGACCGACTCAACGAGTATGTGCAAATAATGGAACTAGAAAGTAATGGAAAAAAATAAAAAATTTAAATATGATGGGAGATCTAGACCCACTGACGATACATATCGTAAGCGTTGGAAAGAAATATTTGATAAAGGTGTAATAAATAATGAAACTACACTTGGAGATCTAACAGAAGTCTTAAAAGAACAAGACGAACTTAAAGAAAGCTACAAACAATCTTTAAAAAATAAACAAGAACGAGAAGAGAATGAAGCTTATCTTAAAGAAATAAAAAATAAACTATAGAAGAAAGGTAGAAAGCACATGAAGAAAGAAACCATAGTATATACAGCTGGGTTGTTTGATGGCGAAGGTTGTATAGTAATTACTCGTGGACCTAAAAAGAATGGGCGAGGTAAGATATACAATTGCGTAGCAATTAGAATGGAGATCTGTAATACCGACCATGATTTAATCAAATGGATTAAAAGAACTTGGGACGAAGGACACCTATGTAAAATTCCCCCTCGTAAAGTAAAACATGGAATGAGTAAACCTCAGCTCAGATGGCAGCTTACGCATAGACAAGCACATAGGGTATTAAAACATATTATGCCTTATATGAGAGAACAAAATAAATTAGCAAAAGCTAATGAAGTAATCGAATACTATAGGACATTGAATTAATATGGAAAAATATAAAATTTTAGATCTATTTAGTGGGTTAGGTGGATTTAGTTTAGGGCTAGAAAGAACAGGACATTTTGAGACTGTAGCTTTCTGTGACAATAACCAATATAGTAAATTAATATTAGATAAACATTGGAAAGGTGTGAAAATATATGACGACGTTAGAGAAATCAGTAAAGAAAAATTTAGAGAAGACGGCATCGAGTTCCCAGACATCATCACAGGGGGCTTCCCGTGTCAACCGTTCTCGGTCGCGGGCAAACAAAAAGGAACGAGTGACGACAGACATCTCTGGCCAGAGATGTTTCGCATCATCAAGGCATTCAAACCGAGGTACGTTATTGGCGAGAATGTGCGAGGGATTGTTAACATCCAAGAAGGCGTGGTCTTCGAGACTGTGTGCACTGACTTGGAAAGTGAAGGATACGAAGTTCAACCGTTCATTATTCCAGCTGCAGGCGTCGGTGCTCCCCATCGGAGAGAAAGAGTCTGGATTATTGCCAACAGAGAAGAATCTATGGTCAACTCCGACAACATTCGATTCCAACAACATTCAACAACCAAGGAAGAATCATCCTGGAGGGGGACAAGTGCCACCTTTGAATCAACAAGTTCAACAAATGTGGTTAACACCGTCGGCAACGATGAGAGACAAGAGATCTCCAGAAGCGATGAAGAGACGAGAGGAATACAGGAAGAGCATAGGACGAAACACAGTACCACCGGGCAGTCTAGCCGAACAAGTGCAATACGGAACGGCGACAACGGATATGAAAGTATGGAGAACTCCAACAACAATGGACTCGAAGGAAGACTCTCTGAAACACGCAACCAAGCTATTACAGGGAAAGAATCTTCGGTCAACGGGAGCGAGGATACAGATAACTCTAGCAGACGAAGTAATGGTGGAGGAGATCAAAGCCAACCCAGAATTAATGGAGCAGTACAAGGACTACGAGATGGTAACGAGGAAGAACTTACCAGAGCAACAGGAGTTCGTGGACTACATGAGGGAACAAACGACAGTAGCAGCTCTATTCGAGAAGACAGGAATCAAGAGGACGACAATAGAACATTGGTTCAGACGAGACAAGGCAGGGTTCAGTCATCCGAGCATCGAGGATTGGGAACAAATAAAACCTCACTTAACGACAGTCAAATACGACAAAGAAATGACAACACTACACTCAATCGAATGGAAAGAGGAAACAAAGATAATGTGGCCGACACCAACGACGAAGGGGTTCGGACACGCATCGGAGGGTCAGACAATGATCATGAGACGGAAAGTAGAAGCTGGCGAGCTGACGGAACCAGAAGCACAAGCGATGATGAACGGCACAACTCTACGTCCACCGAGGTTGAAGGAATGGATGTGGCCGACACCACAAGCAGCCGACCACCTAGCGAATCAATCGGAAACATTAGAAGCATGGGAGAAAAGAGCAGCCAAGAAGAAGAAGGAAGGAATCAATCTTCAGTTCGCACTTCGCCACGCAGTTCAGAAAGAACCAAAACAAATGTGGCCGACACCGAGAGCATCGGGACAAGAGAACCCAGAGAGTTTGATCAAGCGCAAAGGAGCGAGGGCAGCGGCTCAACACAACTTGACGGCAGCAGTACAAATGATGCCAACTCCGACGACGAGAGATTACAAAGACAGTGGCAAGGCAGTGGTCAATTCTCACAGACGATCAATTCTACCAGTGAGAGTAGCAACAGACAACAAGGAAGCGTGGGTCAAGGGTGGTGGAGCGTTGAACCCAACGTGGGTCGAGTGGCTCATGGGGTACCCGGCAGAGTACACCGTCTTAAAGGATTGGGCAATTCTATCGTCCCGCAAATCGTCGAAGAAATCGGCAAAGCAATCATCCAAGCCGAAAAAGAATGAGACATCTGTTTGAAACATGTATCGATGTCGGTAGTGGATTACTGCTATCGACGATGATACAGTTGTTCATTTTTCCATTTTTTGATATGTACCCAACTGTACTCGAAAGCTTCCATATAGCTGTTATCTTTACAGTAATTTCGATTTGTAGAAGTTGGTTTTGGAGAACAATATTCGGTAAACGGAGAAGAGTATGAAATATTTAGTAATATTAATATTACTCAGTGGTTGTGCTCATAGTGATTATGACATAAATCCATGGACAACTGTTATGAAACAACTAATAAAGGTAAAAGAATGAAACACAATAATTGTTATGTATATCCAAAGACGGTTCGTGAAGCGATAGACGGGGAACGTCATTATGTGGCGGGTAAAGAAAAATTACCAAGTGTTACGACTATCTTATCTGCTACTCAATCAGCTGATAAAGCTGATAGCTTACAAGCATGGCGAGACCGAGTGGGTGAGGCAACGGCGAATAAGATTACTGAAGAAGCTGCAGCTCGTGGTACTGCAATGCACAAAATTTTAGAGCGTTATATAGACGAATCTGGTTATTTAGATTTAACTCAAGTCGGACAACAGGCTCATAATATGGCTATACGGGTCATAGAGCAGGGTTTAAGCAACGTTTCCGAGTATTATGGTATAGAGTGTACACTTCACTATCCAGGGCTCTACGCAGGCCAAACGGACATGGTAGGGGTACACAAGGGTAGCGATGCGATAATCGATTTTAAGCAAACTAATAAACCGAAGAAAGAAGAGTGGATCGGGGATTACAAACTTCAACTAGCAGCCTACGCTATGGCTCACAATTACATGCATAAAACAGAGATAAACAAAGGTGTGATTATGATGTGCTCGAAAGATAATTTCTATCAAGAATTTATAGTTGAAGGCGAAGAGTTTAAAAACTATCAACATCAATGGTTGGGAAAGGTGAGTAAATACTATGAGCAAAAGCATGGAACTAAAAGTGATGATGGACAAGATGAACAAGTTGGCTAATGCAGTACACAATGCCAAAGATCTAGGAATGAAACAAATCTGGACTGATAAGTGGTATGCATTGGTTAAGCAATATGCACAACAAATAAAAAACGATAAAGCTTTCCAAGATAATGTAAAAGCAAATGAAAGACTTAACGATTAAAACAAAAGGAGAACGTTAAATGAGTATGCGTGTAAGAGATTTGCAACAATACCTTGGCAAATTTACAGAAGATAAAAAAGGTACAGCTATATCTAATTGTCATATCTATATCGAAACAGAGAGTGGTGCATTAGAAGAAATAAGAAGAATTGAAATACAAGAGAGCAATATTATAGGTCATCCTGAACCAACTAGGATGGTTCTAAAAAGTGAAAATATTAATAGATTTAGGTCTAAAACATTTAGACAGAGTTAACGTATCCTGTCAGGGGTGGGGTGGAAGCGAGAGTGGAAGCCCCATACATTATAATCATTCTAAAGTAATTATGTCCATAATGTGTCAATAGTGTGGCGAGTGTCGTTTTATGGGGTTTTTTGAGCTGTGCCACGGTGTAAGAGAAATTTTAGGGTAAATTTTTTTTTCAGTGATCAGTTTTTATTGGCGGTACACATGGCACAGTGCTATTTTTAGGCTATAAGCATTGGTATTATTGACTAATAGCTGTGCCATTGCTCTGATTTCCCATGGCACACCATGGCACAAATGTTCATTTTACACCATTTTTACATACTCGAAGTACCAGAGCATTTTTTTTTTCATAAAAAATAAAATTGCCTAAATATTTCTCTTATAGTAAAAATTCTTATGCCAAAATCCCGAAAGAAATCTAAGTACCGACATGTTGTAATTAAGAATAAGAAATATTATTTTTATTCTATTACTTGGCTGGATATCACCGGTGACAGTGGGCACGCAACATCAGATGAGTTTACAAAATTTAATCCTAGTGTTATGATTACACAAGCTTATTTGTTTAACAAAGATAAAAAAAATGTTAGAACGTTTGCTAGTTATGAAGAGAATGAGGAATTATTCTCTGATAGAAATGTATTCCCAAAAGGGTGTATAATTAAAATGGAGAAAATAAATATATGAAAAAGAAAATACCAAGTGGTAAAAAAGGAAAAGGTTTAAGAGCATTAAAAAAGAAAGCCCCTCACATTGCAAAAAAGATGGGTTATAAAAAAGGAGGACGAACACATGGCTAAACGTGGTTTATACGCAAACATTCATGCTAAACGTAAAAGAATTAAAGCGGGTAGCAAAGAAAAAATGAGAAAACCTGGAGCTAAAGGTGCACCTACTGCAGCTAACTTTAAGCGAGCAGCTAAGACAGCTAAGAAAAAGTGAAGAAGAATCCTACACTCACTAAAAATATGCCTAATGTTAAATGGAATCAAATCCCACCTCTTAAAGGACCAGACCCTCAAGGAGTTAAAGAATCTTTTGAACCTAAAAGATTTAAAACTATCCTTACTGTTTCAAAGAAAAAAGTTTAATTTAATTTTTTTATATTTTTGGGTTTCGCAGGTTTTTCTTGGACTACTTCTGTTGCTGTACCTTCTATGATATCTTTATGATCTGAAAGAATTTGTTTCATTCTTTCTTCTAATTCTTTTTCACTTAATTGGTCTATGTTGCCGGTCATAATTAATTTTTGATCTACATACAATCCACCAGCTTTACCCCTTGCGACCTCAGCATTAACTGCAGCACTCCACGCTCCTTTTTTCAAAGCTTCATCTCTTATTTTTGCCAGCTCGCTCACATGCCTTTCAAAGTTAACACCATATTTCTCCTGGACTTCAGCTCGCAGCTCTCCAATATATCTTACTACTAATGGGGAATATTTAGGGTTTCTCAGCTCGCTAGCAGCTTGTCTTGGCCTGGTAGTATATCCAGCTTCTTTAGCGCATTCTGCCGGTGACATTCTACCTTCGTTATAAACTAGCAATTCTGCGAATTTAATCTGTCGTTCTGTAAGTTTAGCTGGTACACCCATAGGTTGACTTTTACCGTAATTTGCCGTATAAATCAAGTTAAATTGGGGGTGGCTTACGAACTACCTTGCTTTGCAATTGGTACGGATACTGACCCCCTTTTTTCCTTGCTTGCTCGCTCACAACTTTTCCAATTTTTATATCCGTTCTCTCTCAACCACTGACTATGTAGATACAAGATTCTATTCTTGCGCTCGTTAGCTTGCTCGCTCTCTTGTCTATATTTTTTTTCCATTATTTCTCCTCATTTATATTTAATTTAGAGTTAATATCTTCTCTTGCCCAATCTTGTAAATCTTCATAATTTACAATACATTGAATTTGATCACACATAATTTCGCAATCATCCCAATAATCATTTCCATTATTATCTAAAATTTTTCTTATATATTTTATTTTATTTTTATTTTCCATCTTTTCTCCTAATTTATATTGTTATTATCATTACGATTGTTGTGAAGATAAAAACTACTCCACAATAAAATTGCACACTTGTCATTCACTCTCCTCGTCTGTTTCTTCTTGTACTAATTCTCCGTTGTCATAACCTTGTTTTATGCACTCTGCAATATGCTCAAGATCAATGTCATTTGGTTTATAATTTGGATAATCTTCTATTGTTAATCTCCACCAACTTTTTTTCATTCTTTCTCCTTGCTTGTGACCTATATTGTTTATTGTTTATTTTTTCTTAAAATTTTAGCTGAATTTAAGCTGCATAAGAGCTGATTTTAAGCTGCCGTTGAGCTGCCAAAAAACCAGGTGGACCCGGAAAAATTTGACAGCTCGTGAACAGCTCAAAACTTATGCGACCTCTTCTGTTAAAATTAATGGATCTTCAAAACTTAAGTCTACTTTTTGAAGATGATACTTGGTAGTGTCACTATCATTTAACTGCTCGTAGGCTAAAAGCATTTTGGTAGCCATAGTCAAATCATAAGTCACTTCTTTCATAATAGAATATTTGAAATGTTCTTTAGGATAAGAATATGTTCTTTGTTCTATAATGAAAAATTTGTTTTCATCAATTGATTTCATTTTTTCTCCTTTCTATTTTTATATCTAATTTTATCTTGATTACTTTTTTTCCAAAAAACTGATATCTGTCTTCTCATACCACTTGGAATATAACCATCCTCTTTTATAAAAATTCTTTTGTCTCTAATTTTTTTATCATAACTATTCATATAATTTACAAAATTCTATGTGACCTCTAGTACCTAAAAAGGTTTCAAGGTCACTCTCCGTCCTCCTATGGAAGACTTTTTTAAATAATTTGCTCAAATTCTTGCCCATCTTCGTGAACACATCCCCAACTCTCAATACTAATAAATGGAAGTTCATTATCTAAAATCATTTGTAATTTATAAACTACCTCTCTTGGACAATCCCATGCCGTATTAAAAGTATAAGTTAATCCATCTTTCTCATCTTCTATAATTTCAGTATCAACAGAGTTCCATTTAGTACCCCAATTTTTACACTTCCAATCATACCAATTTTTAGCACCATATCTTTTTAATCTTTGTTCTGCTTTCTTTTCGTCTCCATCTTGTGTAGGCGAAACTGTATCCTCCAAAGCTTTTGGCATTTTATGTATTTTGTTGAAATCAAAATCGTTCCACTCTTTTGTTTTCTCGCCACTTGCTAACTCAACAAGGTATTCAACACCTTTTAATCTTTTTTTTAATTTAGATAATTGTCTTTTTGAGTTAATTCTTGATTTAAACCTTACTTCATTACTTGTCCAATTTGGCATTATTCTAACTCCTCTCTCTTATTTTATTATGCACTTCATCAAATAAAGATATTAAACTATGTCTATCAAGTATAAATAACAAAGCCCCAATATAACCAATTTGATTGCATAACCAATAATCACTTGCGACTTGCTCCCCTTTATTATCTCTAAAACATTTAATTTCTTGCATAACTAAATCTTCAATATATTTTTTATTTAGTTTTTTCATATATTCTCCTTCAATGGTTTTCTTTCTGAAATATCCCACAGATAAATTTGTGGTTCATATGTGTCTTTACCTCTTAATATAAAATTACATACAACTTTTGGAAATTGTTTTTTGTAAGTTTTATAATCAGTAATTCTAGATTTATTTTTAACAAATCTGTTAAAAACATATTCATCAATTTTCATACTGAATTCATATTGTTTAAACATTATTCTAACTCCTCTCTAAATGTGGGTATAATAGGCAAATCAAATAAATTTGTTCCAATCGCACCACTCTCATTACCCTCGTCATCACTTTGAGGTGTTAAGATTGTTCCATCGTCTAAATAAATTTGACATGGTTGTTGATCCCATCCGTAAATCTGTTCAGTATCATTTGCACTTAACCATTTTATTTTTACTATTTTTTTTCCGACTAAATGCTTACTTACTAACTTTTCCCATTTATTATTTTCCATTTTCTTCTTTCTCCTTTTCTAGTTTTTTTATTATTTTTGGTAGATACTTTCTTACAATAGGACTTTGTTCGTCTTGTTCTCGTCTTTTTTCAAACTCTAAATGTAAATCGTCATATAACCAATCTAACAAAAATTCTCTTTCTTTTTTACTTAATTTGAGGGTCATCGGATATTCTTTCTTCTTGTTCATAATAATCTTTTTCCATTTGAGCAATATGAGGGTTATATTCTAAATCTTCTTCCTCAACTATTTCAAAGTCATTACAAGATTTCATTTGTTGTTTTGCTAATTTTAAAGCTTGAATTTTATCTGTTGCTTTAATTTCTGCTTTTTGTCTTGTTGCTAAATATCCGTGTTTTTCTGAAAACACTCTACCAATTATAATATACTCTTTCATATTTTCTTTCTAACAACACTCATCACAATATCTCGTATCAAAATGACTTCGATTTTTGTAAATTGGTTGATTGCATTTTTTGTTTCGGCAAAAAAGAAAATAGTCTCCATTTTTACTGTCATCCATTTTCTTTCTTTTTGGTTTTATTATTATTTCTTTTTTCTGTATTTCCATAATGACTAATTTATATTCCCATATCTTCTATTATTCAATATTAAATTAATCTTTTTTTGTAGATTACCATATATTGTGTGTCCTCCAGGTTGTACACCATATGTGGTAGGTGTGTGAAATTCCCATAATTAAGGTTGATATAGTCTAAAAAATGTATAGATTTTAGAGATTAACA
>WLWH01002015.1_pt1 | contig 12119 bp, 4 predicted proteins | sample 6712741 | NCBI WGS metagenome assembly WLWH01 (sample SAMN12718694, study PRJNA515312) | sponge metagenome | isolation source: marine sponge | host: Mycale hentscheli | place: New Zealand: South Island, Marlborough, Capsize Point | collected 2003-05-01 | reverse complement strand
GTGGGCAGGAATTCGCTCCTTCTGACTCGCTAAACCTTGTGTTGAGACCCCCTAGTTAACGCTAGGGGGTTTTCTTTTTATTGCGCAGATCTTTGTTTAATAAGGGCGGCTTCTTCTTTAGATATGCCGGAGTAACGTTTAGGGTTATTAACTTCGTTCGTTAGTTCTTGATCTATCTTTTGGAAAGTATCTCCCAGATCTATTTCTGCGGTTGGGTTGTCCCTGTTAAAAGCGTATATTTCTTGTAATATTCTTTCACGCTCTCCTAATATAGTGTCTATAGGAGTATCAATCCGTGCAACATTTCGACGCAGCATATCACGTAGATTATCTTTTAAGAGGCGTCTTAGTTTAGTTCTCATTGCTCTAGCCTCACCGTACACCCTAGTTCTGCGTAATTCAGCGTCTTTACGTTCTGATATTTCTAACGGCTCTCTACCAATAACTCGCATCAACACCTCACTAGTAGGAATGTCTTCTTCAAATCTTATTATAGCTTTTGTGTCTTTATCGATTTCACCTACGGAAGCTAATCTATACGCTTCTGATACGTCTTTAATGTTAGGTAGAGTGTTCCTTAAACTTTCTCCTAGTACAGATAACGCTTTATCAAAATTGCCCCTTACTAATTGCGAGCTTACTTTCTCCGTAGTATCAGCAAAATCCAGTAGTCTATCGTAGCCAACACCTAAGAAAGTATCCGCAGCACTACTAAACCGTGCTCTCATATCTAAAGAAGCTGATGGCGATCCATACAAACTAGGTGCTATCATGCTGTCCATATTTAACATAGCACTAAAGTTATAGCCTGTTGCAGTATCAATTACCCCGTTAGTAAGCATTAAACGCAACTTATCGTTAGCTACATTTTCGGGCAACCACGATTCTTTCATCCATAAAGTAAAATCGTCTCTGTATTCTTTAGTTAAAGTTTTGTTAGTAGGATCATCTTCGTCTAACTCATTTAATATGCCGTTTATAATTGAAGTTACTAATGTGTAACCCATAACCCCTGTGGTGCCAGCAGTTAAAGCCGTCATCACTGAAAAAGTCATAAGTTTGCTAAAAGCCGCTTTTCTTTCTGACGCAGGTAAATGTTTAATTGCGCCTAGTGACATAGCAAAATTTCTAACGACAAACGCTATAGCTTGTAATCTAAAACTTTGAAGTCTAGAAGCATTTCTAGCTAAGAATCCGCCTACTCCAGATGCTGTTGTAAACTTGTTAAATGATCTATTAAACCTACTATAGTCAAAAGCTATTTCTTTTGTGAGACGTTTAGCTTCTTCAAATATTTCTATTACTTGTTCTTCGTTTAAACTTGTAGATTTACCAGCTTTTTTTAATGCTTTAGTTCTAGATTTAAACTCTTCTTCTACAGCAGAAAAATAAACAATTTCGCGTACATGTCTTTCTGAGTATCTAAACGGAAATGAAATTAACCTACCTAACCTACGCATACCGTTCTTGATAGGGCTAACTGGCTCTCCTATAGAACCTTCCGTTGGTGTGTATCCTGCCGACATAAACTGTTCTAAGTAGTTAGTGCCAAACAAACCCCTATTGTTAGCGTACTCGTAAGCAGCTTTTAAGAATGGATTCTTTTTCACCCTTGCTAAATTACCTAGAGATCCAACCTCAGTATCTAACGCGGTTTCATTTATATTAACTTCATTTATACTACCAGAAGCAATTTGTTGGGCACCTTTACCGAATGCTAAGTATGTACCAAGTGTTTTAACCGCACCAATACCGTATTTCTGACCTAGCACAGCAGGAGCAAAAGTAGCTATAACGTTATAGTTTTGTAACGCTGTATCAACACCAAGTAATGAAGTGTAGAAAATAGATTGCCCACTTATGTTTTCTATTTTTCGTAGGAGTTCGCTTTGTGGTTCTGGTGAAAACTCAGCACGGGTTCTTTGCGCGAGTTCGTCAATTATTTTATTAACTCTAACTTGATATGGTTGATTCTTCACTGAATCTCGCGCTTGACTTAAGGCTAACTCCGCATCTTTTTTTCTACGTAGTCTAGGTAACTGAGCAGAAGCAGCGCCCATGTAAAAACTAAAAGCTCTAGCTTGATCGTAGCTATACCCAGGAGTCGCTTTACGTTTGGCTAACCGTGTACGTAAATCTCTATCAGGCAATGTAGTCAAATATACGTTTAATATTTGGTCTTTTATCTCTTCTACAATTCCTAGTGTGTCGCCAGTACCCGCTTTCTTAAACGATAGCTTGTTTAGATTATCGTATATTGCTCCAAGTAAGTTATCAGTATTTTCATAAGTGTTTCTGAGTTCTTTTCTATTATTACCAAACACTAAAGTCTCTTCCCCTACTTCTTGGCCCTGTAAACCTAAATCTTTTTCTACTTGCGCCATAAACGCATCGCGTTCAGATTCTTTTTCAAATGTCCATAACCCAGTATTTGGGCCTGTTTTAACTTTAATCCAATAGTCTCCAAACCTCAACAACGGGAAATATACGCCTTGATCCCTAATTGCTGAGTACATCTCCGAAACTGTTTCTTTGACGCTTAAAGATTCTACTTCTGATAGGCCTAACTTATCTATGTTCGCAAGTTGAATTTCTTCGTTTCTTTTAAACATTTCGGCGTACACATCTCGCACTTCTTTGTATAACTTATGCCCCTCAGCTTCTACTTTAGTATCTGATACACCAGTAGCTTTTTTGTTGCGCTTCATTTTTCCGAGTAGTTCCCAACGAGAATACACAGACCGCATATCTTTTGTTCTACCGTCAATAGTTTGTTGCACTTTTGTTTTATCTGCGTCAGATATATTTGGCTCTTTAAGTTTTTCTCTCAACGCTACTAGTGATTTATCTTTTTGTATCGCCTCAGTTATTGACGTAAACTCTGAAGGGTCAAACCTCATCACTGTAGAGTCGGTCATAATTTCTTGTAGTAACCTACCTCCAACAGGACTACCTAATATAAACTCTGATAACTGGTCATAAGTTTTTTTGCCAATTTGTAATATCTCTTGGCGTTCCATACCTAAACCGTCTATCTCTTTATCAAGTTTATCCGCTAAATTATTAAGACTTTTAATATCAGATTTTCTAAGCACTTCTAAAATGCTGAATGTGTCAGACGCAAGGAGGCTAGCTGCAAGTGTAGGATCACTAAGTACTTTGGTTAAGTTCTTACCTGCAAACTTTACACCATCTTTACCTATATTATTGTCAGCTGTTATGGCGGCTTGATAACTTTCAGTAAGCGCTTTAGAAGTGTAGCTACCGTTAATTTCATCTCGTACACGGTCAAGGTCTATAGCTACATTATTAAGATCTAAAGACCCCATTTCACGTTGTGCTTTTTGACCTGACAAACCAAGGTTAGTTGTCTCTACTAAATCTTTTTCTCCTATGATGTACTCTATACCTCGAACCAAACCATTATTTCTGTTATATCCAGGCCCAAGAAGACTAACTATAAAATCAACAAAAGTAGACAACCATTTTTTTACTTGTCCGATCCAAGCAGGTTGATTTTTTGATTCACTAGCCTTTACTAAAAGTTCAGAGCCGTTCATCGCCCACCATTCACTTGGGTCGGTTAATGAGTACATCTTGGAAAAAGAAAGAGATTCGTCGGCTGTAAGTAGTGCTTTTACTTTGTTTCGATGAGAATTTTTAATAAGTTTAGCAGTAGCGTTTATAGTGTCCGTAAATTGTTTTGTATCTTTAGTTTTCATAAAATCTGGGTTTTGTTTTATGCTCTTAAGAACTTGAGCTAACCCTTTTGGACTTACTTCAAGCCCCTTTGCACTACGCTCAACAACATCTGCTACTGCCAGCCGTGCTCTTAGATCTCCTGCGTACGCTATTGGTAGCAACTCAAAAAAATGTCTCCGCGCTTTTAATAACGTTAAAGTATCATCTGTGTCTATGGCTTTATTAAGATTTGTTTTTGTATATACACCAGCTTTGTAATCTTTTGTATACGAAGCCATTATTTCGTTTTCTGCTTTTATTATTGTAGCTAAATTGGTTTTTATATCTTTTTCCCATTCTTTTGATATAGCTTCTCGTATGTCAGTAGGTAGATAACGCTCAGTATGATGCAATAGTTCATGAACAGCAGCCCCTACATCAGCATCTGATTGATTGTTAGCAGCTCTACCGAATAGATCAATTAAGCGATTTTCAAAAGTGTACGATGCTAATACACCGTCTCTGCGTACGCCTTTGTTTATTTTAAGGTTTATATTAGTAGCTAAACTTGGATTTCTTTCAAGCACCCAAGCTAAAACTTTTAAAGATCTATGTGAAGCAGTATCAGGCTTAGTATTAGCTATAGCTTCTGTTAATTGTTTTTTTACTTTTGCATAGTTTGCTCTATTTTCTCCACGAGGTATTGTGTTTTGCGGTACTCTTTTTCCTTTTGCGTCTATGTTATAGTCGCCATATATACTTTTAGCCGTGTCAATTACGCGCTCTCTAAATTGTTTTTCTCCTTCAAAAACCTCATAAGTGGTAGCGTAACTTCTATCTATACGTTCATTTACTACTTTTAAAATTTTCTGTACGTTTTCTATAGCTTGTTTCTTTGTTGTACCAACAACATTTTGAGATCCTCCTGCGCTTCCCCCTACAATTGCATACGTAGTTAGGTTAGGTTCGCCTACCGGAGTGCCTATGTTAGCGACGTCTATTACAACCCCTGTTCTATCGTCCGTAATACGGAACATGTCTGGAGCACCTGCAATTTTTTCTTCTATTGTGTAAGTAGCTTTTTGTGGTTTAACAGCTGCTTTTTCTGCTCGTTTTTCTTCCGCTGTTGGCTCTCTACCAAAATCACCTGCTTCTACCCTTGTTTCTAATCGTTTAGATATTTCATCAAAAGCAGCGTTTGTTTCTGGGGGTAACTTAATTGCCTCTAAATTTTTTTGTATTTTTTCTGCAGGAGTTTCTGTAGGTACAACAGGGTCGTCAAACTCATTAATAATTGTATCCGCATCGGACGCTAGCTCTTCTGCTACACGCCTATTAAACACCTTTTTAGTTTCTTCAGCGTCTAACTTACCTAAACCAACAGCAACATCTCCTAACCCAGGAACTCTTTTTTTATTTTTATATTTTTTAACTTGTTCTGGGGCAGGTATTTTTGTATTTTTTAATTTGTTTTCTGCTTCTTCTATTATTATTTCTTCGTCTACTGTAGTTAACTCAAGAACGCCTTTCTTTTTCTTACGACCTTTTGGTTTTACTTTAGGTTTAGGTTCTGCTACTGAAGAACCAACTGGGTCGTCAAACTCAGAGGCTTCTAAATCAAGTTCTTGCTGTCTTAATGCCGCATCTTCATCAACGTCAACATTAGCAGCTGATTCAGTTTCAGTGTCATCTAACCAAACAATTCGTTTTTGCTTTTGTTGTGGGGTAAGGTCTGGCCTATTTAAATCTAACTCAAGCTGAGCATCTGGGCTTGGCACTCCATCAGCAATATCTAACTCTCTCTGTATATCTTTAACGTTTTTATCTGCGGTGCTTGTTCCGTCTACTGATCTTCCACTTTGCATGTCATCGTTTTGGCGTTGACGTAATTTAATTTGCTCGTCGGCACTAAGATCGTTTGGGTTTATTAACCCTTCTGGGGCACCTTTTGTTCTGTTCCTAGGTTTTCTTCCCTCAGCAATGTCGAGCCTATCTTGCATATCTTTGACTGCTTGAGGGATTACTGTAGGGGTTGCGTTTCCTTGCGCCTCTTGAAGTTTAGCGTCTTCTTTAGCTGCTTCAGTTGTTTGCTCTACGTTTTCTTGTGCGTCACCGTCTACTTGCGCAGTAGCATCATTTTGTACTCCGTTTGCTGTAGCAATAATGTATTCGTATATTAAAGTATCTATATCTGCACGAGATGTACCTTTGCCAACCGCATTTTCCACCGCATTTTGTAATTTATCTGTGTCTACACCCTGTAAAAGACTTGGCTCCATGCCGCGTGTAACATCCGTTATAATCTCATCTGCTTTCTGTTTTCTAGCTATTACAGCTCGTGAAGCTACTATGTCGATTGGCGCTGTAAAACCTTCACCTAATGCTTCTAAAGCTAACTCACCCATTTCAGCTTTTTCGCCTACAGATTCTGCTGCGGCTTTAGCACCAAGAGCACCGCCTGTTCCTTGAATTCCAAATTGAGTTGCTACGTTACCAGTGGCAGCAAAAGTAGGGCTTTTAATAAATTTAGAAAAAGGAGCAAACCCTATAAAAGCACCTGCAATAGCGTTAGGTTTTACTTCTGCTATGGTTTTAGTTTTTGCGTATTCCCTAGCTTTTTCTACATCGCCATTAAACTTATCAAGACCTTCTTTATAGTTTGGCCCTAACGCACTAGCTACTACAGCGGTAGAATTTAATGTAGAACCCCCTACTGCTGTGCCTGACATGTTAGCTGCGCGACTACTTAAAAACTTAGCTGCAACTCCTTTGGTAGCTAGTCCAGCAACACCACCAAAAGGTAAGGAAGCAATAACTCCTGGAAGTTGTTCACCAAAAAAGTTAAGCGCGGCTCCAGGATTTCTTAAGAAAAAATCTAACATTTCCATAGCAGCGGCAGTAAAAGAACCGTCTTCAGCTGCGGAAGCATCATTTGCTTTTCGTATTGCCTCTGCAATTCTTGGGTCAGAAGCTATAGCGTCATATTCTTCTTGGGCTTCTTTTAGTTTAGCCTCACTTTCTTCAGAGTCTTGAAACATATCTGCTAACGTATACCAAGTGGTCATTACGCGCTTCATGCCTTTTTGGAACGAGTCTACAAAACCTACGTCATCATCACCTGTTTCTTCTGTAGCAGTTTGTACAAGAGTTTTTGCTTCTTCATCGGAGCTTAGTAACTCAGCCTCTGGATATAAAGAAAGAAACTGCTGTGCTTTGTCTTTATTAGGAAATTCGTATGTTTTTCCGTTAGAGTGAAGAACGCTAAATACTTCTGGAGCTACTGTTTGTGTTTCCGGCCCTAAAATTTTTGTTACGTAGTCTTTTGTTTCTTTAGGTAAAGAGTCTCTGCTACCGTCCCAACTGTCTGCATTATCTGGCCCATAATTATAAGCAACTAACGCTCTTTCTTGATCTCCATTATAACGATCCAACATTGCACTGTAATAGCTTTCCCCAAAAGCTCTATTTACTGTTTCATTACCTAAAAGAGCACTGGCAGATTCTTCATCACGATTTTGATACGGAACGTTAAGTTGGTCTGCTAAGTTAAAAATGCTTGGGATGTTATACCCTGGATCAACTGCGGTGCTTGGTAATACTTGCGCAACTCCTAAAGCACCTTTATTAGACTCAAGAGTTCTACCTTGGGTATCAAATTGCCTACCACTACTTTCCGCAAGAATTAAATTATCAAACACATCTTCGGTTTGATTTTGTTGTGGTTGTTCTTCTTGTTCAGCGTTTAGTAACTCAGCATCTGGGTATAAAGAAAGAAACTGTTGTGCTTTAGCTGCGTCAGGAAATTCGTATGTTTTTCCGTTAGTATGCAATACCGAGTACGCCATACAAAAACCTTTCTATTAGCCCTGTCCCATTATTTTCGCGTAATCTGCATCGGCATCACCAGTTCGACCCAGGATTTGATTACGTGCGAATATATATTGGTCGTCACGAGTTTTGTTCAAAAATTCTTCGTCTCCTGTTCCCTTTAGATATGCTATACGGTCTACAACAGCTTTATCTAAATCTAAGTTCATCTTAAATCGAGTTGCGTCTTTTGTTAAAGAAGAATCAACTCTTGTCCTCGCCTCAGTACGTGCTATAGCTTCAAGTTGGGCATCAGACAGGCCGAAATACTTCCCAGTTTGGCCTTGTTCGTCTCTTAAGGTTTTTAAATTGGCTAGTCTATTTTTAATTCCTTTTTCATCTTTTTTATCCGCCGTAAGAATAAGTCTTTGAGTGTCAGCATTTAGATTTGCAACGTATAGCCCAAGATCTTCTCGCGCTTTAGCAATTTGAGCATCAAGTTGCATTTTTCTTTCACCAGTAGATCTGTCACTAGCTGCTTTAAGTAAGTTAAGTTTTTCTTCTCGTTTAGCAACTTCGTTAAGAGCCAGTTTTTCTTTAGCGTCTTTCTTTCTAGCCCTAGCATCTTTTAGTGCTTCCTTAACAGATTTCGAGGTAGCCGCCCCTGCTTGCCCTGCTGCTTGCAATGCATACGGAGAGTCACTAGCCGCCATACGGAAACCAAACTCCGCCATAGCTGTATACAAGTCTTCTTTTTTAGCTTTATCAGCTAAGTACTCTTCAGTTTGTAAATAGTCTTCGTATTTTGTATCTCGCTTGCCAAGCTCGTCTTGTAACTTTTTAAACTCAGCGCCGGTTGTATCTTCAGGCACGACAATACCGTCAAACAATGCTTCGATTTCTCTTTTAGTTTGATCGTCTTGTTTTGTTTCTGTTTCTGTTTCTGTTTCTGACGCTACTTCTGACGCTACTTCTGACGCTACTTCTGACGTTACTTCTGGCGCTACTTCTGACGTTACTTCTGACGTTACTTTTGGCGTTACTTTCCCAATAGCATTAGGGTCTGCTTCTTCTGTTAAGTTAAAAATATCTTGATTAGGAGGATTATAATCAATGTCAGCAAATGGATCATCAGGCACAACAAAACTTTCGCTACCAGACGTTCCTAAACCAGCACCAGTTCCTGTTAATGCATCGCGTTTTGCTATCAACTCATTAAGTCTTGCTTGTGCTCCTGCACCTGGCGTTCCACCCAGTGGATCAAAGTCATCATCAAAACCACCGCCTCTACGCGCTACTATTTCTCGTTGTTTTTCTATTTCCCCATTAAGTTTACTTAACTCTTCAGAACGTAGCATTTCCCTTGTTGTATCCCTAAGGCTAAGTTCATCTGAGTTTTTAAGGCCGTAACGAGGATCGAGTACTGACGCATTTATACTTGCCGCGTCATCAGGATTAATTATTGGTACTAGAGCATCGGAAAGATTTTGTGGTTCTCCACTTAATTCGTCACTTAATTCTTCACGAGCCATTTCTATAAGGAGCGGATCGTAAGATTCTGGGTTTTTTAGAGCTTCTCGCATAGCTGCTCGTGTAGCTTCATAATCAGCGTCGTTTTGATTTAGCGTCCCACCAGGAGCGTACCCAGGGACATCTCCACCGCCAGCAAATGCAAGTAGCCCACCACTAGCGGCTCTAGGTATCATTCCTGGCCCCATAGGAAGTTGATTCATACCAGCCACACTAGGACGAGGAGCCATTTGTCTTTGCATAGCTTGCATCTGAGCAGCTTGTGGTGTTGCACCCATACCTTGTGGCATACCCATGTTGACACCTGTTGGCATTTTAGGCGCGGGAGCAGGAACAGGAGCACCACCTAACCCTTGTTGCGCCAACTGCATTTGTGGCATACCTTGTGGCGCAGGTTGAGGGTTAAGTGTGTCTTCCGCTACACTAGTTATTTTTTGATTTCCTTCAGCTGTAACTTTTTTGCGTGCGTTTTCAATTGCTATTTTTGCTAATACTGCAGACATAAGGTCTACAGTACCTCTTTGTACAGCATCGGCTATTTTTTTTGGGTCAAAATCATACGCAACAGCAATTTTATCTGGGTCTGTTTCTAAGGCAAACTTTTTTGTTGTATCTCCATCCAACATTAGTTATTACCTCCCATCAAGTTATACATACCAAGACCCGCTATACCAGCACCAGTTAGCTGCCCCGCAAGAGAAGGTGGTTGTGCATATGTCGTAGCTGTTGAACCAAGCCCTACTGGGATACCTCGCATTAAATTACTAAAGTATCCTAGTTGCTCCATTGGGTAGTCACGTTGTGCTAAGAAGTCAGCGTAAGACTGATCGAGTAATTGTTGCTGCAGCCCACGTTGTTCTTGTCCGGCTGCTGCTTGCGCTTGTATTCTCTGTAGCTGATTAGCTTGTGCAGCCTGACCGATATCACCAATTTGTGCACCTGCTTGTGTGGCTTGTTGTGCGCCTTGTAAACCTACTTGCTGCCCTTGTATTCCTGTAGATAACCCTCGTAATCCTAACTCTGCACCAAACTGTTGCGCTTGCTGTGCTTGTTGAAATGCGTTTTGTTGTCCTTCTGCTTGTATAGCTCCAAGTTGTTGTTGTAGATTACGTTCTCTTTCTGTTTGAGCTAGTAACTGTCTTGCGCCTCCATAAGTACCCTGCCTAGCTGCACCTAAGTTACCTGTTAAATTAGCTATTTGTGCGTCTCTTACGGCTTCTTGTTTTTGTACATCCATTACGTTTTGTATGTAAGGAGACATAAACGCCTGTTGTGCCGCAGGTGAAGTAGCTACATTCTGATAATTTTGACCTGCACCGCCAGCTAGTGCGCCTAATCCAGCACCTGTTTGCCCAAACCCAGTAGCTTGCTGTGCCCCAGCTCTAGTCATTCCCGTTGCTTCTTGGAACTCAGGGCGCTGCTGCATACCTATAGTTTCCTGTTGCGCTGCCCGTTGTGGCTCAGTAAATCCCGCAACCCGTGGGTCTTGATACTCTTGATAAGGTCTATAAGACTCAGCCTGTGCCCGTTGCATAATATCCGTAAGATACGGCTCAGCATATGCGGGTAAATTACTCTGATTTATGTTTTGGCTTTCTGGTGCTGGTGGTGGTGATCCTTTACCCATTTATATCTCCTAAACCTGTTTTAGCTACAGGTAACTCGTATGTGTTCCATAACGGTTTGTGTCCGTCAGATTTAAAAATTTTAGCCCAACCTGGCCTGCCAACGGACTCAATCCCGTCGCATTTAGTATCAAAAGCCCATTTTTGCAGCAGTTCTAGCATGGGCTTCTTCCATTTTTCTAACTCTACACCCCCCGTAAACACCATATCTAAGTACTTTTTACGTGGGTACTGCCTAATCATTGTAACCACTGCGCCTTTAATACTTTCTTCATCGAACGCAATCCAAAGCGTGTGCTCATAATCTGTAATGCAATCTAATATATCTTCAACATCATACCGCCCATACGTATAGTCAGCGGCTTTCTTTAAGTGCGGCATTACCGCATCCCATATGTCCGTTACATGCTTTGTAGGAACCATTGAGACTTTCATCATGCTGTCTGAGGTACTAATCCTTTTAACAGTTTATCGGCACCGTTTGGTTTGCCCTTTGCTACCTTACGGGTTTTAGCCATTATCGTATCTACTAACTTAGTAAATTTTTCAGCACCTGCATCAGAAGAGCCGTTACCTACAGCTGAAACAACCTCGGCGGGGATGATGTACTCACCTTCTGAAAGTAATACTGGCTGCTCTCCGTCTACTGTAGCAGGTATACTATCACTTACTCCGTCGCCTGGCCCATCCAAATACCTTCCACCTTGCGCCATCTTAGCGCTCATCAAACCACCATCGGCAGCGGTACGTACGTTAGGCACTGGGTTTACAGGATCAAAGAATTTAAACTCTCTACCTTCTCCACCTAATATAGCGTCTCTACCTCTAAATCTTACGTTTCTTTCTGCGGGTAAATACGGCCCTTCGTAGTTGTAATCTGTTTCTTCTTCTGCTAACTCCATAGGTTTATAATCAAAAGCACCGTAACCATCAGCCACGCTACCTAATACGCCAGCACCACCTAACAACGCTCGTTTAGGGCCACCCATCGCATTTACATAGCTGTCTTTAAAAGCGGTTAAACCACCTTTTTCACCTAATCTCGCTATACCTGTATCAATGTTTTGTCTAAAGGAAGGTGCGTACCCATCTCTAGCCATTGCAATCTTATCTACTTCCCCAACTCCGTACGACTTATCAACTATTGCGGCTGTTTCTTGTCTAGGTATAGTAGTTTCTAAACCTTGTGTGCCCGCATCAGTAAATACCTTATAATCAGGTGTGCCTTGTTGAAAACTATAATCGGTAACAGGTACATCAGTAAAAGTAGCGGGTTTTATTGCCTCTACAGGAGCAGATGTCACTGAAGTCGGGGCTGCCCCATAATTTGCGTTAAAATAACTACCAGTAGTACCAGCACCAGGAGTAGAAGCTGAGCCAACAATGGTTTCTCCTCCTAGTACACCAGGGCCACCTTGCATGCCTGGAAACACCGAACCAGCACCGCCAGCAGTACTAGCAGTATTTTTAACCATA
>WLWH01002014.1_pt1 | contig 12120 bp, 5 predicted proteins | sample 6712741 | NCBI WGS metagenome assembly WLWH01 (sample SAMN12718694, study PRJNA515312) | sponge metagenome | isolation source: marine sponge | host: Mycale hentscheli | place: New Zealand: South Island, Marlborough, Capsize Point | collected 2003-05-01 | reverse complement strand
TAATTCTTTTGTATTAAAAAAGACAAGTGACGCAAATGATCAACCAGAATGGTATGGGTCTTTAGGTATACCTGCGTCTATAGATGGAGGTTTTGATCCTGCTGTTATTGTAAATCAACCAAATGATTGGGCAATAGAAGAAGCTAGAATAAGAGGTGGTTTTAACAATACTTCAACTGATTATGGAGCTAAAGCTTATTTAGTAGAAGAAGAACCAGCTGGTTACACTAGATTTAACGCTTTAATATATTCTGGTATATTCAATTCAAGAACAGGTATAAATAACACTAACGTTTTTTCTACAGCAGATGATATAACAAAAGCTACAGATCCAGCAAACGGTAGTATACAAAAGCTTTACGCAGAAGACACTAACTTAAATATACTACAAGAGTTTAAAGTTAGTACAGCATTAATAGATAAAGACGCTATTTTTTCAGCAGAAGGATCAGGAACAGTTACATCTTCTAATTTAGTTATAGGTGTTATACAACCATTAAGAGGTAAGTACGGTATAAGTAAAAACCCAGAAAGCTTTGCAGTGTATGGAACTAATAAGTATTTTACAGATAAATTCAATAATGTAGTGATGAGTTTAAGAGGTAATAGTTTAGTTGAAATTTCTCAACTAGGCATGAGAGATTTCTTTAGAGATCAGTTAAATGATTTAGATGAAGGTAATTCTCTTGGAAGTTGTATTGGTGGTTGGGACATATATAATCAACAGTATATACTATCTTTGCAACCTCCTATTGACACGTCAAGTATAACACAAGAATACTATACATTAACGTATGATGAAGGAGTTCAAGGTTGGACAAGTTTATTTGATTACAATCCGGCTCAAATAATAAGTATAAGAAATAACTTGTATACTGTTGGTAATCTTAATCAAGAAGCTAAACAATTGGCTTCACTGTGGAAGCATTATTCAAATAATATAAATAGAAGTAGCTTTTATGATAAAAAGTTTCCTAGTTCTATAACTGTTTTATTTAACCCAGAGCCTACAAGATCTAAAACCTTTAGCACAGTTAGCTATGAAGGAAGTAATGGCTGGTTTGTTCAATCAATGGTGTCTGATCAAACAGGTTTAGACCAAAATCCATCTACAGGTTTATATGCTAATAATACTGATAATATAAACAGTGTATTAAGTTATTATGATGGTGAATATGTATTTAACCCTGCAACTGATTTACCAGTAGAAAGAGCTGATTATAACGCTACACTTGGTACAAATGATCCGCCTTTATCAAGGTATTATGCAGGTTTTAATAGAAAAGAAAATTCTTATGTAGCAAATGTTGTTAACAATACAGCAACAACTAGCGGTGAGATAATATTTGGAAACCAAATAAGTGGTATAAAAGGTTATTTTGTTGAAACTACATTTACTACAGACCAAACAACAGATACTGGAGGTGCTAAATTATTATTTTCAGTCGGAGCAAAATTTGATTCAAACAATGGATATTAATAAAAAAAATAAAAAACAATGGCAGCAGGAGCAATTATAGGTGGCGCGGTTAGTATCGTAGGTGGTATTATTGGTGCTAGTAGAGCTAGACGTGAAGCTAGACGTAGAGAAGCACAAGCCTCTGCATTAGAATCTAAGTTAAATAATTTAGAAGCTAATAGACAAGAAATAATAGATCCTTATGCTAATATAACTGATTTAAGCTCTATGCTTTCAAATCCTTTTGCTAATTTATCAGTAGCTACAAAAGCTACAGAAATGCAAATGGAACAAACTGATATAGCTTTAGCAAATACTTTAGACACGATAAGAGCAACTGGTGGTAGCGCTGGTGGCGCAACGGCATTAGCTCAAGCTGCGTTACAAAGTAAAAAAGGTATTGCAGCTAATATAGAACAACAAGAAGCTGCAAATGAAAAACAAAGAGCTATGGGTGAAGCTACTCTTCAGCAGCAAAAAATGTCAGAAGCTCAAAGACAACAACAAGCAGATGTATCTGGTGATCAATTTGTGTTCCAACAAACTGAAGCTAGAGAAATGCAACAACTTAATAGACTTTCTAATCAAATCGGTGCTTTAAGAGGTCAAGCCGCGGCGGCAAATGCTGACGCGACATCAGCTATTACTGGAGCAATAGGCGGAGCAGCTAGTATGTTAGGAACTTTAGGTGGAGGTAATAATAATTAATAAGCATGGAAGATAAAAATATTCAAATAAATTTATTTATAAAGCAGTTAAATAAAAGTAATGCTTTAGGTTATAATAGACAGTACTTAGCTAGCAATGTTGATTATAGTTTTAAAATGCTAGATAGAGCCTATGAAGTTACGCCTAAGATTTTAGCAAAATTAAAAACAGCTATAGAAAGTAATAAATGTGAAGATCCATCTTGTTACATGGAAAATCAACAATTAAAATACTTACTTGAAGCACCGGCTAAATCAATAGATTTTTTAACAAACATTGGATCTCAATTAGTTATTACAGAAGATAGTTATTATGATGTTAATCAAAATTATGCTTTTGCAGTAGCGCACTCTATATTAACAGGTAAACCAACTTTTGCTAAAAGTGATGGTTATAATGTTTCTTTACATTTAAACATAAATGGCAGTCAAGAAATAGTATTTGAAGGTCCTATGTTAGAAAAACCTTTTGTTATTAATAGCGAGGCTTTAGATACTCTTTTAAATTCTGGAACTAATATAGTAGCAGAAACACCTGACATTAATGGAGACATGTTAAGACTTCTTAGCGACGTTGGAGTAATGGCTGGTAATTCAACTAATCCAGAAACTGGTGAATTAACACCTCAAGCTAAAATAGCTGAAGAGTTTGTTTTAAAAAACTCTGACGGATCAATTGATTATGAAATTATAGATATAGGAAACGGTAAAGGTAGAAATATATTAAAATACGATTTAGATAAAATAGAAAGAAAAATAACTCCATTTATAAACGCTGAAGTTGCTGGTATTTTAGACAGTGAGCAAGAAGCTGTAGCTGCTTGGAACATGTACATAAGTAAAGGTACTAGTGAAGAAGAAGACGATCAAATGGTACAAGATGCTAATGCTTTTGGTTCTAGCTGGTCATATGAAACTGATTTACCGTTATCACAAGATAAAAAAGTTTTATTCATGAAAAAATATAAAGAGTATTTTATGAAAAACTATTTAGTACAGTTTACAACTAATCAACTACCTAGCGTACAAGCTGATGCTGCTGTATTTGATATGGCTGAAATGAAAAAAGCTAAGGCACAAAAATTTATAGACGATAATAATTTAAATTAATTTAAATGACATTACTAGAATATATAACAGACTTACAATCTCAAGGTTTATCTGGCGAAGAAATATTTGCTAAAGCTCAAGAATTTAAAGGTAGAACAAAACCTGAAGAAGTTGTTGAAGAAGTAAAGACAGGCGTTGTTACGGGCAAAACGGGTGCAGCTGTAACAACGAAACCGGAAAATGCATCCGAGGGAATATTTTCAGAATCGATATATGGAAATGGTCAATCACAGTATCAAGAAGGGTCTTTTAGTGAAGAAAAACCAGAAGATAAATACAAACCTGGTGATTTTGATAAGGTTTTTAAAAATGTTTTTGGAACGTCTATAGAAGAATCTAATATTAAAGAAAAAAAATACAAACAAGATCAAATAGATAATATTTTAAGTAATTACAAAATAGGTAGTGACGATAGAACAAAAGCGTATTTTCAATTAGGCCTAAAGCCAGACGACACTATTAACAAAGAACTATTTAAAACTATTAAAAACCAAGATAATAGGACTAAAGAAGAAACGTTAGAAGATCTAAATAAAGGTGATATTTATAACACAGGTTTACCGTCAGTAGATTTTACTGCAATTGGAAGAGCCTTGGGAAATAACCAGCAAGCCAAAGATGCTACTGCTGTTACTTTTGATAATTTAAATAATGTAGAAACTTACATTGAAGAATTAAAAAAAGAAAAAGAAATTTCTCCTGAAAAATTTACTAAAATATCTCAAAATCCTTTGCTTGATGATTCTATGGTTGTTATAAGTCAGGTTATTGGATCTGCTGATAATATAGCTTTAGGTTGGCAAAATGCTTATGAAGCTAGTAAAGGTATGGGCGTTGACTTTTTATCTCCTGTTTTAGAAAAAGTTATTGAAGAAGATAAATTAGATGAATATGTTTTAAATCAATTTGAAAAATCTATAAACTTAACATCAAAAAGAAACGATATAGGTTCTTTAATAAAAAAATTTGATAGAAGTGATATTAAATCTACAGAATTTACAAGTGGAGTAGAATTTATTGGAGGTATTATTAATGCTGTTTCAAGTTTAGGTGAAACAATAGTACCAGCAATGCTAACCTCAGGATATTCATTACTTCCTCAAATAGCCGCTCCTATGTATATTGATTACAATGTCACTAAGGCTAATAATTTATATGGAGATTATGATAACTCTTTAGAAAAATTAAGAGAAAATGACGAAACTGAAATATTAATACCAGCAGGGTTAGGCGCTTTGTCAATGGGTTTAGAATATGTAGGTTTAAAAGGAATAGGAAAATTTATAGCTGGAAAAACTGGCGCGTTTGGTCCGCTTGTATCCATGGGATTAACACAAAATAAAGAAGGTTTAACAGAGGTTGGTCAAGTAGGTATAGAATCTTTTAATAATTCAATAGCTAAAGGCATATCTTTTAGAGAAGCAACAATTATTTCTCTTGATAAAATGGCAAGTAAAGAAGGTATTGAAAGTTATGCTATGGGGTTTGTTGCTTCTGGAGGTATAACAGCACCATCTGCATTTTCTAAAATGATGGTTACAGAAGGAGAAAACAGAGGTAAAGTTCAAGGATATATAAATACTCTTGGAGAACTTCAAGTTCAAAGAAATTCCAACAATGATCCAGCCTTTAGAAAAAGTATGGATATTCAAATAGAAAGCGTAGAAAATTCTTTTAAAGATTTTATAAATAATTCATACAATTTATCTAAAGCTTTAAACAAAGAACAGCAAGCAGAAATACTAAGTCTTATTGATAAAAAATCTACAAACAACAAAACATTAAAAGATTTAACTTCTTCATATAAAAAAGGAAAAATGTCAGGTCAACAATATGGATCTGCAAAAGGCGCTTTAATTAATAGCAATAAAGCTTTAAATAATAAAATAATAAAAGTACAAAGCGAAGCTAATTTAGAAGTTATAGAAAAAGAAACTAAAAAAATAGCTGAAATAGCAGGAGAAGAAAACGTTATATCTTTAGATAAAAAACAATTTACAGAAGAAGCTAAAAAAAGAAATATTGAAGATGCAGAAAACGCTGGAGAAGCTGATGCTATGTATTTTGAAAGTGATGGTAAAATATACATAAACAAAGAAAGAGCAGCAGAGGTTGGTGCTTTAGCAGCTCCTAGACATGAATTGTTTCACAAGGTTACTGATTCTTTATTTAATGATCCTGTAAAAGGTGAGGCATTAGTAGATAGATTTTTACAAACTTTAAGCTCTAAAGAACGCGCGTTAGTTGAAAAACGTATTACTGAAAATTATAAATTTGATTCTCAAGGTAATGAAAGACCTAGATCTGAATACTTAAAAGAATACTTTACTTCATATTCTGATCTTGTTACTAATGAACAAATTAACTTTACAGATAACTTAGGTGAAAACTTATTAAGGTTTGGAAAAAGTTTAATACCTTTTTGGAAGTCAAAAGGATTTATTAATGCTGAAATTAGCTCTGGTAGAGATGTTTATAATTGGATAAAAGATTATAATAAAAGCATGAAAGCTGGTAAAGGCTTAGATGTTAAAAGCGCAGAATTAATAAAACAACCAGTTATTAATAGTGACGATGTAAGCATGTCAAAAACAGCTTCTGATGCTGTTCAAAATATTTATGACACAAAAGGTAAAGATGGATCTTTTGAAATAATACAACAATACGAAGGTATGGCTAACAAAATAGCTAACAAATACCAAGACGTACCTGGTTTTGATAGACAATTACTTGTTGATGAAATATTAACAGGTAAGCGCGGTGTTATTGATATGATTAATGAATATGACCCAAGTACCAAAGTTCCAGTTGCTGCTTATATAAATAAATACTTAAGATCTAGATCAATAGAAGCTGCTAATAGAATATTAAAACAAGAGTTTGAAACAGATGTTACAGAAGCAAGAGGAGTTATAGCTGAAGAAACGAAACAACCAAAAACTGTTGTTAGTAAAAAAGTTAAAAAACCTAGCGAAACAATAACTTTTGACAAAGCTACTGAATCTAGAATAGACGAAGCAGTAAGTAAAAACTTCAAAGGTGATGAAGTTAAGTTTTCAGATACTAGAAACGTACCTAAAGATGTAGCTAGTATATATGGAGAAAAGTTAGGTCTTAATCCGCAGACGATTACAGATAAAACAAGAAACTATTCTAAAAAAGATGCAGAAGGTTTGACTAGAGCAAAACAGTTTTTACTTAAAAACGCTAAAGATGATTATGCTCGTTTACCTAAATTAAAAGATGATTTTGGTAAAGGTACTTTTGTGCCTAAAAATGTTAAAGACGCTTTATATACTGATGGTAAATTAACTGGTAGCCTAAAAGACTACATAGATCTTATTAGAGAAAAACCAATTAAACCTATATACAGAGACCGTGTAGGTCAAACTATTAGAGGTTTATTAAATCTAGCTATTAGAAATCGCATGCTAGAAACAGCACAGCCTTCGCAAGCTAAAAGATTACAATCAGGAGCTTTATTTAGTAAAACTATAACTCCTAAACAAAACACGCAGCTTATTGAAATATCACAATTAGGAGGTATTGATAATTTAGCTAATTACCTAAAAGAAAAAGGTTTATTAAAAGGTGATATAACAGCTACTAAAAGCAATAGAAAAGCTAGACAAGCTTCTATTCTTGAGTCTGTAAAAAATGGAAAAATACCTTTTAAGCTTATTAAATTATTAAAATTAAATAATTTTGGTAGAGAAACTGTTTATGGTAACGAAACAAAAAAATATGATTCTAGAGCAAAAGCTGAAAACGCAGGGATTACAGATGTTAAAAAATATTTCACAACAACAAGTGGTGAATTTATAGAAGCAAATGGTAAAAAGCCTTCAGCTAACACAAGAACTGACTGGAACCCATCAAGAGGATCTTTATACTACGGAGCAACTGATCCAGCTTATAATGATATGATTACGGCGGCTAAAGCTAACGATAATCTTTACTCTAATTCAGCGTTTGAAAAAGTAAAAAGAATTGTAATACCAAGAAATAAAAAATTAACTAGAAAAGATAAAAAAGCAAATAAGGTTCAAGAAGAAATAAATCAAAAAGCTTTAGCTGATTTTGTTAAAATACTAGATAAAAGAGATGGTGTAGAGTTTTTAGAAAACGGTAAACCTAATCCTAATTATGGTAAATTAATAATTCCTTTAAACGACTCTGCTTTATTTATTTCTCAAGCTTATCAAGGAACTACAGGTTTGATAAAAATTTCAGCACCTTTCGTAGGTGTTTCTAATGTTTTTGTAAAAGCACCTAAAGGTACAAAACAAGCTAAAAGAGATCTTGATTATATTGAAGAACATAGCCCACCTGCTTCTAAAGTTGGTCTTTCTATTATATATGGTTTAGCTACAAACACAGTTGCGCCAATAATGAAAGGCGTTAAAGATAATTTTGTTCAAATTCAATTATCTAACTCATCAGATGTTCTTTTAGATATTGCAAAACTAGATAAAAGATTTGCTGATGGAACTAGTATAGTAACACCTAACGCTGGTTTTTTAAGATTAGCTGCAGCTGGTATTAATTTAAACACAATTGAAGACTTAAACACTGGTTCAGATATAGCAACCACTATAGGTTATCCTTTAAAAGGTAAGTTTAAAAAAGATCCTAGCGCAGTTAATATTCAGAATAAATTGATGTTAGAACAAGCTACAAACCCTGATATAAAGTTTTCTAAATCTGTAGGTAGATTAGATACTTATGTTAAAAGCTTAGGAGAAGGCGTTATACAGGCTAGCAATAAGAACTCAGGCACATTTGGTGATAAAGTTAACACTGATATGAGCATGGAATCTCAAGTAAAAACATTAGGCGATTATGACAAAACTTTAAAATTCTCTAGGTCTTTAAACACAAAGCCAAAAGGTATAAGTGTATTTGATTTTGATGATACGTTAGCTAAAACAAAAGAAAAAGTTATAGTTAACAAAGCTGACGGAACTACTATAGAAATATCAGCCGCTAAGTTTGCAGAACAAGCTAGTGAATTACAAGAAAATGGAGCTACGTTTAATTTTGACAATTTTAAAAACGTAGGCAAAGGTACTCAAAAAGGACCACTTGCTGATTTAGCTTTAAAACGCCAAGGTAAATTTGGTAGCAAAGATATATTTGTGTTAACAGCTAGACCACAAATAGCAGCTACAGATATTAAAATGTTTTTAGATGGTATAGGTTTAAACTTACCAATAGAAAATATTACAGGTTTAGAAAACGGAACACCAGAAGCAAAGGCTAATTGGATAATAAGCAAAACAGCAGAAGGTTATAATGATTTTTATTTTGCTGACGATGCTATTAAAAATGTTAAAGCTGTTGCAGAAATATTAGATCAAGTTGATGTAAAATCTAAAGTTCAAATAGCTAAGTTTAGTAAAGTAGATACTTTTGACAAAGTTATAAATAATATTCTTGAAGATAGTACAGGTATAAAATCTGAAGCTGAATTTTCTAGAGCAAGAGCACAAACAGTTGGCGCTAAAAAAGGTAAGTTCACTTTCTTTACAACTCCATCTGCAGAAGATTTTGTAGGTTTAATATATAAGTTTTTAGGTAAAGGAAAAGTTGGTGATGCACAGTTTAAATTCTTTCAAGATAATTTAATTGATCCTTATAATAGAGCAGAACAAGCTGTAACTAGAGCTAAGATATCTGCGGCTAACGATTTTAAAGCATTGAAGAATAGCCTTAAGACGTTACCTAAGTCATTATCTAAGAAAACAGGTATTGGAGGGTTTACATTTGGTCAAGCAGCTAGAGTCGCAGCATGGACAAGACAAGGTATGGAAGTTCCTGGTTTGTCTAAAAGAGACGCTAAAGAGTTAAACGCTTTTATAGATAACAACGCTGAGCTAGACGTGTTTGTAGATGAATTAATAAATATACAAAAAGGTAAACCATATCCTAAACCTAGTCAAACTTGGTTAGCTGGTAATATAACATCTGACATTGTTAACGAAATAAATAAAGTTAACAGAAAAGAATACATGCAGGAGTTTAATGAAAATCTTGATATAATATTTTCAGATAAAGTAATGAACAAGCTTGAAGCTGCTTACGGTCCTAAATACGTAGAAGCCTTACGTGATATTATTCGTAGAATGAAGTCAGGATCTAATAGACCTGTAGGTAACTCAAGAATTGTAGATGGATTATTAAACTGGTTAAACAACTCTGTTGGTGCTATAATGTTCTTAAACACAAGATCTGCAGTATTACAAACTATATCTGCAGTAAACTTTATAAATTTCGGTAATAATAATCTTATAGCTGCTGGTAAAGCTTTTGCTAATCAAAAACAATATTGGAAAGATTTTATGACATTATTTAATTCACCTTACTTAGTGGAAAGACGTGATGGATTAAAAATTAATGTTAGTGAATCTGAAATAGCAGACGCAGTATCTGAAAGCTCTAACAAACCAAAAGCATTTTTAAATCTATTACTTAGTAAAGGTTTTGTTCTTACAAGATTTGCAGATAGTTTTGCTATTGCAGCTGGTGGTTCTACGTTTTATAGAAACCAAGTTAAAGCTTATGTTAAAAGTGGCATGGATCAAGCTGCTGCTGAAAAACAAGCGTTTGATGATTTTTATGCTATTGCAGAAACAAGTCAACAGTCAAGTAATCCAAGTAAGATATCACAACAACAAGCGTCGGGTGCTGGTCGTGTAATACTAGCTTTTGCTAATACACCAATGCAGTATGCTCGTATAATAAAAAGAGCTAGCCAAGATTTAATAGCTGGCAGAGGTGATTGGAAAACTAATGTATCTAAAATAGTTTATTACGCAGCAATGCAAAACCTTATATTTAACGCATTGTCAAATGCTTTGTTTGCTTTAGCTTTTGATGAAGAAGATGAAGAAAAAGAAGATAAAACAGGTAGAATAGCAAACGGTATGGCTGATTCATTATTAAGAGGTCTTGGTATAAGAGGAGCAGCTGTTGCCGCTGTTAAAGACGCTTTAATAACTATATATGAAGAAGAAAACAAAGAAAAAGGAACGCCTGAATTTAGAAAATCTATAACTGATTTATTTGGTTTTTCGCCACCTCTTGATTCTAAAATTAGAAAACTAACAAGTGGTCTTAACACATTATCTTGGGAACGTGAAAAAATGAACCAAGAAGGTTTTAATTTAAATAACCCTGCTTATCTAGCGTTTGCTCAAGTAATTGCTGGTTTAACAAACGTGCCTTTAGATAGAGCAATACAAAAAATAAATAACCTTAGAGCAGCAACAAGCGACAGCTCTGCTAAATGGCAAAAAGTTGCTTTACTTATGGGTTGGTCAGCTTGGGATCTTGGTTTGCCTTACTACGGTGTTGAAGATAAAGTTGAGATGACACCTAAAATGATACTTAAAGAAAAAGTAATTGTTATGAAAAAAGAAACAAATACTAAACAACAAAAAGAAATGTTGTTAAAATTGGGTCTTACTAAACAACAAATAAAGGATTTAAAATACGAAGAAGCAAGAGTTAAAAAAATAATTGAATTACAAAAAAAGAAAAATGATAGTAAAAATTAAAAAAGCATGGAACTCATTTTTATATAAACTAATGTTTAAACACTACGAATAAAATGGCACAAGAAATCGGTGAACAAACCAAAGTAACACTTGACCTTAAAACTATAGGCACAATAGTAGGATTTACTATAGCATTAGCCACAACTTATTTTACTTTAAAAGCGGATATAGCGATCGCTATGGAAATGCCTGAGCCTGAAATATCTAGCGTAGAGTTTAAATACAAAGACGAATTAATAAGATCTAATGTTGAAAAAGTTATAGAGCAAGTAGATAATATAGAAAAAGATGTTGAAGAAATAAAAGCTATGCTTAAAACACTAGATGAAAGATTATATAAAATTAAAAACTAATGAAATTAATTATAGCTTTACTTTTTACAACATTAACATTTGGACAATTCAAAGACGACATAAGCGTGGTGCAGTTTAGTGCTGAATTTTTAGTTGATAAACAGATATCGTTAAGAAAATTTAAAGAATTTAATACGCATACTTTGTTTATAAGTGAGCACGGTAAGTTTTTTAAAGAAGAAGAAGTAGAATATTTACCAACAATAGTGCTATATAACAATGGTGATGAAATAATTAGAATACATGGAGGTATATCTTTAACTTTACCAGAAGATACAGCTAAGCAACTACAAGAACATATAGATAAATTACAATCAAACAAATTTTAAACATGAAGAAGTTATTATTATTAATAATGATGTTAAGCTTAAATGCTAACGCTCAATTTTTTAAAAAAGTATTTAAATACAGTACTGTTTATGGTAGTTATGATCAAAGCAATGCTATTCAACCTATTAAGTCTTTTTATGTAACACAAGAAAATGAGTTACAAGAAATTACACCACGTATATCTTCTGATGCAAACTACACTTTTGGTTTTAGAAAACTAGCTTTTTTTGACTATGAAGACAAAGATAGATTTTACGATGGCACAGAAACTAATATAGGTCAAAAAAGTAACGAAGGCAATACTAATGGTTTAGAGTATTTATTTGAAATATCTAAGGGTAAACAACAAGGAATTAACTTTAAAAACTCTAAGATATTCCTAAGATATCTAGGAAAAAATTATATAGCTAAGGTTGAACAAATAAAAAATGAATTAGTAGATTTAGATTATAAATCTGCTGATATTAGACTTAGGTTACCTATTGGTAAAAAGTTTAGTTTATCAATTGGTAGTATATATAGAACATATCAAAAAGCTTACGGTGTAAATCCTATACAGTCTTACTTAGAAGAGAATCAATGGTGGGATTTAAGTAGATATT
>WLWH01002013.1_pt1 | contig 12122 bp, 15 predicted proteins | sample 6712741 | NCBI WGS metagenome assembly WLWH01 (sample SAMN12718694, study PRJNA515312) | sponge metagenome | isolation source: marine sponge | host: Mycale hentscheli | place: New Zealand: South Island, Marlborough, Capsize Point | collected 2003-05-01 | reverse complement strand
CGTAGAGGATGGTTGGGAACAAATATTCTTTCTGGACTTGCGACTGGAGATTTGGTAACAAAAATTGTTGGAAATTATAATATTGTACGTAATTCTCTCAACTTTAGCGAAGCACCATTTGGAAATACTCCAATTGGAACTTCTACAAATCAACCAGATGAAAGAGATTATGTTGGAATAACTACAAGTTCAACTTTTCAAGGAAGAACTTTCCAAAGAAATGCCGCAGATAACACTACTAATGATCCCTATTATAAAAATTATGTATTTGACGATATATCAGCGGGATTTAATGGATTAAAAAATGAATTTACTTTAAAATCTTCAGGTTCTGATATTACTGGAATTCATAATGAAGGAGCAATTGTACTAATTAATGACATATTTCAAACTCCCGGAGATTTAAATAATTATACATTATCAGAAAATGTAGGAATAACCTCAATTTCTTTTGTTGGTTCTGAAAGGAATATAGATTCTGATGTTGGTATTAGCGAGTTCCCTAAGGGCGGAATAATTGTTTCTGTTGGATCAAAGGCAGGACTTGGTTATCAACCTTTAGTTTCTGCAGGCGCAACTGCTAAGGTCACTAATGTGGGAGTTCTTACTGATGTTGCAATTGGTAATACTGGATCGGGATATAGAGCTGCTGAGAAGTATGAATTTCTTGTTGATACTAATGAGTTTGTAGGAATTGGTTCTACTAATGTGTTTATCCCTAATACAGGAAGTGTTCTTGATCTTCTCCCTCAATTGAATACCGGGTCTAACTGCGAAATCCAATTTGGAAGAGTTGCCGACTCTTATATTTCTGGAACTATTGTATCATCTGCATCAACCTTTGTGAGATTCCATATAGATGATTCATTATCTGTAGGAATTCCCACAGGAACCAGAGCTCGCGTTATTGTATCAAATCCTCCAATTGGATTTGTTAACGTCAGTGCTGCTTCTACAAGTGTTGGTATTGAAACATCAGTATACCATGTTGGATTTGCAACTATTATTAATGGAAACGTCTCTACTGCTATTTCTGTAACTAACAACTCAACTCCAAGGTTCTATCCTGCAAAATCGATCACTAACGTTGGATATAGTTCCATTACAGGAATAACAACTGTTACAACATCCACTGCTCACGGATTAAGTGAGGGTGAAGCAATTCAGTTGTCTGGTATTGCATTTACTTGTACATATGCGCCACCGGTTAATGTCTCTGATGCCGATTATAATAACCTAACTGGTGTTACTACTATTACTACTGCAACACCACACCTCTTACAAGTAGGAAAGGGAGTTGTTTTAACAGGTATTGCATTCACTTGTGGTCTTGATAATGGTAGTTCTACTCACACATATCCAAGAACGACTGATCCCGCATATTGTGGAGTTTCAGTTATTGAAATTGTCAATTCCACCAAATTTGTTGTTAACACTGGTCCATCTACAAACAACAATCAATTATTAACAACAGGTTTAGGAAGCGTAACCGCTTTTGGTCTAGCTCAAGTTCCAGTAACAGGTTTTGCACTTACAAATAATTTAGGAACAGCTGATGCTGGCCCTGATGCTATGGCAACAGGTGATGCAGTTGTTGCAAGTCTTGGTACAGTAGAAGCATTTAATAATGAAGGTTGGGGTAGACTTGGTTGGTCAATAAATGACTGGGGTGACGCTGGTAGTTCTGCACAAGTAGATGTTTCTGGAATTGCAATGACTGCAGCTTTAGGAACTCCAACAGAAGTTACTGGTGATGCAACTATTGTTGCAAATACTTTAAATGTAGCTCAGTTAACTTTAGGTGTTGTCGATCCTGCACCTGATGCAGCAGTAACTGGAAATTTCATGATAGGTGCCTTAGGTACTCTTGGAATGCAAGGAGATGTTTTACCTGTTCCAACAGGTATAGCAATGAGCGCTAATTTAGGAAGCGTAACAGTAGATTTAAATCAACAAGTAAATGTTACTGGAAATCCTTTATTAGCAAGGGTTGCATCTGTAACTGCCTTTACGGATGTTAATGCAACTTTCAATGGTTTTGGGTTGACTACAACAGTAGGAAGTGGTAATGCTCTTATCTGGAACGAAGTAAATACCGGTTCCGCTCCAATAGATCCTCCAGGCTGGAGAGAAGTCGTTGCATAAAGAGTTTGACACTAACTCTTTATTTTTATAAAATAAACGATATAAGGAATTTAATATGGCAAATTCAACATCAGCAAATTTAAAACTTACAGTACAAGCAACTGGGGAAAACTCAGGAACTTGGGGACAAATTACAAATACTAACCTTTTAATTCTAGAACAAGCGATTGGTGGTTTTACTACTTTCAATATAACTAACGCTGCTAGATCTTTAACTTTTACTAATGGTGCAGTATCTAACGGTAAAAATGATGTTATTAAATTAACAGGAACTTTAGCTTCTAACCTTACTGTTAGTATTCCAAATTCAATTGAAAAAACTTACCAAGTACAAGACGCATGTGATCATGCTGGAAATACTTTAACTTTTAAAACTGCATCTGGAACAGGTGTACTTTTATGTGAAGGAAATAATTACACATTATATTCTGATGGAACAAATGTTGTTAAACTTCATGAACAAAGAAACTGGAGAGCAATATCAGCAGCAGAAACAGTTCAAGCTGGAGCTAAACTTTTAGTAAATACAAATGGTGGAGCAGTTACAGCAACGCTTCCAGCATCACCTGCTACAGGAGATGAAGTACATTTTGTAGATCAAGGTTATGATTTCAATACTAACGCATTGACTGTTGGTAGAAACTCTTCTAATATAGCTAATGCAGCATCTGATCTTGTTGTTAATACACAAGGTGCAGCTTTTTCATTAGTTTTTTCTGGAGATGCTACAACAGGATGGACTTACACGGAGAAATAATATGTCAAATTACGAAGCAACAAAATACGATTTTTCAGGAGCAAACCTTACAGGTATCGAAGGAATTCCTACAGCAACTATTGTGCCATGGTCTTCTGCATCAGTGCCAACAGGGTTTTTAGAATGTAATGGTCAAGCAGTTTCAAGATCAACTTACGCTGCATTATTTGCAATCGTAGGTACTACTTATGGTGCAGGTGATGGTTCATCAACTTTTCTTGTACCTGATTTAGGTGATAACGTACCGGTTGGAAAATCTAATAACAAAGCTTTAGCATCAACTGGTGGAGCAAATACTGTAGCCGCAACTGGAAACGTTGGTGGTTCGACAGCTAATGCAACTTTAACAGAAGCACAACTTGCTTCTCACCAACACAATGAAACAGCATCTAGACAGCCTTCACCACCAATGGGTAGAAATAATAGTTATACAGGACCAGGTTTTAACTCTGGTATTGTCAACAGAACAACTGGAAACACAGGTTCTGGTTCAGGTCACTCTCACAATATGAGTGCAACTTTTACCGGTGATTCAACTTCAGTTTTACAACCTTATTTAACAATTATTTATATTATTAAGACGTAGGAGAAAATATGGCAACAAACGCAAATTGGACAATAGTATTTGAAGACAAAGTAATTATAAAACAATCAGGTGATGGAGCTGGAAATGCTTACACTATTGATGATAATGCTTTTTGGGCAACTACTGATTTTCAAAATATTTGGGCTATTCAATCAGGTACTTCTAATTCTTCTGATGAAGTAGAGCACAGAGACAGTAGTGCACATAATTCTTTAGCTGATGAAGGAATTAATATTCAACTGTTTATAGATAAATGGGATTCAGCTCACTTAGCTAAACTACAAGCTGATTGGGATGATGATAATTTAGTAAATGAAGATGGCAGCTCTGCCGAAACAGCAGAAGATAAAATTGCTAGACTAGGTGCTAGACCTACATCTTATTCTTCTTAATTTTATAAATTTTTATTTATTTGATCGTATGCGTGATCTTTATTAGGTCCATCTTGATCAACGTAATGTAAAAATACTTGAGCCATACCTTCACCTTTATAAATACCTGGACGACCATGTTTTTGTTTACAACCAGCATATATCAATCCATCACCTTCTTTTAATTCTATTTTTTTTCCTTCAATTATTAAAGGCCAATTATCATATTTTTTTATACAAGCTGTAATAGAAACTTCACAAGCTGCTCTATCGGTATGTTGTTTTAAATCCGCACCAAACACATAGTATCTCCAATATGAATATGTTGGTAAAAGCTTTAGATTTAATTTTTTTTCAATTATTGGTAGTTTTACATATAATAATGCATTTATTAATGGATCGTTATACCAGGCAGGTGAAAATGATTGTATATCTATTACGTAATCTTTATTAGAATCTAGTTTATTATAACAATATTTTTGATAAAGTTTTAATTCATCTATACTAAAAAAATTTTTTATTAATTTATAATTTACTGGAGCCATGCAACTATACTATATCTCGTGCCTTTCGTAATGGGTTCTATACTATGAGGATACATAAAATTACTTGGAAAAAATACAATAGAACCTGCGCTTAATTTAAATCTTTTTATTTCTTTTTCTTTCTGATCTGTGAATATTAAATCTCCACCTTCGTAATTATCATTTAAATTTATTATAATACTAAGTTGCCTAGCTGCTTTAGTATATTGATCATTGTGTATTTCGTATTTTCCACCTGGACTATATTTTAATAAATCTACTTGATTAATTTTATCGCTAAACATTTTAGGAAACTTTGCTTTATAATAAACATATAATTTTTCTATTTCTGTTTTTATTAAATTCCAATAAAATATATTTGTAGGAGTCTCTAAATCTAAACTATACCCAACTACATTTCTTTTATGTAAATTCACACCACTCATAATTTCTAAATTATCTTTAGCTTTTTTATTTATTAAAGGTATTATTTTATTTATGAATTCAGAGGAAACTAAATTTTTTAATTCAACAACTGCCTCTAAATGTTCCATTTTATCTTACCATCATCCATGATGTTAAAATATATTTCTCCCCTGACAAAGGAGAATTACCTCTATGAACATAGGGAAAACCTGCAGGCCAAATAACTATTCTACCTGTTTTAGGTTTTATTCTTTTTGAAAAATGTAAAAATTCTGTTTCTCCACCCTCCTCTACATCATTTAAATATATAGAAAAAACAAAAGCACGGGGTTCATTTTCGTAACCTTTGTTATGTTCTATATGCCAAACATGATACCCTTCAGTAGGTAATGTTTTTTGTATTTTCATGTCTGTAAAATGAAAAGGAACTCCGTAAGCATCAGAGGCCCCTGTATGTTGTGTATAATGATTCCAAGCTATGTCAAAATTTACCATCATTGATTTTAAAGACTCCCACCATACATTTATATTATCAGGTGATACAAAATATTGTTGATCCTGTTTATCTAGTATAGACGCTTTTTCAAAACCTATTCTATTTATTGTATTATTAAATTTATTTTGATCTTCATATAATTTAATTGCTTTATTACATTCTTCTTTAGTAATGTAATTATCATATACGCCGATAAAATTATTTATGTTGACTGTTTTTTCTATCATTTTTTAACTAAAATATTACAGGTTATTCTTTGCCAATTATATGTTTCTGATATAGGTGCTTCACCTTGATGATATTCATTAGAGTCAAATATTACCGCACTTCCCGGTTTAAATTTAAACTCCTCACCATCAATATAAAAAGATCCCCTCCAATCTGGTTGCCATATTGGAGTTATAAAAATTACAATTGATTTAAATTCGGTGTTAGACTCATCGGTATCATTGTGCAACCAATGTTGAGTTTTTTTTCCATTATGAGTACAATTAAACCACATTCGGTCTAACTGTGTGGGGATACCTACATTTTTTTCTTTTAATAATTTAGCTATTCTAAAAACAACAGATTCTCCCCATAAATTAAAAGCGTAATTTTGTGTAGGTAGATTACTTTCTTTTATTTGTAAAACAGGACCAAAAACAGGTAATCTAGATCCATAATCTACATAATTATCAGATTGAGCATTCATTCTCCAATTAGGAGAAGAAATTATTTTAGCATAAATATGAAATAATTCTTTTTCTGAAAATATGTTATCTAATAATATTGTTTTCATAATTTATAATCTAAGAAGTAATAATTTTTTATATATTGTTTTTGTTGTTCATTTAAATTTACATCATGTTTATAGTTGTTATTTTCTGTAAACATTTTTAATTCTTGTTCTGAAAGGTTTTTAAATTTAATATTAAAATTTTTTATTAACCATTTATGAAATTTTTGATTAAACCCCTTTTCAAATTTCCAAATTTTAGTGTCATATTCTAAAAAATTTATCTGAGGTTCAAACCAATTACTATTAATTTTTTCACGTCTTAAATTATTAACTGTATTAAAAAAATTTATTTCATTTTTAAACATATAGGTAATTAAATTGTTATTAATTTTATTAAAATTTTTTAAACAAGATATAAATCTTTCTACGGGATCCCTTACAATTGTAAATGTTTTAAACATTTTTGATGATGGAAAAAAAGAATTATTTTCAAACATATTTAAATGAGGAACTTCACACTCTTTATATCTTTGATTTTTACCAAAATCATAATGGCAACAATTATTGTTTTTTTGTAAGCCATAGGATAAAAATGTTCCTCCCGTACGAGGTATATGAAGAAATTGTGTAGTATAGTTAATTATCATATTAAATACTATTATTTTGCGTCTTTCATTCTCTATAAAACTAATATATAAACTACTATATGCTACAAAAATTAAATTTCAAGCCTGGTTTTAACAAACAAGATACAGAATCTGGTGCCGAAGGGCAATGGACAGATGGTGATTTTGTAAGATTTAGATATGGACTACCTGAAAAAATAGGAGGTTGGAATCAATTAACTGCTGCATCGAAGACATTACCAGGAGCTGCTAGAAGACAACATGCTTTTACTTCTTTTGCAGGTGAAAAATATGCAGCCATAGGAACCTCTCAAGGTTTGTTTTTATATTATGGTAATGATTTTTTTGATATTACGCCGTTAGACACAGCTATTACAGGATGCACTATAACAACTGTTAACGGTTCAAATACTGTAACTATAAATAAAGGATCACATGGTCTAAAAGTTGGAAGATATGTGACGTTATCTGGTGTGACTGTTACAGGTGCTTCAGACTACACACCTGCAGAATTACAACAAGTTTATGAGATACAAACAACTCCAGATGTAGACAAATTTACTATATTAGCTTCAAGAAATGAAGGAGGTTCAGGTATGACTGCAGCTGGTGCTGCAACTGTTAATCCTTATGTTGAAGTGGGTCCTACTTTTCAAACAGCAGGTTATGGTTGGGGAACTTATTTATGGGGAGATTCTACTTGGGGAACGGAACGAACAGTAAGTGACGTAATTCTAGATGCAGGAAACTGGAGTCTTGATAACTTTGGTGAAGTTCTTGTTGCAACAATATTTAATGGTAAAACTTTTACTTGGAACGCTGGAGCATCAGGACCTAGAGGTATAAGAGCTTCACAGTCAACAACTAATTTTAACACAACAAACAATCCAACGGCTACAAGAATTTCTATTGTATCAGATAGAGATAGACACTTATTTCATTTAGGTACAGAAACAACTATAGGTGATCCTACAACACAAGACCCTATGTTTGTAAGATTTTCAAACCAAGAAGATTTAAATACATATGCACCTACAGCGACTAATACTGCAGGGACTTTTAGATTGGATACCGGTAATCAGATTAGAGCAGCTATACAAGGTAAAGATTATATCTTTGTAGCAACTGATCTTGCAGCTTATGTAATTCAATTTGTTGGTCCGCCATTTACTTTTTCTGTTAGACAAGTTGGTACTAACTGTGGATGTATTGGTCAACACGCTATGTCTTATGCAAACGGTGCTGTATGGTGGATGTCAGCAGAAGGTGGTTTTTTTGTTTATGATGGTACAGTTAAATCATTACCATCACTTGTAGAAGATTTTGTATTTAGCACAGACGGAGATAACTTAGGTATTAATTTAAATTCAAGAGATGTTATTTATTCTTCTCCTAATTCTTTATATACAGAAATAAATTGGTTTTATTCAAAAGATGGATCTGATCAAGTTGATAGATGTGTGACTTATAATTACTCAGAAAATGTTTGGACAACATCATCTTTAGCTAGAACTACATATCAAGATCAAGGGGTATTTAATGCTCCATATGCAACAGAGTATACTAAAACAGCTACACCTGTATTTCCAGATATATTAGGTATTACAAATTTATATGGAGCTAGTATTTACTATGCTCATGAAGTAGGAACCGATCAAGTTAACAGCACAGGCACAACTTCTATAGATGCTTTTATTAGATCTGGAGATTGGGATATTACTTCACGTAAGAGCGCCTTGGGTCAGGCAACAGGGGTTGCTGATTATAGAGGCGATGGAGAATTCTTTATGTCCGTTAAACGATTTATACCTGATTTTAAATACCAAACAGGTAATGCTCAAGTAACTTTATTTGTAAGCAGTTATCCAGATGACGTAGCGGTTAGCTCACCGCTTGGACCCTTTACAATAACTTCTACGACTGATAAGGTAGATACAAGAGCTAGAGGCAGGTTAGTTTCTGTACAAATAGCCAACACAGCAGTAGGTGAGTCATGGAGATATGGCACACTTAGATTAGATGCACAACCAGACGGTAGAAGATAATGGCAATATATTTTGATCAAAATGGAAATTTAGTAGACACAGAGATAAACGAAAGCTCTAATGTTTTTATGGAAGATCCTACTGAAAATTTTTACCAACCAAATAATCTGAGTCCTACTCAAGATTTTTATGAACCAAGCCTATTCCCTCCAACTAGCTATGGATTCATTAACGCTCCTCAAAGTTATTATCCATCAAATGATATTAGTCCTACTCAAGATTTTTACCAACCAAGAGAGTTTGTTAACGCTCCGCAAAATTATTATCAACCCGACTTAACTTCAACAAAAGGTTTACCAACTTTAGATTTACAAAGCTTACCTGCAAATATGGGCGTAGCTAACGAAGAAGATGTTGAACAAGTAGATTCATTAACAGGTGAGAAAAAAGGTTTAGCAAATATATTTGATTTTTTACAACAATTTTCTCCTATGCAAATGATTGGTAAAGGTATTGGAGCTTTTTTTAATCCTAAAGAATCAAATCGTTACACACCTGCACCTATGGGTGTTTATGGATATACACCAGAACAATTAAATCAAATGAATGCGTTAGGTGGATACTATTCAGATCCTATGAGAGCATACAGAAGAAGTACTAACCGAATATCAAACATGTTACGAAGAGGAGCAGCAGGTAAAAACTTTAGTCAGAAAAATTTAGACAGACTTTTAAAACAGGCTGGTCTTGGCGATGTGGACACAGGAGGTATGATTGATAGTATAAAAGCATCTAGTCAAACAGGTTATGGAGGATACGGTAGCCGTGAAGCTGCATCAGAAGCAGCTGCAAGTGGTGGCAGAGATTATAGTTCATCACCTGGAGCTATGGCTGGTGATATGGAATACGGTGAGGAGTAATGGCCAAAATAACTAATTATATACCTGAACCAAAAGAAGATTATGATGTAGATAATCAAAGACAGATTATGGAGTCTTTGAATACAATGAAACAACAACTTAATTTTTCTTTTCAACAAGACTTAAAAAACGAACAAGACGCTTTTAATTATTTTTTATCATGACAATACAATATAAGAGTGAATCATTTGATTTAACTACTACTAATTTAACTACAGTATTAACTATATCTACCTCAGCTGTAGCGATTGTAAAAACTGTACAAGCTAGCCACATGGATGCATCAAATGTAGATGCTGATTTATATTTAAAAAAATCTGGAGGTAGTAATATAGAAGTAGGTCATGCGCAGCTTAATAAAAGTATGACAAATATGATTGTAAATACCTTGAATTTAGAAGCAGGGGATGTTATAAAGATGCAAGCGGATACAGCAAATGAGATAACTGGTTTTGTTAGTTATGCGCTTATAAACAGAGAGAATGAAAACGGATAATATACATAAAATAGATTGTACAACTACAACAATTTATAGAAACACAAAAACAGGCGAAACGTCTAAAGAGAAAGTAGAGGGTCCTGATATTGTAACCGATGTTACAGTCGAGATCTCACCGAAAGGTTTGGATGTATTCCAGAAAGTAATGAACCAAAAAAATGATAAAAATAATAAATAACGTTATAACGTTAGAAGACGGTTTTGAGTTATACCGTGCTTTGATAAGACAGCATGTTTGGAATTTAGCAAGAAGTTCTTCTGAGGGAAAACCAGGTGGAACTTTTCCAAGTGTTTGTTTAATGGAAAATGGTGAAGTAGTTGGTAACAGTCCATATTGGCTAGGATATTTTAATTGTTTATTTGATAGAATAAATCAAAAATTAAAAGAACAACATAATTTTTCATTAGTAAGAAAAGTAAATAGAATAGCTTTAAATGCTCAAAACGAAAATCATTATACAGAATTTCATATAGATAAGGCATCACATGAGACAGGAAGTTATAGTATTATTGGATTTTTAACGCCTCAATGGGCAGAAGAATGGGGAGGCGAATTAAATATAGAAGGTGAAGTTATTAAATATAAACCTGGTGATTTTGTATTATTTAATTCTGATCAATTACATAGATCCCAAGAAATTAAAAAAATACCATATTGGAGGATAAGTATAAGTTATGTTATTGAGAAATAAAACGCCTAAAGGCGGAACTGAATTACAATTAGGTTTTTTACATCAATACGTAGATAAAAATTTATTAGATCAAGTACAAATTTGTACTAGCGTACCAGGTAAAGTACCCTTAGATCCCAATAAACTTAATGTACTTTGGCAAAAAAATTCTTACGATCAACCTAATTTATATCCGTGGTTTAAAAATAAAGCTAATCATCACAAATATGATTGGTATGTTTTTAATTCTCATTGGAATTATGAAAAATTTAGAATGATGTTTGGTATCCCTACTGAAAAATGTGTGGTTATTAAAAATGGAGTTGAGAAAATAAAACAATCTCCCCATTATGAAAAAGGTAAACCTATTAGAATAATTCATCAGAACACCCCCTGGAGAGGATTATCTGTTTTACTTGGTGCAATGCAGCTAATTAAAAATCCATTAATTACATTGGATGTTTATTCTTCCTGTGAGGTATACGGTAAAGAGTTTCATGAACAAAATGATTATAACTATAGAGCATTATATGAACAAGCTGAGTCTTTATCCAATGTAAATTACATTGGTTATAAACCAAATGAATATATTAGAGAACATTTACCAGATTATAATATGTATGCTTATCCTAGTATCTTCGAAGAGACTTCTTGTATTTCTTTATTAGAAGCAATGTCTGCGGGATTATATAGTATTGTAACCGATTATGGAGCTTTGTTTGAAACAGGAGCAGAATTTCCAATGTATATTCCTTATGATAGTAATTATAAAGCGTTAGCAGAAAAGTTTGCCTATGGTATTTCTGCCGCTGCAGAAACTTTACACGAGCCACAGATACATAGTCATTTAACCACTCAAGCTAATTACACTCAGATATATTATTCTTGGCCTAAGCAAGCTGCTTCGTGGAAAACATTTTTAAAAGGAGCTCTTAATGCCAAAGCCAAATGAACCAATATGGTTTAACGTAGATAAAACCGAAACAGCAAATAATGATACCTATCAAACAATTAAAACCAATAAGGTAGAAAATAAAATGGTAGAAATAAACTTAGGTACTTCACCTCACAAGATAATGGTATGCACTCCTTGTCATAGTGATGTCAGTATGCATTACTGTCAAGCTGTGTTAAAGTTTCAAATGGCGTGTTCCAAAGAAGGAATACAATGCAGTTTTACATTACTTAAATCATCTTTAGTTACACAAGGTAGAAACTTATGTGTAGCAGAATTTTTAAATCACGAAGATAAATATACTCATTTATTGTTTATAGACTCTGACATTGATTTTGATCACAAGCCTATTTTTAAAATGTTAGAGTTTGATAAAGACATAATTAGCTTACCCTATCCTATGAAACTTTTAAGTTGGGATAAAATATGGCGAAGACTTA
>WLWH01002009.1_pt1 | contig 12151 bp, 15 predicted proteins | sample 6712741 | NCBI WGS metagenome assembly WLWH01 (sample SAMN12718694, study PRJNA515312) | sponge metagenome | isolation source: marine sponge | host: Mycale hentscheli | place: New Zealand: South Island, Marlborough, Capsize Point | collected 2003-05-01 | reverse complement strand
TTCTTCACTAAACCCTGCCTCATCAACCAAAAAACGACCTGCTGCTTTAATTTGATCTATTCGACGAGAGGTTGCTAAATTACCTCCTTTAAACATTTCATCTAAAACTTCTTGCGCATCTTTTTCTGTATACACTATAAAACAACCACTATAATTTTCATTATAACCCTCTTCTAAACAAAATTCTCTATCATAATCATCCGTAGGTTCTAACGCAGTGTAAGGTACACCAAATTCTTGTGATATAATGTAAGCATCATCAAAACCACCATAACTAAAATCTTTGAAAGTTAAATCATCTTTCAATACTATATTTGAATAACCCCCTTCCTTATTATAGTTTTTAAAAAAGTTTAATATATAAAATCTATCATTACTACCAGTAATATCTTCTAGGCTCTTAAATATAATACCAATCTTTTTACCATCAATATCACCACGTTCATTATATAGTTCACCACCAATATCTTTGTGAACTAATTTAAACGCTTTCGATAAAAATTTTTCGTTCTTCATCCCTTTTATTGTTTACATTTTATTTATAAATATTAAAATTACGTATAAAAAATAACAATTAAGAAAAAATATCAAAAAAATGTTAAATAAAGAAGTTTTGTCACTTTTAAATAACCAAATATGGATAGAAAACATGTCATCATATTACTATTTGAAATTATCTGTTTTGTGTAATGAAAATGGTTTTAATGGTGTCTCAAAATTCTTTTTGGAACAATCGAATGAGGAAAGAGAACATATGATGAAAATATTCAATTATATGTTAGAACAAGATACCGAACCTGTTGTACCATCTTATAACTATATAGAAGAAGAAGGTATTATAGACTTCAATTTATTAACATTATTTGAAAATTCCCTAACGAATGAAAAAGAAATAACCAACTCAATAAATGAATTGGTTATTAAATGTAAGGAAGTTGGTGATAGTAGAACTGAAAATTTCTTGTCTTGGTTTGTTGAAGAACAAAACGAAGAAGAACAAAAATTTAAAGATTTAGTTGAAGATCTTAAAATTATTAAAGGTGACAAATTTGGTTTATATCATTTCAATAAGTCATTGAAATAATTATTCTTCACCAAAAACATCGGTTAAGCCTAATGGTTGTTGAATTATATCAACCGCATCACCAATATCTGGTGCATTAGGATTATCATAATAACCATATTTTGTACCATTGTCTTTAGTATCATCATCAGGTAAAGATAATAGAAGTTTACTATTTAATTGAATAGACTTATTCATAGTTTCTATCCTTTTTTTAATATTATTTTCTAAATGAACTAATGTTAATTGTTCGATGAAAATTTCACCAATTGTTTTATGTAACACACTAGTTTCTTTATTACAATAAGATAATAACTGAACAATCTTATATTCTAAACCTTTTAACTTTATGTGCATTGCAGATAAATTATTCTTAGTCTCTATCAAAAACAATCTACACAAACCACCCTCAATTTTACCCTTATAATTTTGTTGTTTATCATCTATACAGTTTTTCAGTTTATGTCCCACCCATTTTAACATATATTCATTAGTTATTTCTTTTATAGTAATATCACTAGGAAAATCTAAAAAACTAATATCTAAAGGATCTATGAAATTATCTTCCATAGATTTTTTTCTTAATAAAACATTGTCATAGATATAATCATAATTACATATTTCTTCTGTATTAAGGTTTGAATTTTCTAATGTTACCTCAACTAATCTAGAAACCCATCTACCCTCTTTATTATAAACTTTTTTAATTATTTTAATGAATGTATTTATCTGTTGTAAATTCATCTTATTGTTCACAATAAACTTAGTTAACCACCCTTCACTAGTAATAAAAATCTCTATATTATCTATATGTTTTTTAGTGAAGTCACAATCAATGAAACCATCAATAGTAAGTAAAAATATTTTACAAATATAAACACCATCATTAGATAATAACTTAACCTTCTCAATAACTTTTTTATTTTTCTTTGTTAAATCATACACTATTCTAAGTGATATCGGATTATAAACACTATAAGTAGATAAGAATTTATCAACTACCTCATTCTCATATTGTTTTTTAGGTACTAAAGTCCAAACCTTTTCAAATTTCGCCCAAGACCTGAGTAGGTTTTGTGGGATACTTCTATTAGGATCCAACCAATTAACCGCATGATTATCATCAATATCTTGATCAAAATCGTTATGTTTCTCCCAAAGTTCTTTTTTGTGATCAAAAAATTTAACCATAGTAAAATACTTACTGAGTTCTCTATAATATTTCATATAAAGTTCTTTGTATTTTGTACTAAAATATATAGAAAAACCAAATAATTTAACGTTTAAATAATTATTATAGTTTAAAGGTTGGGATAAAATTTCCATACATTTATCAACATTACAATATAAACCCAATTCATCAATCTTTTTGAAAATTCTTATTGCGGTATGTGAAGGTGTATAAAAACTAGAAACATCTAATTGTTTAGTTAATAATAACTGTTCAAATTCTTTGGTATATATAAGTTCATTAGTTTCCAAATCAATACCCACTTGACAACAATTCAAATCAAAACCTTTTAAGATGTAATCATAACCCCTATTAGTATCACCAATACTAGATATTTCAATTAAATTTAAAATACCATCTCTCTTTGTTGTTAATACTTTATATTTAACATTACTATCAAAAACACATTTAGTAACATTATAACCATCACCATTAATAGTAAGTGAATCACTTCTCATAGGTGTATGAACCATATCCCACTCAAAATATGGTGTAGATGCCCTTTCTGTAACATAAAATATATCAATATCATTAATAGGATAATCTTTCTCCCCCCAAAATAAATCGAATATAGTATTTGCAACTGCACCACCCGCAATAAAACCACTTTTGGGTATTACACTACAATAGTTACTCAATATAGTTAAAATTTTAGTACCTAATTTTTTATCTGTTAAATTCATTTTTTATCTTTTATAAATAAATAATAAAATGGGATTACAATACCAATAAACAAACTAAGATATAGTAATGGTGGAAAAACCAAAAATAGTGATATCATAATAGAAATAACAAATACACCTATTAAGGTATACCTCTTTAATTTTTCATCATAACTTCTCATACCCCTAATTTGTCTTTTAATAACTTTCTTATTTGTTCACTAATCTCAGATTCTTCATAACCATATTCTGATAAAGTTAAAACCATATTAGTTATAGATTCTGATAAAGTTTGTACATCATCACAATCACTATAAAAACTCTCAAAAAATTCCTCATAACCATCTAATTCATCGTAACCATCATACTCATCAAAATCATCATAATAAATAACTTGATTGTGATTTACTCTCTCATTTAATAATTGAACGTATTTTCCTTTATCGTGATAGTATTTTTTTAAACCTAACTTTTCAATCAAATTTTTACCTGTATCTAAACTACTAAATACTTCATCCACAATAACGTATTCATTGTTTGTGTGTTGTCTATAATAACCACAACCCAAATTTAAACAACAGAAATCATATTTACTTGCAAGTTGGTTTACATCAGTAAAAGGATCATTACTGAATTGTGTATAACCACATTCATTTAGATGTGGTTTGATTAAATCTTTGAAATCAGTATCAAACAACCTAACACCACTACAAACCTCTGTAATCCAATTTGCAGATGGTGCGTCAAACTGTATTGCGTATCCAACATCAACAAAGAAATTATCATCGGATTGTTTTGAACCTAACATACCAATTTCTTCTTCAACAAAGAACGCACCTTTTAATTTGTCAAAGTTTTTGAACATTTCCAAACATACAAAAACACCACACTTATCATCACCACCAATACCTGTTTTTTCATTTGTTTCTGGATGTGTAGCATATAGTGTGATTTCCTCTGTTTTGTCGGATAATTCTGATCTAGACTCATTTATCACCAACCTTTTATTTTCTTCAATAAGGTTAACGTGAGAACGATGTACGGTATCTATATGTGAAACCACACAAGGATAAAACTCTTCATTTTCTCTTTCACCTTTGGTTAAATAAACATTACCTTTTTGATCCACACTATAATTAATACCATTAACCTTAGCGAAATTTATAATATAATCTCTAACAATATTTTCTTTACCTGATATGGATGGTAAGGACAATACCTCTTTTAATATTTCTAATTTTTCCATAATCTTTTTGTTTTTGTTATCACAAATATAATTATTTTTTGTGAAATAAAAAATTTTATGGACTAAAATATCTTTTATTATTTACAAATAGATTTTTTTTACTATTTATAATATATAATAACATTTAAACTAAACATTTTAATTATGGGTTGTGGATGTAAAAAAAAGAAACCAGTTGCTAAACCTAAAAACACTAGCAACACAAATACAAATACAAATAACAATAATAATAACAATGGTAATTAATATAATTGATTACCAACTCCCCTCGTTAAACCACTATCCCAAGGAGAATTATCTATTGGGTTAGACTTTCCTCTATTTGGTGACACACCCCAAGGTGTGTTATCAATAGTGTTGGCAGGTCCTCTATTTGGTGATGATAAATCATCCCATTTAGATGATGATGAACCTGAAGGTGCATCTTCACCACCACCTTCTTCTTGTTCTTCAATCATATCATCTTCGAGTTTGTCTACACCATATTCTGTGACGACAAAACCAAAATTATTTTCCTTATCATAATAACCTAAATACACACCTTTATCATCATAGGCAGTAACTTCATATGTCGTACTAAAAAATTTTAAATCTCTTGGTTTATCAACAAACTCTAAAATTCTCCTATACCATATTTTAGGATCATCAACACCCTCACCAAATTCTCTGATTAGTATTTTTCTATATTGTGATTCAGTTATTAATATTTTCATATTATTTTTTAATTAAATTTATCTTTTCATTTGCATCATAAGCATCTACCCCATTTTTGATACCACAAACAAATAATGTTGCATAGGATAAATCACTAATTTTTGTACCTAAAACTTTATTATCTTTATTTGAATTAATTATTTTTTTACAATAAGTATCAAAACCGTCAAATTTTTTGTTTTCAAATTCATACTCATTATTTTCAACATTAATCTCAAATTGTTCTAGATCTGTTACGAAATCAGGTTTACCACCAGATTTTATCCCTAAATCATCAATAAATTTTTCATTTTTATCATTGTTTAGTATATCTAAACCTTCTTTCTCAAATTTTTCTAAACCAACTAAAAAATTTTGTATATTTCTAGTTAAATCGTCTTCAATTTCTTTAGGGTTAGATTTTCTAAGGTGTTTATTATTTAAATAATCCGCTAAAATAACTAAATAATTAATAAAGTTACTCTCATTAAAATTATCTATATATAAATCCCTATAATAACTATGAACAACAAAACGAGGTGTTTTAATATATTTAGGTTTTTTTGCCATTTTTTGTTCCTTAGTTTTAGGATACTCCACTGGGTTATAACCATGTCTATAAGCAAATTTATCGTATTCTTCAAAATCTTTTTTTTCTTCTTCGGTATCTTTTGGTTTTTCTTTATAATAAAAATCATAGTCGGGATTAATTTTTTCACCTAAATCTTTTAATTTAATAATTAATTCTCTCCCACCCTTAATTCCCTTAATTAAAGAAATATCTATAATATCTTTTTTATCTTCTCCTAATAATTTTAAATTAAATTTCTCTAAAAACTTTACAATAATATCTGTAATATGTTTCTTGTGTTTTATATTAGAATAAATTTCTTTAATGTCAAATTCATGTTTTATAAAAAAGTTTTTTAATTCTTTAAATAATGCACTAATAACATTTTTATCATAAATATAATCTATTTTTTCTTCACTATATTGTTCCAATAAAAATTTATACTGCGATTCAGTTATTAATAATTTCATAAAATTTGTTTTTTATCTTCTTCTTCAATTTTTTTTGGTGTGAATAAACCAGCAATTTTACCAACTTCAGCAATACCAAAACTACCTAAAGTTATAATAAGGAAAGAATTAAATATAAATTCATTTATAATTAAATCCTTACCTAATGTACCTGAAATAATATCTGCAATCGCAAATATAACCATAATTGCGAAAGATGAGAAACCAACAATAGTTTTTTCGTTGATGTCATTACTATCTTTAAATATGTTTGCAAATTTCATGATCCGTTGTCTTATTTTTTTCAACATAAAAACTATTTTTAATTGTTATTATTAACCTGCTAATAGGTTTATTATTGATTTTAATTGTTCTTCACCTAATAAACCAACACTTCTGTTCACCAATTTACCTTTGTTAAATGTCAATACTGTTGGTATACTTCTTACATTATATTTTTGTGATATACCTCTGTTATCATCAACATTTAATGTGTACATTTGAACATCACTTTCATTTTTTTCCGAAACAGTTTCAAATATCGGTTTCATAATTCTACAAGGTCCACACCATTCTGCCCATACATCCACAATAACCTTCTCATCGTTTTCAATTTTTTCTAATAATTTTTCTTCAGTAATTCCCATTATTTTTAATTTAAATAAAAAAAGGAAGGGGTTACCCCTTCCTTTATAAATATAACAAAATATTAAATTAGTTATTCAACCATCCGTTTACTTTATCAACCCCATAGATTTTAGAAATTTTTTTAACAAACCTCTTAGGGTTTTTTCTAACATAAGTTAGTGATTCCATAGGAATGTTACCCCCATCAGGTCCGAATAGTTCCATAATTAATTGTTCTCTTGTCTTTTTTCTCTGTTTTACGCTTTTTGTTAAACCCATTTTTAAAAATTTTTATTAATAAATGTTATTTAGTTTAAGAGTAATAAAAAAAAAACAAAAAAACAAATTTTTTTAATTAACATCTAAAATTTCTACTTCAAAAGATAGTTTTTTACCCGCCATAGGGTGGTTTGCATCAATTTTTACACCTTCATCATTAATTTCTTTAACTATAACATTAATGATACCTCTTTCCCCTTCTGATTTTAGAACATCACCCACCTTTGCAGATTCAGGAATTCTATTTTTAGGTATAACAGTTACTAAACCATCTAAATATTCTCCATATCCATCAATAGGATCCACAGTAAAATTAATTTTATCACCAATATTTAAACCTAAAATATTTTTCTCAAAACCAGGAATCAAATTACCCTGACCTAACACAGTTTTTAATGGTTCTCTACCCTCAAATAAAGAACTATCGAATATAGTCCCATCATCAAATTTACCAGTATAATTCAATAATACATTCTTTCCGTTTTGAACTTTTTTCATAATATATAATTTTTTTTTTAAACATAAGTATTTTTTAAGTTAAAGTAAACTATTTATATAAAAAAATTATTTTTTTAATGAGTATAAAATTAGATAAGTTAGAAAGGTTAGAATACATATTTTTTGCGGTATTCCTAATTTCTTTTTGGTTATTTTTTGTAAGTAAATTTTTAACATTTTTAGGTGTTTTAAATTTTTCAAATACATTAAATAATATAGAATTCTTTTCGTTTTTTATAATGGTTATATCACTAATCCTATTTCTAAAAAGTTTATTTGAAAGAAGAAATAGTAAAGAATTAGAAATAACCAAAAAAAAAGAACAATTAGAATTAAGACTTACTGCCATTGATTCTACCAATGCCATTATAGAGTTCACACCAAATGGGGATATATTATCCTTCAATAAAACATTTAGTGGTATTTTTGGTTACGGTAATGAAATAATTGGTAAACACCATTCTATATTAGTACCAAAAAAAATATCTACTTCTATTGAATATAAAAATTTTTGGTTAGACTTATCTGAAGGTATTCACAAATTTGATGAATTTGAAAGAATAGATAAAGAAGGAAATGTAATATGGATTGCAGGAACTTATGTCCCAATAAAAAATAAAAAAGGTATTACACATAAAATATTAAAAATAGCACAAGACAATTCTTTAACCATAAACACTCTACAAGAATTAGAAAAGAAAAATACATATTTAGAACACGCAGCAAAAATACTTAGACATGATATGCATTCAGGTATAAACACTTATATACCTAGAGGTATTAAATCACTAAAAAGGAGACTTACTGATGAAAAAATAAATGAATTAAAAATTGCTACACCATTAAAATTAATCGAAGAAGGGTTATGTCACACACAAAAAGTTTATGAAGGTGTAAAAGAGTTTACTAACTTAGTTAAGAAAGGATCTAAAGTAGAAAAAAATAATTATAATTTAAACGAAATATTAAGGAAATACCTTAAAAGTACCGCATATTTATCACAGGTTAAAATACCTAACTTAGGTGTCTTAGAAGTTAATGAATCTTTATTTTGTACCGCAGTAGATAATCTAATAAGAAATGGACTTAAATACAATGATAGTAGAAGTAAAATAGTTTCTATATCAAGAGAGGGTGATAAATTATTTATTATAGATAATGGTAGAGGTATGACAAAAGAAGAATTTGAAGAATATTCAAAACCATACGTCAGAAAAAAAGAGAATAAAGAATCTGGTAGTGGTTTAGGTTTAAATATTTGTATTGCAATAATGAAAGAGCATGGTTTTAATGTTTTATGTGAAAAATTAGAACCAAATGGAACTAAAATAACTATTGAATTATGATCGAATCAATTTTACTCGTAGACGATGAAGATTTATTTCATCTTGTGTTTGAAGACGCTTGTAGTCTTTTAGATATAACACTAAACTTAACATCTGTTTCATCTTCAGAAGATGCGGAAGAACTTTTTAAGAAATGGTTTAAAAAAGAAATAAGAAAACCAGCCTGTATATTTGTAGATTTAAATATTATTGGTTCTTCGTTTGATGGTATAGAATTAATTAGAAAATTAAATTTTGAATATGGTAATGAAGTTGTTGCTGGTATTATATCATCATCAGATGAAGAAGAAGAACAAGCCAGAGCGGTTCAAGCAGGTGCACAATTTTGGATTATAAAATCTGATGAAATAGAACCTAGATTAGAAGAGTTTAAATCAGATTATAAAGAATACGAAAGAAAAACAAAGGCATTTAAAGTTTACAAATGATAAAGATTAATGAAGAAACAAAAAAACTTCTATTAAAAATCTACGAAAAAAATGGTATAGGTTTAGAAGGTAATATTTTAAAAATCATAGATTTATCTGAAGAAGATGAAAAGTTTTCAGAGTATATAAAAACATGTAAGGAAGAGGACAAAACTAAAAGATCCAAAAGATTAGATATTACCAAAAAAGTTCAAAGTCAAAACTTAGAGTTACAAAAGGCAAAAGAAGAAATAGAAAGGGTTAACGAAGAACTGAAAAAATCTTTAGATGAAACTAATAAGGCGAAAGAATTAGTAGAATACGATTTAGATATACTCCAAAAAAAGAATCAACATAAACTCATCAATACAATAGTTAAAGTCGCGTTATTTGTTATAGTTGGTGTTGGTATTTTAACAACTTTTATGTATTTAGTTACAATGTTTACAGGAAAAGATACTCAAATTATTGCATCGGCATGGACAAATACTATAAGTATATTACTTACTAACGCATTTTCAATTGTAGGTACTATTATGGGTGTAAAATATCTACAAGAAGATAATAATAAATCTTAAAAATCTTTATACGTTTTTATTGGTTTTTGGTATGTCGCATCCCTCTTAGGTGAAATATCTAAATCCTTAACTAAATAGGAAAAATCTGTTCTATCATCAACAACTTCATCACCAAGTCCATCTCTTATTTTTCCGAGGGCCTTGATCTGATTTGCTTGTTCAAGCTGCCAACCATTCGGGGCTTCGTGATAATTAGTCTGCTCACCTCTAGCAACAACACCTCTACGCCTTTTCCTTTTAACATTTTTAACAGGAATTCCGTATCTTGGACCACGGTCATTTGCTACGGTCACCGCCATGTTTGGACGGCCTGCCAGAGGCGTCATCCAAAAATAATCTGAACCAACTTTTTTATAATTTCCTTCTTCTTGATTTCTTCTTCGTCTTGATCTCAACGCTTCGTTAGATATACCAATAAGTTTTGCATATTCACTAGACGTTAATCTAAATATTTTATCCATAAAAAAATAATTCCTTACTCCAAATAACCTGGTCAACCTGGTGCGGTCAAACAGGACGGGTTTAATTAATTTTCTTTTTAGGTGATATGATTCTAACAAGGGGCATCTTTCCTTGACCTCTAGTTTCATATTCTAGAAGTCCATCATCTGAAAGTCTTTTTAAATACTTCCATTTAGTTGGTTGGTGTAATCCAAACCAATCATAAAGATTTTTATTATCGATATAGACAAACAAGTGACTTGTGTCTTTGCCTTTATATTCTTTTTTGTGTCCGTAAGTTAAACCTTGTTTAGTTCTAATGTATTGCCAAAGTCTTACAGCGCATAATCCGTAATTTGCGAATTGATTGAATTGATAAATCGATAATGGTCCCATCATAAAATGTACATCTCCTTTAAAGTTGCAATTATATTTCTGGTCATCCTTGTCGTCGTCAATGGTTATATAATGTTTATATATATTATTATTCATAAATACATTCTTAAATAGATAAGGCGCTGCTACCCAGTAGATAGTACCCGTAGTGTCTGATCGTTAGTACCCTTATTATTTTTATAATTTTCTATCTCTCTAAAAATTTCTTTAAATATTTCTTGGTGTTTATCTTCCTGGATCCAATTCCCAGTAATTCTTTCTTCATCAACTTTTATAATACCTCCAACAACTTCTTTTGCTGCTAGTTCCATTAAATCTTTTGCTAAATCTTTTTGTTCAAGATCACCTTTGAAGACTTCAATTAATACTGCGTCATGTAAAGTGCTCACAACTTTAATGTGATTGTCTAATAACTTCTGACAAGCTTTTCTTAAAATATCTGCACCGGTAGTTTGGATAATAAAATTCTTTAATTGGTTTGTGATACTTACACGCTTTCCATCTTTCCATTTCTTATTGCCCAAGATCCAACGCTGCCAACCATGGGGTGATCTTAAATGCCCTGTAATAGCTGATCCATTTATCCAATTTTCTCTAGCTGTGAAATAACCCTTATATAACTCCTTAAATTTAGTTAGATAATGGCGGGCTTTTAATCTAGAACAATCAAGCCTTATCGCTACTTGCCTTTCACCCATACCATAAGTATTTGCTAAAAATAATTCTTTAACAACATCCCTTTGTGCTTTGTGAGATACTTTCGTTGCATTTGGATCGGTGATAATTCCTAATTGAATTGCAGTAGTAATATAAATATCTGGGCTATTATAATTTTCTATTAATTTTTCATCCCCTGATAAATAACCTTGGATCGCTGGCTCTTGTGCTTTGTAATCTAAATAAAATAATTCGTGTCCCCATCCAGGCTTAATAAAATTCCTTACCCACTTTCCCGCACCTAATGGATTTCTAGCAGAAGATGGTTGAGATCTACTTGTGATAGATCCAAACCCATTTAAGCTGCAACGTAATCGACCATCATTACTTGGATCGAAAAAACCTAACCTTGTAAGATTAACTAATTTACTTAGCTGCCTAAATTCTTTTATTAAATCGTGTTCATGTTCAAACCTTTCAACAATCTCACTCTTGGATGTATAATCACCACTCTTCAACAATGGCCATCGGTTGCCTAATCCACACTTTAAAACAAGTTGATTAAATAATTTTTTATTTAATTTATTGTCATCTGTATAAACATTTAACTTCTTATTTCTTTGGCTAATAATTTTATTTTTTACGTTATGCCAATGATCTCTAAAATCATTAACAAGTTTCAGGTCACCAGGAATTCCGTTTCTTTCAATCTTGGATATGGACCCTTGACTATAACCTCTAAAACAAATCTCCCATAACTTCTTATTGAAGTCTTCATTTGTTTTTAAATTATTTTTTTTCTCAATATCATTTACTTGTGCAATAAAAAGTTCTGCTGTTTCTTCAACATCACTTTTACAATAAGCCAAGATTCTTTGTTGTTCCTCTAGCGAATATTCAAACGGCTTTCCCTCATATTCATTTCTTCTTAAGATTAGATCAAGTTCCCGATCTTTTTGTTCTTTAGAAATAGACGGAATATTATATCTACTACAAGTATCAACAAG
>WLWH01002008.1_pt1 | contig 12152 bp, 18 predicted proteins | sample 6712741 | NCBI WGS metagenome assembly WLWH01 (sample SAMN12718694, study PRJNA515312) | sponge metagenome | isolation source: marine sponge | host: Mycale hentscheli | place: New Zealand: South Island, Marlborough, Capsize Point | collected 2003-05-01 | reverse complement strand
TTATGGTAAATAATTCTAGTCCCTCTACTACCACCAGCCCATTTCGGGTGGTTAAAGTCTTTAACTAAGAAATCACTATCAAAATATTTATTAACTATTTCTAAACAATTTAAAAAGATATTGTTACTCAATAACCCATCAATATATATATATATATATATATATAATTGATTCGGGTGTGAACCAAGGTAATTCATTTTTGATGCAATATTTACCTTTGTAAAAGTCATCACTTTCTAAACATTTAAGTTGTTTTTCATTTAACTTCATAACACTTATTTTGTTTTAGGTATAAAAATATCTATGTTTTTTCCGTTCTTAATAATTTCCATTAAATTAGGTGATATAAATTTGGAAATCGATTCGTAGAATCCATTCTTATCTTTAAATGATTGTGGGTGAAAACTTATATGAAAATTCACATTAAGGTCTTGTAAAAATGGATCATTCAAGAGATCCTTTTCATACCCTTCTACGTCAATTTTAATAACTGAAATATTTTCTTCATTTAATCCGTACTTTTGAAGTAAATCTGATAGTGATATTGTATCACAATTTATTGTATTATTAGGGTTTAAATATGAACTAATACTAATACCTAATTTTTCACTACCTATACTCAAACTATCTTCTAAGGAAAGTGCTTTATTTTCTAATTTAATATTAAAGTCATTTAGATTAACTGATTTTTCTAAAGCATCAAATGCGACCGGATCTGGCTCTACCGAAATACATCCTTTTGAGAAATTTTGGGCAACTAATGTTATTGGCCCAATCCAAGCACCAATATCTACAAAATATTTATTTTTATCAAGGTGGGGTATGATTTCATCGAATGTTTTTTCTTCCCATTTTGGGAATGTTTTTTCCCACCATTGTTTTCTGAAATCACTAACGTTAAATGTCACCCCTTTTTTACTTACTTCCATAATTTTATAAATGTTTTTTTAAGTATTCTACTCTTTCTGTTATAAATGGCACATCTTTTTTAATATGGCTTCGAAGGTGTAAATTTTCAAAAGACGGAGTATTCACAATTAACATATCTGAAATAGAACCAATATCAAAAATATTTTTATCAGGTAGATTTTCATATAAGTCTTTCATTATTACTCTCGTTAATTGTCCACAGGATAAAATAATCTGATCGTATTCGGTTTTATTAGTCGATAAGATAATATTAAGAATATTTTTATGTTCCGCACACGCATTGTATTTTGGGACTTTTATGTGATGAGTAATTTCACCTAAGAAATCATTTAAAATAGGTTCATTATATTGATTAACATATAAAGTTTTTTTCTTGTTGATTAACCTACTAAACTCTAAAAATAAATCAGGGTCATCTAAAAGTGTTTGTTGTATAGCAATTGCACTATATAATGGATTTATATCTTTTAAACCCTGTTTTTTTATTATGTTGAAATCGATATTATTTACAGTACTATTTTTTCCTTTCTGTATAACACTTAATAAGTAATCCTCAGATTCAATATTGTATGATTCTATTATACCTTTTCTAATATCATTCGTAATAAAAGACTTATTAGCTGACCCAATGGCAGTACCTACCTTTTTTGGGTACATTGCAATATAATCTCCATCACCATATCTCACATAACAAACTCTTTTTCCTTCTTTTAACCTAGAAATTATATGTTTAATAGTATCTGTGTTATTTATTTCCATTTTTCAGTAAATTCAGAAGTACTAATTTTATTGATAGTATTTTTTATTGAATGTTCGGTGAATATATCCCACCCCATATTCTCCATAGGTATATCTAATTCTTTTAAAGGTGTATTTTTACCTTTTCTTATAACACCAACACCTAAATCAGTATCAACAATGAACATCTCTAAATCATCTTTAGTACTTAATAATTTAAACCAAGCTTTCCAACAGTCACCTGTCCACGTACTTGTAATTCTAGGTACTTTAGCCATATCTTCATTCTCAGGTAACATATCATGACAAAATATTGTCCCACCATCATTAAGAACTTCTAACCCATTTAAAATATCCTTCAGTACTTGATCGGAATGGTGTAAGCCATCAATAAAGATTGCATCAAATGTTTTAGTATTACCTTTAAAAAATTCATCTGATGTCATTCTGTGTGTAGGGTTATTAGATTTAATATCTGGATCAACAGTGGTTTTATTTTTAGGGTTAACTTTAATATTATCTCTATTACCCCCACTTTGTAACCCAATTTCTAAATATGTCTTATACCCATAATTCTCAACATATTTGTTTATTATATCCCATCTCATCATAATTCTTAAACTTTTGGTTCTTTTTTTATTTTCCAAAAATCATAAATACCTTTTTCTATTTCGTATTTATCCCAAACAAATCTTTCTCTATTTGTTTGTGTTTTTGCCCATTCCCACATAAGATTTAAACCATCTTCCAAAGAAGTCTTATCTTCATAGTCTAATACCCTCATTGATTTTTTCCATGTTGGGTGTGCATTTTTTACTTCGTGTCTTTTTTCCTCGTATTTAGTATTACCACCACCAATCACGTTTTTTAAGATTCTATTGGATTCGTTAATGGTATAGAATTTACTAGAACCTAAATTTATAATTTCTTTACTAGCTTCTTCCTTAACTGCCGATTTCCATAAAGGTTCTAAACAATCATCAATAAAACTAAACGCTCGTTTTTGTTCACCATCTCCAAAGATAGTCATATCCATATCATTCATGTGTTGGTACATCCATATCCCTAAAACATTTCTATATTTATCCCATATGTTTTGTTTAATACCATAAACATTATGTGGTCGGATAATACACCAGTCTAACCCATGTTGTTCACCAGCAATTTGTATATCTGTTTCACAAGCAAATTTAGCAACCCCATATGGATCTATTGGATTTGGTTGATCAGATTCATCAAATGGAGGATTACCTTCACCGTATACTGCCATAGTAGATGTAAATACCAATCTTTTAATATCATAATTAATACAATTATTAACGATATTTGCAGTTGCTAGTAAATTATTTTCATAATTAAAACATCTAATGAATGGACTTAAACCTTCTGCAGCATATGCGGCAAAGTGGAAAACATATGTAGGTTTATATTCCTTAAAAATGGTTTCAATTGACGAATCTTTCACGTCCATCTGGTAAAACTCAACATCCTCATGTACATTATTCATATAACCCCCACTCAGATCGTCAACACCAATTACATTATAGTCAGTATTCTTTATTATCCAATCTGCTAATCTACTACCTATTAAACCAGCAACTCCCGTTATTAATATATTTCTATTTTTCATTATAATTTATTTTTTGCTGATAACCAAGACCTATATTTAATATGTTCCACAAAACAATGTTCTACAATGAAACTTTTCATACCATCTTTTTTACCTCTGTTATGTAATTCCACTTCTTGACCACCCCACATATCTTTTTTATTAGTACTGTAGAGATTACCCCCCACATTAAAATTATTAAAAAATTCTTTTGTAAATGCATTAAAGAAACCATTTAAAGCGTAATGATCTGTTGTTTCTATAAGTCTATCACCAATACCATTCCTAGCTTGATGATCAGTAGAAACACCATCTCTACTTGTAACTGGACCATATAAAGATTTATCAGAATGTTCATGTGTTGATATTATCTCAATTAATGAATGTGTTGATTCATTTAAAATTAAATCGTTGTTAGTATTTAAAATAATATCACAACCATCATCTACTGCTTTTTTAACACCCCTATTCCAAGCACCCGTTAACCCACTAATTTTTTGATCTTCAATATATTCATAATCAAACCATAATGATTCCATTTCAGGGTGTGATAATTTCTTTACTGATGTATTATCTATAACATAAAGAAAATAATTATCTTTCCTTATCTTTATGAAACTATCAATATAAGTCATAATACTATCCATACCAGTTGGACAAATATCACTATAATGTGTAGTCACTACAAAACCTATTTTATTCATAAGGGAATTATTTTTTTGTTACTAATCTATCATTTATCTTTTCACCCCAATAATTAAAATAAAGTTTATTGGTGTCATATTTTTTGTTATTTATCTCACTATATTTTTTCTCTAAGTTTTCTTTAGTAACTTCACTAAAGTCATCAACTAACCACACTGGTAATGATTCGTAATAAGATAAAGTAGGATGTTTTTTAATGATAGGTATTGATCCCATATATAAAACCTCCCAGTTTCTGTGACAATCATAACCATTACCCCAAGGACAGATTACAAATTTATGTTTTTTAATGTCCTCTAAGTATTGTTTAATAAAGTTACTATTTTTTCTTTCTATATTACTATATTTTCTTTCAGTAATAAAGGGTTTGTTTTGAAAAAAATCATATATCGGTTTCCGATGTGATAAATTAGTATTAACATTAAATGTTAAAAGTATATCACCCGTTTTATCTATTTTTTTATTTTTAATTTCATTTATAATTTTTTCATCCCCTTGTGGGTTACCATCGAAATAAAGATTTTTGTTCTGCAATCCTATTGGTAAAGTTTTGACTTTAGGGTGTGATGTTTGATTATTCACACACCAAAATTCAGTAATATTATCATTAATGTATCTTACGTGTTTATTTAGTATTGGGTCATCACCATTATGGGTTATAATTTTTATTTTTGTTTTTATTTTTGGTAAATCGTTAATAAAGAATTTTTCTAATTCACCCCTTTTAATAAAAACTATATCATTTTCTTTAACCTCATTAAAGTTTAATGGTTTAATATAATTATTTAAGTTTTTTACTGGGTATGGTGGTGTTACATGCCAATCAGATAGTAGTAAAAAAATATTACCACTTATATAGGGGAATGAACTTACACTGTTACTATATATTTTCATTGATTATATTAATTAATTCTTCTGCTCTTTTATTATATGTGTGTTTTTCTGTAACCGCTTTATACCCATTGTCAACCACCTCCGATAATTTCAAAGGATTATCTAAATAAAATCTGATTTTTTCAATCAACTCTTGAGGGTTGGTATATGTAATTAATTCCTTTTCAATATCAAATAAGTGTTCTAAACCAGGGGTAATATCAGTAACTAATCCAGTTTTACAACCAAGAGTTTCAAAAGTTCTAAAATTAATATCATCACCAATATTCTTGTTTAAGTGTAATTTGTAACTGTTAACCGCCTTAACCATATCATCACCAATAACAAAAATATCTCGTTTAATACCATATGTTTTATCTACTAAGTCAACTATGTGTTTTCTATTAACGTAATTACCACAGAATCCAATATCATACTTCTTTTCAACACCCTTTATCGGAAAGATTATATCTGAAGGATAAGCATTTGGGAAGTAGTGTGTTTTTTGTTTAAATAATCTGTCGTGTCCATATACGGCATGTAAGACAATATCAATTTTATGTTTATTACATGTATTAATATGTTGTTGAGGTATGCAATGTGAATCTATACTCCAAAAGAACTTCAGTTTATTAACGTTGTTTAAATTAGGTATCCAATTATTCACTTCATAATTTTCTAGTAAAACAATTGCATCACAATCCTCAACAATTTTATTAAAAGGGGTTTTAAAATTGTCATAACCTAACCCCCACACAACTGTTTCAACACCAGCGTTTTTTAATCCTCTAGAAAGATTTAATGCCTCTCTAAAATTTTCATTTTTCTTATGTCTACCTTTTTCCTGTATTAATAAAACTTTCATAAGTACTTCTTTAAAATTTCATATTCTCTATTATCATCTTTAAATTTTTCATTAATGATGTTAGTATAAATGTTTTTTACAATCTCATTGTTGATTGGTTTTTTGTCTACACCTATTTTTTTACAACTTTCTAACCATTCATTACTATGTCCAATATTTAAAAATCCTTGTACTTTTTCTAATCCATTATGGATGTCATTTTCATGTAGAAAAAAGAAATTTTCTGGGTATTTTTTTTGTAATTTATATATCCACTCATATTCATCCATTAGTTCAGTTATAAAATCTGCGATACTCACTTCTTCTTCTTTTAAAACAAAATGTTTACCATGTTTCCTCTCAATATTAGAAATTGCGCATCTTAAAGGATTTCTAACAGGTCTTAGAAATTTTATATCTTTATTATCACTAATGATTTTTTCTATCAAACCATTTTTTCTCAATTCCCTACTAATTCTACCACCTTCTTTCCATACATAAGACATTATATTTTCTTTGATGAGAGAATCGTTGAATTCTTTCTTATATTCTTTAATAAAGTTATTATTCGACTTATAGGCATGTGATGTTGTCATAGATCCTATCTTATCTGTTGTGTTAGAATTTCTCATAACAAAATCTATAAAATATTCTATATTTCCATCATTATAATTAACTAAAAAATTATTCTCTTTAGGTAACTCACCCCAACCATGATTCAACACTTGACAATTAGGGTGTAATGATAAATAAGATCCCACTAATGTAGATAAGTTTCTAAACGGACCAAGAAACAAACAAATACTTTTATTTTTCATCATAATTTCCAATCTTTTTCTTCAATACCTATATGTTTAAATATAGGGTTCATATTATTAATTACCAGTGGTCGTTCTGGTGCACAATCAATGTAAAAACCATTATTTAGTTTCTGACTATCTACATTAAATGAAATTCTAGATAACCTTCTCTTTGCTTGCATCCCAACAAAATCATCCCTATAGGTATGATTAATTAATTTTTCATTACCTGTTTCCTTTATTAACAACCTTAGTAATGATTCGTCTGAAAAAATTGATGGGGAGTTTTTTAGGTTTTCTTTATTATCGATTACATTTCTACACCAACTCAACATCAAATCTTCATAACCTAAATTATTAGGGTTAATAATTGATTTAAATGTCTCATATTCACCTATTGTATAACACATAGGAAATTTACCTTCTGCAGGTGAATTAAAATAGGCATTTGCACCTACTGCAGTAATTTTACCTTTTATGTGAGAATCAATCCAACCATCAATAACACCCTTATTTAAAATATACATATCAATATCAACTAACATTACAGTTTCTGATTGTTCTTGTGTTGATAACCACATTCTTGCAACTTTTGCTTGATTAGGTGTTGGGATACCTTTAATTGGTTTAAATAATTTAACATCTCCATAATGTTTCATTTTAGTCACTAATTCATCTGACTCCTCTCTTTCAGTAATAAACCCAATAGTTGGTTTCAACCCATATAATTTTTCCCAGTTTTTAGACATGGACGGCCAAAAGTTCCTATATTTTTCTATATCATTTGTTGATGTGATTATTTTAATATTCATATCCAAACTCTTTTAAATCATCTTTATATAATTTATTCATTATTTCTACACTTTCATCATTGAAGTATTCTTTGTAACCCCCTCTATTTGATTTATTGGTGTGTATAACATTATTAAGATTGACATTGATATTGTCAAATATAGTTTTTACGGAATCATTATAATTCTCCAACCTCCCAACATAATCCATTTTATTAACACCGTTAATTTTTAACCATAAATTTTGTGGTGTAAAATGCGCAATCTTGAAAAGATTATCGTCTACAGACAAATAATTTTTTAGGAAATCATTGACATCTTTATAGTCTTTAACAATGTTAAAATACGGTCTATCTACTCTCTCTTTACCACTACGTAAGTATGTGAATGCAGAAACCATCTTATCAAAAGGATTTCTTACAATAGTAAATTTATAATAATCATCAATATTAATTACTGTCGAGAAGTCTTTAATTGAGAATATTCCTCCACCTAGATTTAACATTCTTTCTAATGAAGACCCCCCATTTTTAGGTATGTGAACAAATATATACTTTTTATTTTCATTATATTTGTTTTTAATAAATTTCATTTCATTATAACCACTTAAATCGTTACGTTCTTGCTTTAATGTATTTGTATTCATCTCCTCTTATATTTTTTTCGTTATATATCTCACCAACAAATTCATAATCATTTCTTACTGAAGGGAACTTCTTACCCCTACCAAAAAAACTATCATGTATTAAAACACTATTACTTATTTTTGGGTATATTATATCCCTCAAAAAGTTCTGATCATTTTGTTTGTTAGTTGTGTGATTGTAGTTTGTTATTAATTCTTTAATGTTAGGTATGACACCTTTCTTACACCCAAACATACCTGCTAAAATTAAAACATTGTGAAAAGGGTGGTCAATCATAATATGAAAATCTTTATCACTATCTAACCATTCTTTTACTGCCAATGATTCTCTTAGGTTTAAACGGCTATCACAATCTCTTGATATCATCACATCAACATCTGACTCTGAAATAGGTAAGAACCTGTTTAAAGTACTCTGATCCCAACCACCAGATCCTTTCATGTCAATTACTTGAACTTTATCGCTTTGTTTCATCTTTTCTATAATATCATATGGGACTGACTCATTTACATAAAATCGACATACCCAATCAGGATAAAATTTATCTCTTAGTTTGATATTTTCCAATGCACCTATAGTATATTTAGGGTTATCACCCCATAATGTAAATGATATTATATTCATATAGTTCTATTTAAATGTGGGAATGGGGAAGAAGGTATATCTTTATCTAAAAAATTACATAACTTTTCCCATCCGTCACCTTCTGTTATATTTAACTGTAGTAAGTTATCTTTATCTTTAAAGTATGTTAATACATTATTTTTATGTGTTTCATACCTATCCATAAACTTTTCTACTTTAGGAATTTTTTCTTCTGGAACCCCATTTTTACGCCACCATCTAACTTCACTCTCCGCCACTTTTTGATAGTCTCTCAATGTTAGAATGAATTTCGCTTTTGGGTACCATTGATTACATTTTTCATAACAAAACATCCAAGGGTAATCCTCAAAAGCATTAAAGTTTGTTGTTTGTTGTTTGATTATATCATCATATTTACTCCATTCTTCAGCCTTTTCATACCAATCATCAACAATCATTCTGTCTTTCGGCCACCAAGGTCCGTGCATAGTTCTATATCCTAACACATCAAAGGCTCTACCCAACGAAGTAGTACCTGTTTTAAACATACCAATACAAAAAACCTTATTATCCATATAACTATAACTCAAAGTTTATTTTCTTTCTTTTATTATATAATTCTCTATCATGACGTTCATTTCTACTATTTAATGTATGGATACCGTCCCTATTACCAAATCCCCAATCTGGATGTTGGTGTTGAATTATTACTTCATCAAAATATGTTTGTTTACCTAAAATATTACCTACAGACATAAATTCATTATCACACCATACCGAAATATATTCTGGATGGTATATATAGTTAAATCTTTCATAATATTTTTTCCCTAAAATAGATAACGTATTAAGTTTTTTACCTTGATATCCATCATTAAACCATAATACCCCATCAGTGTCTGGGTAGTGTTTTTCCATAGATTCTTTAATAATGGTGTCAAAACCCTTTTTAACAGGTATCATATCATCAGATGCTAATAAAACTATGTCAAAATTAATACCAGTTAGATTTGCGTTTATTGCCTCAATCTTACTTTTATTATCACCAAAAAATATTTTTACATTACTGTAATTAGATAAAACTTCTTTAATATGTGGTTGTTTCATATCCTCATCATCATTATCACAAGTCACTATTATTTGAGTTGACTTGTCATCTAGATAATCAATATGTTTTTTTAATGTTAATAAAAATGAAATAAATGGATTAGAAGATGTTCGTCTTATTCAATTGGATAATGGTGATTACCAATACAGTGCAAACAAGTGGATAAATGAAAAGGATATTCGGATCGTGGTTGGTAAAGTTAAAGCCAAAGAAGGTAACATTAAAGAAGAGAACGGTACAATAATCACTTCTCCGTTTAACCAACAATATGAAAAGAATTGGGCGCCTTTCATTTATAAAAATAAGCCAATGTTTATTTATGGGTGGAATCCTATTAGAATAGGTAAGATAGTTAAAGATGAGCTAGTCATTAACAAAACACTCGATAAATCATACCCACATTTTAGAGGGTCATCACCTGGATATCATTGCAAAAAGAACAACGAATATTGGTTTTTGGTTCATGCGGTTGAATATTCAACACCGAGACGATATTACCATGCTATAATTGTGTTAGACGATAAAACATTTGAAACAAAGAAATGCTCGAAGCTTTTTACATTCGAAGGTCTAAAAATAGAGTTTGGCTTAGGTTTAATTATAGAAGATGAAAAGGTAATTATGACGTATAGCACATGGGATAGCACTTCTAAGCTGAAGACATATAATAAAGAAAAACTATTTACTGAAATATTTTAGGCATGCATTACATTAAAGGAAGACAAGAATTTAGAATTTTAGATCAACATGGATTCTTTACCAACGAAGACGTTATAGCAAGAGACCTATTTAATCAAGGTCGCTATGCATATGAAGACTCCGTGATCAAATGGGTAATAGCTAATTACGCAAAACCCGAAAAGGATTTTATTGATATTGGTGCACATATAGGTGTTTACGCATGGTCGCTCTCACCGCATTTCAAAAACACACATGCATTTGAACCTAACCGAGAGGTTTATAACTGTCTTTGTGCAAATTCATATCTAAAGAAACAATCAAACAAAATAAACACTTATTGCAATGGTATATCGGATAGGTCTGAATTTCTAACTTATTATGTTAGATGTGATGATGGTGGTGGAAATGGGTTTGAGGTAACAAAACTTGATGATGATACTCAAGTTGGTGGTACAAGAGAAGAACATAAGTTATTTGTGACCACATTAGATTCTTATGAATTTGATAATGTTGGTTTTATTAAGGTCGACGTTGAAGGTCATGAAGCCAGCGTTTTTAATGGTGCAATAGAGACAATAAAAAGATGTGACTACCCACCAATACTTTTTGAAAGTTGGGAACCTGGCATGCATCCTAACTTGTCCTTTGAATATACTGTTAAACTAAGAGAAGAACTATTTAATACAGTTAGGTCAATAGGCTATCAAATAAAACCGGTGTTAGGTTGGAGCGAATTGTTTTTGGCAGTGAAAGAATAAGAACCTTTTAATGCATAGTGTATATAACAATAAACAAAACACATTATGGACAATTTTACATCAATACAACTTAAACACACCGACCCTGACACGGGTCTAATTACATTCAAAACTATTGCAGAAATTTCTCATCTGACACCACACTTTGTCTCCATGATAGCAGAAAATTTCGACACAGAAGCTAATGATGGTAATCATCCTAATACTGAATTAGTTATCGCGGAGCATGCGACTCACCCAGACGCAGATGATACTTCCGTTAAAATGTTTCAGCTTGGGCAATTGGCATACACGTGCCTTTCAACTAAACAATCTAAGTTTGGTAATGATCAAACTCTCGGGCATGCTATACGCTCAAAATACATTGAGCTCAATGACTAATAACGAAAGAGATAAGATTGAATATATTAACGCGAGACTTGCTATTCTTAAACGTGTAAATACTGAATTGAGTAGATTACTTAAGAAAAACATTAGACTATCAAATTTCGGTCAAAAACACCCAAACAGCTATTGCTTTGTTGTAGAAGATGAAGTAACTAATATTGTTGTTGGTTATGAAGAACTTATGTTTTTTCGTACACACGAAGACATTATAGAACTCGCTAATAATTTGCAAGATAGATTAGATGAAGACAAAAAGATTTAAGTTATCACATAAGAAGCCACTTATTCAGAGCGATGAAGTGTTGACAGAAGAGGAGTTAGAAGAAAGACGACGTGTTTGGGCCGAATGGAAGTCATCTGGTAAAAAGGCCGTCAGTGTTAAAACCAAATCACCGAGTATAAACAGAACACCACGATCACGCAAAACACAAACACCAACAACGGTATGCAGTGGAATAACCAAAAAAGGTTTACCATGCAGAAACAAAACAAAAAACCAAACCGGCTATTGCCACATACATTAACACATGAACATATTTGTCCTAGACTTAGACCCAACAAAATGCGCGGAATACCATTGCGACAAACATTTAGTCAAAATGATAACAGAGCATAATCAAATACTTGGATCCATTGCATACACTGCACGAGGCGTACCACGTAAGAAAGATATTACAGAGAAATTTATCAACGAAA
>WLWH01002005.1_pt1 | contig 12162 bp, 20 predicted proteins | sample 6712741 | NCBI WGS metagenome assembly WLWH01 (sample SAMN12718694, study PRJNA515312) | sponge metagenome | isolation source: marine sponge | host: Mycale hentscheli | place: New Zealand: South Island, Marlborough, Capsize Point | collected 2003-05-01 | reverse complement strand
CTTCAGCGAGCGTGACTTCCATTGAAGCGCTGCCGTGTTTGAGGCATTTGACCGTGTAGTTGTAGCCCTGCACGTCTGCGTCAACTTCAATCTGGATCTTGATGCCGGTTTCACGGCTGGTTGTGACACTGAAATCGAAGTGCCGGTGGTACCTGTTGCCTTCTTGATCCACCCAGATCTTGCCAGCCATCAGACCGCCGCCTCGCATGGGAAAGGTGTAGTTGCTGTCATAGTAATAACTATACATACTAGGGGACACCCTAGCAACCCAATTTGGCATATTTGTTGAAATAATTCAGATAGTAGGAAACGGCGGCGAAGTCAGCCCCAAACCACCCGGCGACCTCAAAGAACCAGTCGGATTCGGTGTTCCATACATATTCGGTGCAGGCAACATCCGCACCACACAACGACAATTCGGATGCGCTGGCGGTGATGCGCCAGTCCAACCATTACCGGCAAGGAACAAGCCGCCACGTAACGGCTGCGTCTGCCCATTCAACGGAACACAGATCTCGCAAACATCGAACCTTGAAGTAGACCACTGCTTACGTGCGGTTGCCGGATTCACTAAACCTTGATTAGCTGCCTGCTCCATCGCATCAAGGCGACCAAAGTTTGAGGCACGCATAATCTCGGTACGTGCGATCGTGCGCGCTCTGGATCGCCGTAGACGTGCGCCATAAGTGCCTACCCGTTTCTTCAACGTATCGAACGTCATGTTCGGGTTACCCTCAACGAGTTTCTCTGCCCGATGGTAAACCGCAACTGCGTAACGCTCAGTCAAACCATTCGTTGCGGAACCAAACAAATCAAACAGCACACGGTTCGGCGCTACGTTGGGGGCGATACTGTCTTGCAACAACACGATCAACGGTTTGGTTACCTGAGCACGAGTCAACCCATCAGTAAATGATGACAAGATAACTTGCTGCACACCAACCTGAGTTGACACCGTTAGGTCACGAACCATCTTGATTGAGTTCTCTGCTGCGTAGCGCGTCGCAGTCGGTGATGCCTCATTGAAAGCGTAGGTCTGGTAAACGGTTCGGGTAGTTCCATCAAGTTGTTCAACAGGCAAACCGATCTTGACTTCTTTAGTCAAGCTCTCCCATTCAGCTTTCACGTCACGGCCAATCTCGTTGAACATAGAGTTGCCTGATTGGTTGATCTGATTCTGCAAAATGGTTTGCAGCGGCTGCTCGTAAGCAGCGAAGTGGACACTCAACGCTAGACCAGAAGTACCGCCACCCGGTTCAGTCCACATTTGTTCGATGGCTTCTTCTGGGACGGTTGCCCATGCCTCATCCATAAGATCCACGACTTGTTTCTCGTATTTGTTCAGGCGTGGTTTACCAGCAGGTCGATAACCGGGCTGCGTTTTTGTTCGCTGCCTAGGAGGGTTGATCGGTATTCGTTTAGCTTTTTCGATACCTGATGTCACCCTCACCGCTGAACGAGACGACTTCGCACAGCAGCTACAGCCAGTGTGGTGTCTCACACTTCCTCAGCCATCGGCCTCGGTAGTCCAGCAGTTTCTCGCAGGTAGCTTTCGAGATCCTCATCTGGGAACAGTGGCGCTCCGGCTCCAGCAAGCTGTTGAATGAATGTGCCGAGTTCACCGAGGTCTACGTTTCGTGGCGGCGAGTAATTCAGTGTTGGCATTTTGGTTGTGTCGAATCCGTTGATACGCATCAGCCTCGGAATGCCGTGAGAGTTGAATACTTCAGCGATGGCCCCGAGCCATGCATTCAGTGAATCAACGAACAATTGGATCTTCGATATTGATAGCGCTTGTGTGCCAGTGGCTTGATGTCCGAGAAGGATGAAGTCAGCGAGAGTGGACATGGCGATGCGTTGGTCGTATCGCTGGATGATTGCGTTCGTGTCGAACTGGCGGCGACCACCCGTGGATAGCAGTTTCAGGTCGTAAGCCAGATTGCCGGTGTCGGGATCGTACGCTAGTGGAAAGACAATGCCTTCCTGTTCATCACGTTTGATGTTGCGTACCAGTTCTTTGATGGCGTTGAGTGCTGACGATTCAGCGCTAGTTGCATTGTCGCTGAGTAGTTGTGGCGGCACCATTGCTACCGGTAGCCCAGCGAGGTCACGTTCGATACCGATTGCTTCGATCTCTTGGATCTTTGTTTTGTAGTACCAAGGCACGAAGGCGTTTCGTAGAACGGATCGGCCACGTGGGTTGTTGTATTTCGTGCTTGTCCTAAACAGCAACAGTTTCTGCATTGGAATGTGTACGTTGTTGCGACCATAGGTTTCGCCTAGGAACTGCTCTTGCACCACACCGTTGATTCCACCGTTAGCATCAATATCCCACTCGTAGATTGTGGATTGCCCACGGATCGGCAGTTTCTTCCAACCAATCAGGCCATCGTTGTATTTCGACATCGCATCGCCGTTCTCACCTCCACGTCGCTTATAGACGATTTCGTGAACCGAGAATCCGTACGTCAAGAAAGACAGGATTGCTGAGATGATGTCATCCCATGACTGCGTCATGTCCTGCATGCACTGTGCAACGAATTCTGCGTAGCCCATCGCTTGTTCGTCGTCCACATCGGAAGCGTCAACAGACCAATCGACTGTTCGCATCAGCATTTCGACTGCGTGGAGGATCGCCCCGACTACGGGATCGTTGTCAGCCATTTCACGGTAATTAGCGACTCCTTGCCTGCCTTGTAGCTGGCGTAGGAAATCCTCTTGGATCTTGCCGCCATACTGGACGAGGCCGGAAGTGCCGACCTCCATGAAGTCGGTTGACGATGGTTTCGCTTTACCGATTGTGCGCTGATACCCGTCGTCTGCCATGTGACAACCTCCGTTACGGAATTGTTACGACCCTATACCTTCAAGCGTATCTGGTTGTGTACCGTTACGGAACCGTCACAATCGCCACTGTGATGGCGCTGTCATTGAGAACGGAGCGACGGTAGGTGCTTCCTTCGGGCCACTAATCATCAATTCAGTGAACCCCCAAACCAAAGCATCAAGCCTGTCAGGCGAATTAGATATATCAGGAACCCATGAACACAACTGATCTTCAAGGTCAGCGTGGAACCCATGATGGTGGACTCTGCCCTGCTCGTACAAAGCCACGACTGGTTCAGCGCGTGTGCGTTTACCTCGGCTGGCATGAACCATCTTGACCGGTACATCAGGATCAACGGTGCGTAAAGTGTGTAGCACCATATCGCCACCTTGGTTTGCTTCAGCGACAATCAGATCAGCTTTAGCGTTGTGGTATGCGGCTATCGCTGCTCTACCCCAATCGTTTGGGCTTCCACGCAGCGAACTGTCAGCCAGTACATATCCGTGGCCTTCGCCGCTGACCCCTACGGTTACGATGCCTGTTTCAGCGTTTTCGGATTTACCGCCTGCCGCTGGGTCAACTGCTACAACTACACGAGATAAATCAGGATGCTTGGTGACCCTGTGTTCTTCAAGCATTTCCCTGTTCCAGAGCGCTCCTTCAACATCGTCAAGCACTTCTGCGTAAAGTTCTTGTTGCCCAAGGCGTGTCCCTTCGTAGCGAGTGAGGACTTCTTGAAGGAATGAGGCTGCGAGGTTAGGGCGGTTATCGAAGGTTGAGCCTTTAGTTAGTTGGACGCTTCCGTCCTCTGTTGCTACAAGACGGCGAATCAACGGGATGGGTTTGGGTGTTGTTGTCGCAACAACTTTGGGGAAACGCCCTATACGTAAACCAAACATGAGCATGTCCCACGCTTCGGGATAGCGCCATGCTGCGAGTTCGTCTGCCCACGCTAAGTCATGATTCGGGCCACGAAGCCGGTCAGGTTCATCAGCGGTGAACGCTGTAGCCACGGCTCCGTTATGAAATGTGACCCTACGTTTGGATGGCTCGTATCGAGGCCGCTGCGCATCAGGGTAGATACCTAGAAGGCCCGACTCGCCTTCAATCATGGTGTCACGCACGTCGGCTGCTGTTGGGCCAACGAGCGCAATATGTTCAGCGTTACCGGCATCTACTTGTTCACGGATGAATTCGGCACCTGTACGGGTCTTCCCCCAGCCACGGCCAGCGAGGATCAGCCAGACACGCCAATCACCAACCGGAGTTGACTGCGATGGCCTGCGAAAAATGCTCCATGAATGAAAAAAACTTTGAGGGTCTTTATCATTGAAGTCTGATATGACTTTCGCGCGTTCCTCATATGACATTTCCGTTAAACACTGCCAACAAGATTGCTCAGCCATCATCCTGCTCCGAATGTAAGCCATTCTGAGATGCCGTTGTGTCCGCTATAGCATTTGCTGTTGATCCGGGGCTTACCGCCTCCATACGCTCTCTCAGAAGCTCTCCGAGGTCCGTGACCACCGGGCCACCATCTGCACCAGCAACCTCAACCTGTTTCGGCGCATCCAAACCAAGCAAAGAAGAACGGCGACGGGAAATATTTACAGCGGTATTCACAGCCGTCAACACGTCCGGAGCGAACGTAATTGTGCGCTCCTCAGTTCCATCAGCGTTATACCTCACCTCAACAGCATCACGTTCAGCCGCTTGCAGCATCGCAGTTGTTGACGCATGCAACCGGTCAAGGCGCTCAGATTCAAGCTGACGTGCCTCCTCAACCCCATCTTTACCCCACCACTTCAATGCAGCGCGATAAGCATCATAAGCACCCTGCCGTCCGGCATAACCAACCCGTTCAGCGATCGCCTCGAAGGTAGCGCCATTAGCGCGCATCGTTACAACCTGCCGATATTTAGCGGCGACATCTGGTGTGAGGTTTGTTGGTCGTGGTCCCATATTTGTCCGGAGCTTAGTGTCCGGAGCTACTTTCTTGTTGTTTTGGGTGTGGCGTAGTCGATTATGTCGGCTATCTGTTCTGCGACTTGTTCGGTGGTTTGGGTTCCGTTGACTGTTTCATGGCGTAGTCCGGGGAGTGTGAGTTGTTTCAGGTTGTGTGTTTTGGTGGCTCTACCGTTCCACCATGATTCTTTTTGTGGAGGTACGCCGAGGTTGTTGGCTCGGTCGAGCATGCGTTGGTATGCAGTGGTGACAGGTAAATCAAGGTTGATGAGGACTGTTTCGCCTGCTGTGGTGGCTGCGGTTAAGAACTTTTTGTTGGCAAGCCGGTCGCCTTCCCCTAGTACGAGGCTTGCTTTAGTGGTTTGAATGAAGTTGATAGCACGTGGGTTGACGCTCAACGCAAGGGTGTCTGTACCCGGGAACTGGGATCGATGTTTTCCTCACAGCGCAGCGTTTGGCCGCTCATACCACGAATAGGCGAATGGTTCGGTGCGTAATTCAGGTGCATCCCATCCGAGGTTTTCAATCGCTCCGGCAAGAGCAGTTGATTTACCGGCTCCCGGTACGCCGATCAGGTAAACAGTCGTGGTCATAGGCTTGTGAACTTCACTCCCATTTTATGTAGGGCAGCTAAATTTCTATATGGACGGTAATGCTGCAAGTAGTTAGCGAATTCTTCATTAGCTAGTGAGTTCGGACGTATCTGCCGTATATGGGTTAAAGCGATGTTGCCTGAAGTTTCCGCTAAATCAGCGTAAGCCAAGCCTGTGACGAGCGCTGCGCGATTTCGTCCGGCATTGCAGTGGGTCAGGACAGGTTCGTTCTGTTTTGCGTATTCGATGACGTGGCTTTTAGCGCGCTCTACTTCTTCGATTACAGCGTCAGTGAGTTTGCCGTCTGGTAACGGAATATGAATCGACTTATCACCAAGCGCAGCTAGATGTTCCGGGTACGCCGGTGAAAGTGATACCACCAGAAAGTTGTGTTTCTTTAACCAATCAACATGCTGAGGCAACGGTTTACCTCTGGTATACAGGCTGTGTCCGTAGTAATAAATTTTCATCTGGTCCAACTCCTTACCATGTTCCAACTCTTTTCAGGTATTTCAGGGTTATTGATAGTGAAGCCAAGCTCAGCGAAGGCCTCAAATAGTTTGGGTGCTTCAACCCGACGCCACTCTCGTTTCGTTAAATGAAGTTCCATAATCACTGTACGAACTTCGGTATCAGCGAGTACCGACCAGTCGAGGCCGTATTCGCCGCCTTCGATATCGCATTTGATTGCCGTTTGATTCCAAACCAAATTCTTCAAGGCGACGCCATTAACAGAAACTGATTCCCTTCCACGTAAGGGGACCGTTGTATGCGACCAGTGTTGATCATTGTTAGCGAGGTAAAGCTCACCTGACTGCCCATCATTGTTGACCGCAGCTTCATACAGATACATGACGTCAGTCATCATGTTTGCTTTGAAGACTTCAATATTTCGTTTATCAGGCTCGACGCAAGTCACAAACTCTGCGCCATGCATCACTGCGAAACGTGCAAACGCTCCGATGTTCGCACCGAGGTCAAGTACGTCATGGTTAGCCCAATCAATCAAACCATACTCACGTCTTTGTTCACGTATACAGTCAATATCTGGACCGGCTTCACGATAAAGCAAATTCTCAGCCCACTGGTTACGAGCTTCTTGATACAAGATCATTTAGACCTCTTTTCAGGGTCTGATAAATCCATTTCAGGTGTCCACTCGTACAGTGTGTCTGTCCACATGTACCCGTGTTGTGAAGGGCAACCGCCTAAGCCATCACGCCTACCTTCCCAACCGTTCAACTCGCCTAAAGCCAAATGAGGAAACATATTCGAGCGAATTTCAAGAGAGCGGAACGGCACATCAGGCCACTGGGCTTCCACTTTGCTTATGTGACCCAGTTCTGAGTCATGCGCTCTGCCGGGGTATTGACCGCCGTCCCATGCTTGCTTATATTCGCAGAGCACGACTTCCATCGTGTACCAATCAACGGTGTCTGATAGTTCAGCTTCCAGATCTTTCTTAGAGATGACGGCTCGATCGTTAGCTAACTGGCAGAGAACAGCAGTATTGCCACCATTCAAAGCAGCTTGAACGTCTGGATGTAGCTTCGCTAGCATTTCTCTCGGTGACCAGCCACCGTTCGGACGTATATCAGGGAACGGTGGGCCTACAACACCTACACGCTGCAACGCTTCATACGTCTTGATAGTTGCGTAACGACCGTTCCCTTGGATAGTCATCAACTCACGCCAAATCCGATCAGCGTCAAATTCAGCATGGATTTTTCCAGACCGGATTACACACCATTCGGCGTAATTAATTAAATGCTCAGCGAGTTTCACTGGTGTTCGTATCGCCCTACGTTCCCGACGCAAGGACATACCGGGCCACGCTTCTTTGATCCAGCGTCTCAACCCATCAGGATCATTCAACACTGAACTGGCAGTCGGCCAATGATGGAATATCACTTCACCAGTCGGTACGTTGTACGGCGCAAGATAGCAGCCAATCATCCACGCTTTGTCAGCCGGTGACCAGTCAGGCTCAATCATGCCTTCACAAACAATTCGCATATGTGGATCAGGACCACCAACAGCACGTTCATATCGAGTGAAATCAGCTAAAAACCGTAAATGAGTTTCAGCGGAAGCGGTCATCAGTTCTCAATCACCTCATCACGATGCGTTTCGTGTTCTTCTGTGCGTTTCAGTTGCGCCCGTTCAGCCTCACTGTGTGCAGGACCGCATTTCTGGCAGCCTGTTTTGGCGTAGTACACGACGCTGAACCTGAAAGCGTCAGGATGATTCTCTGTTTCGAATGGTGTTACCCCATGCCAAAGACTTTGGCCATCAAACGCAATCAACGATTTGTTGGGGCATGTGAAAGCGACGTTGTATTCGGGGATATGTAGATATCCTCCCTTGATACGTGAGCGGACAACCCACATCGCTGATATGGCTCCTTTGATGTTGCCTGAATCACGGTGATACGGCAAAGCCGCACTCTTATTGATGATTCCGCTCGTCCAAGGCGAATCAAACAGTAACCAATCATCGTGAATCTTGGGGTACACGGTTTCCGCAGTGTGTTCCGCAGCTTCTGGCATCACTTTCTGACAAGTTTCCCAAGCCATAACCGCTAAGTTCCGTAATTCGGCTGCGACTTTAGGATGTTGCTGGTCGAACGTGGCCGTACTACACCAAAACCGGCGACGTAAAGCCGACGGTGCCGCCGTTCCAAAAGTTCTGTTTGGGTAAAGCACGCCTGATAAACGAGATGAAGCGTTCGCAGTGTGACGATCGTCGTGCCATACCTTTGGTTTGCTGTGCATTTCACGGCCAAACCAAGCAAGGCGGCCACTACTTTCTGGGCCAGCGATGATTTGCGCGGCAACTGTTTCCCGTTCCTCATTAATCAGAATGGCATCACCATCGATAAGGCGTACGCCGTCAGGCAGTTCGTCTACGCGCTGGTTTTTCTCATCAGGCGACCAGTCAACACGGTCAACCTCAACTATTTGCATCTGTGTAACCAGCTAGCAAGATCCGTACTACTTCAGCGTTTGATTCCACACCGAAGCTGGAGCGTGCTGATTCAAACATCTGCACTATCACGTTGTAATCATCAAGATCGTAAGGAAGGATGATTGAGCGGATACCGGCTGCTTGATAACTGTCAGCCGCTTCATCTGGAGTAAGAGCATCCGGTAGCAACTCACCAAAATCGGTACTACTGATTTCAAGCGAGAACATTAACGCTTCAAGATCGTCCTGTTCATATCCGGTGCCAAGCAAATCTCCAGTGGAATCAAGGGTTAAAGCAAGCAAGTCACGTAACGATTCTTCGTCATACGAACCAGCGTCACTGGAACGGTTATCCACAAGCAACAGCTTCCGGGCCTCATCATCAGTGCAATCACGCCAAATCACAGGTATCTCAGTGATGCCTTCTTGCATCGCAGCCATGTAACGGTGATTACCGACGATTATGTGACCGGTTGAACGCTGTGCAATGATTGCGCCGTAGAAGCCGTTTGTGCGTATTGACTCTCGGATCGCATCAACGTTCCCACGACGTGCGTTGTCAGGATGAGTTGACAACACAGCCGATTCCACACTCACAAGTTCAGTTTCAAGTTCCGTCATTCCGTTGCTTTCCCATTCGGTATCGTTCTCGGGAGGTATACCCTCCCCAAGTTCCGTGTCGGATTTTGTTATCCAACGCATATTGCAAACACTCCTCTTGGACAGAGCACAGTTCGCATAACTGCCGCCCTATCGCCCATTTCCCTTTTTCGGGATAAAACCAATCGATTGGTGCACCGTTGCACTTTGCTTCGTCGCGAATTTGATCCGGTAAAGGCCCGTACGGTCGCCAGTCTTTGAATATGTTCGCCCCAGTGTGCATTTCGCTCGCAAAGGATAGATCTATTTTCTTTGATTTGAGCGGATGATCTCTTGAAGCGTCCAACTATCTGCTTCGCTATCAGCGACTTGACGCGATAAATGCCCTGAGCGCATGAAAGCGAGCATCGCTGCCAAACATTCATCGCACCTGCATTTACGTTCACGAAAACGTCGCAATCCATGTTTCATGCATCCTTTGATACATCCTGAGCCTTACGTAAACGCTGCATGTCTTGCTGAATTGTCATCTTATGTAAACCTGTCGCCTTAGCGATGGTCGGAATCGTGACCTTTCGTTGGCGTAGTTCTGCGAACAAACTTCGCCGTAACTCACCCAACTCAGAGACCCGTTTCCGGTGATGATCGATCTCGATTGTTTGGCGAGTCACCTCAACCAGTAACGCTTGAACTTCGTCATCACTCATTTCAACCTCCTGACGCACGCACGTTCGCTGAGATGGTGCGCGCTGATTCAATCTGTGTACGTATCGCAATCAATTTCTGTTGTGTTGCTTTCTCTTGCGCCTCTGCAATCTTCCAAGCGTGATATGCGTTAGCTGCTTTCAAGTGGGCGATTGCCGTTTGTTTCGCAACTGTTCCCTCACTCAAACGCAAGATTGCCCTGTTGTATTGGCGTTTATATTCTGATTCAGCTTCAGCGCGCTCAACTGCTAACAGGCCATACTGCTCAACTTCGTATTCAAGTTGATCACCAAGCTCCAACAGTTTCTGTTCAACATTGACCTGATACATCGGCTCAGTCATTGTCACGACACCACCTCTACAAGCTCAATACGTAACCCATCGACATCACCAATTTCTGCTGGATAAAAAGTCAACGCCTTCAAAAACGTAGGATTGTCATCTTCTAAGACGCCTAAATCAACTAGGCCATCAATCGCTGCTTTCACAGCAGGGAAGCAACCGCCTACGTCTTGTTTCCAGCGGCGATCTTTCGCTAACGGTGTCGCATGAACCACAACCGTCTTCAGCTTCGGCACTTCATGTGCTTTAGCTAACCATCCAAACGCTTCTCGTTGGTCTTTAACTTTGCTCGCCCGTTTCATGTGGTGCCACGTTCTTTCAGCGTTACTAGTCCACGGTCTTTGACCGTGAAGTTCAAGCACATAGCGACCCATGCAGTTATGATAACAGATAATAAGGGGTAACCGTGTACCCCTAACGCTTTAGAATGGTTCATAGTCTGGGACATCGCGCTCAGGCATCTTCGGTGCTTCACGATGCGCTGGTTGAGATGCTTCACCGACAGTGGCTGGCTTCCACTGAACTGAAAGGCCAGCATCTTCAGCGCTGATTTCAACAGACGTACGAGTCTTGCCATCTTGATCCCACTTTGTGAAATCAAGTCGACCGAACACCCAAACCCGATCACCTCTATTGAATGATTCAGCAGCGTTCTCAGCTAGCTGACGCCAAGCCGTGACCCTGAAATAGTGGGCTTTGTCATCAGCATTCTGTTTCTTTTGGTTCCATGCCACACTAAATGTGCAAAGCGCAGTCCCATCATTCAAGAACTTCAATTCTGGATCAGAAGTTACATTCCCGATGATTGTTGTTGTGTTATCGAAAGCCATTTACGGCTCCTTTGTTGTTTGGAACTTCGCTACCAGTTGATCGCGTCGTTCTTCAGCGGATTTCAGGTCGTAGTGGGCCATCAAGTCAGCGGTAATCCAACAGTGATTCCCTAATGGGTTATCGCCTTCTATTTCGAGATGCGTGATCTCTGACCAATCTGTTGCTGTCATGTTTCCTCCATTTGTTGTTTGACGGTCGGGGCTTTGTTGCAATCGACATGGCCGTTCCAAATATGAACAGGCCAATCAGGTGGACCGCTTTGTGTTCGAGCGAACCCGAACATCTCTGATTCGAGCCGGACAGGCCGATCACAGCGTTTACACCTCATGATTCTTTGCCCCAGATTTCTATTTCCCATCGTTCAAGGTCTTCACCATGTGCGAATGGGGGGCGGCGAGGCACAGGAACTTGACCCAGACCAACGCCTAACGCGATATGTGCTGCTCGGCATTTTGCTTCGGTGAGGGTTTCAGCGAAATGCCATCTGTTCGCTTCGCATTCAATGACTTGAAAGTACCAAAGCCATTCACCATCAACATCTTCTTCAAGGATCTCGTTGATGACAGCGAGACGTTTACCGTCCACTGAAATCTCGTGATGCGTTTTGCATTGAGTTCCAACCCTGCTCATATCGCACGCTCCCAGATTGGGTTACCCAATCGGTTACGCCCGATCCGCCAGTTACCGTGATACTCACCGGCATCCAACAACTCAGTTGTGGATTTAGTTGCCGCATGGGTTTCGCAGTAAAGCGTTCCAGCGGCACGTGCGTCTTTGCCGCAGTTACGGCAACTCACTATCCGTGGTGTCGCTTGCGGCATGTCACTTGCGAAACGTAGCTTGCTCAGTTTCGCCATAGCTGTCCAGTCAACGGCCATTTAGATCCCTGCCTGAATGTTTGCGTGTGATTGCGCCCGAGCGACAGGTGCGTAATCCTTCATGTACGCTGCCTGCTCTGGCGTCAACCTAATCGCTAATGGTTGGGGTGAAACTGGAGCGCTGCTGGTTGCTGTCCAGTAAGGATGATCTGTAGGCCATCCTTTATCTCGACAGTCGGCTCGAAGTATTGAGAAGTCTGTGGTCATGGTAGCTCCTTTTGAGTTTGTGATTGCTGCCATACTTGAACTATACATACTAGGGCGGCCCCTGTCAACTATTTGTTCAATAAACTTTGTTCTTCAAGAATACGTGACCATATTATTAGGGGCACCCCTTGACAATGCTTGGGATTCGTGATAAACTGAATCAGTGACAGCAACTTCTGCTTATCGGGTGTCTCACCCGGTCGGCAGACTGGTGTTATCAGACATCAATCAATCTCCAAGGAGGAGT
>WLWH01002001.1_pt1 | contig 12168 bp, 7 predicted proteins | sample 6712741 | NCBI WGS metagenome assembly WLWH01 (sample SAMN12718694, study PRJNA515312) | sponge metagenome | isolation source: marine sponge | host: Mycale hentscheli | place: New Zealand: South Island, Marlborough, Capsize Point | collected 2003-05-01 | reverse complement strand
AGATCAGTATCAGAGGACGCTTCAAAGCCAGTAAGAACACTAGCTGTAAGAATGGTTGCAGAACAACCATCATCGTCTAATAATCAAATTGTAGTATCCATACCAAATGTAAGAAAACCTGTTCCTTTATTTATTGTTATGAGAGCATTGGGGGTAATATCAGACAAAGAAATTATTGAATATTGTTTACTTGACCTAGAAAATAACAAAGATTTACTTGAAATGTTTCGTCCTTGTGTTCATGACGCAGGAATGATATTTACACAACAAGCAGCATTGGGTTATATAGCACAGTTAACAAAAGGTAAATCAAATAGTCATACAATGGAAATTTTAATGAATTATTTTTTACCTCATATTGGAGAATTAAATTTCAAACAAAAAGCGCTTTATTTGGGTTATATTGTAAATCGTTTAATAAGAGTAGCTACTGGTGTAGAAAAACCAACAAACAGAGATAGTTATTTGTATAAAAGAATAGAGGTATCGGGTATGCTAATAAGAGAGCTATTTGTTGAATATTACAAAATGCAGCAATTAAATATTTTCAAGAAAATAGATTATGAGTGGTTTTACAATAAAACTACGCCCAAATATAAACAAGCAGGTTTTATGGATTTAATTATGGAAAATGTTCCGCTTATTTTTGGAGACAGAGTTGTTGAGAAAGGTTTTAGAAAAGCATTCAAAGGTGATTGGGGTTCAGCAGCACACACAAAAAGACCAGGATTACTTCAAGATTTAAGCAGATTGTCATATTGGAGTTTTTTGGCTCAACTTAGAAAAACAAATATTCATATAGCAGCTGATGGTGCGAAAGTAGTTGGACCACGTTTATTAAATAGTACGCAATGGGGAATTTTATGCCCAATTCATACACCAGACGGTGGTAACATTGGATTTCATAAACACATGTCTATCTTTACCAGAATCAGTCCGGAACTTTCTGGTTATCCATTTATAAAATTTTTACGAACAGTTGGTGTTTCTTTATTAGAAGAATGTTCTATTAAATTTATATCAAAAGCTACTAAAGTTTTTGTAAATGGTGCTTGGATAGGTGTTACATCAGATGTAGTTAAACTATATAATTTTTTAAAAATATCTCGTAGGAATGGTATGTTTAGTCCTTTTATTAGTATTCGTTGGAATATTGAAATGAAGGAACTTATTATTTTAACAGGGGCAGGACGACCATCGCATCCAGTATTTCACGTTGATGGAGATACTTTAAGTTATCAAAAAGATAGGGTAATGGATTTAATAGCAAATGGTAAATTAACTTGGAAAGAAGCGATAACAGGTATTTCAAAAAAGAAAGAAGAAATTGATATTTATAGTGACAAAATCTATTCTAAAAATGAATTATATAGTAAAGACCAAGATTTAAAAGAAAGTGAAGCTATTGTTGAATATTTGGACACACAAGAAATGGAGGGAGTAAAATTGGCAAAATATACTCAAGACCAAAATACTTATATCAAAAATAATATTACTCATAAAGAAATTCATCCATCAGCTATTTTAAGTGTAATGGCAAATCAAGTTATTTTCCCTAGTACCAATCCATACCCAAGAGATTTATTTTCATGTGGACAGAGTAAGCAAGCTGTATCTGTATTTCATACTAATTTTAAAAATAGAATGGACAAAACATCTTACTTTTTAAATTATGGTCAAGTTCCTTTGGTTAAAAGTAGATATTTAAATTACACATCAAGAGAACAACATCCATACGGTATTAATGCTATTGTTGCCGTAATGTGCTATTCTGGTTATAATGTAGAAGATGCGGTTATTATTAATAAAAATGCTTTAGATAGAGGATTATTTAGAACTACATATATGTCAACTTATGAAGCTAAGGAAGAATCAACAAAGGTAGGAAATATCAGCATTGATAAAAATTTTATGGATGTGAATAATTTTAATGTTGTTGGAAAGAAGCCTGGTTATGATTATAGTCATTTAGAACCTAATTCTGGACTTATTAAAGAAAATACAATTGTAAATGAAAAAACCATTTTAATTGGAATGGCATCAAATAGTGTTACAAGTACCGAGGCTTATATTGATGAGTCTATTGCTCCAAAGAAAGGGGCAATAGGATATATTGATAAATCATTTATGACACGGGATGAAGAGGGAGGAAGATTAGCTAAAGTTAGATTAAGACACGATAGAATTCCAGCAATTGGAGATAAATTTGCTTCAAGGGCAGGGCAGAAAGGTACTATAGGTATTGTATTGGAAGAAGCCGATATGCCTACTACAGCTGATGGAATTCGACCAGATATAATTGTGAACCCCCATGCATTCCCCAGTAGAATGACAATAGGTCATTTGGTAGAGTCTTTAATAGGAAAAGCATGTTGTTTGTATGGTGGTTTTGGCGATTCTACTGCGTTTTTAAATAAAGGTCCAAAAGATAAATTATTTGGAGATTTACTAACAAAGCAAGGTTTTAATTCAACCGGAAATGAAATTATGTATAATGGAATGACAGGTGAACAATTGGAAACTGAAATTTACATAGGACCTACATACTATATGAGGTTGAAGCATATGGTTAAAGACAAAATTAATTACAGAGCACGTGGACCAAGAACAGTATTAACGCGTCAAACCGTTCAGGGTCGGGCAAATAATGGTGGTTTAAGAATAGGAGAGATGGACCGTGATGCTATTATTTCTCATGGTATGGCTGGATTTTTAAATGAATCTATGATGGTTCGAGGTGACCAGTTTAAGATGGCAGTATGTAATAAAACGGGAACAATAGCTGTTTATAATGCTTCTCGTAATATCTTTTTGAGTCCAATGGTAGATGGTCCATTAAAATTTGTTGGAAATTTGGAAAATACTTTAAATGTAGTACCTATAAGTCGTTTTGGTCGCAGTTTTAGTATTGTGAACGTGCCTTATGCTTTTAAATTATTATACCAAGAATTATTGGCAATGAATGTTCAAATGCGTTTTATTACCAGTGATAATGTAGATGAATTGGTACCATTGGTAAAAACAGATAATATTGAGAAATTGACAGGAGATAAAACCTATATGGAGGTTGAACAAAAAACATATAATAAAATTAATCGTGATAAATTCACTAAAAAACCAAAGGCAAAAGACCAAACACCAACAGATGAAGAGGAGTCTTATGGATGGTCACGACCTCAAGAACAATTTAGCGGAGTGGATTATATGCAACCATTCGGATTTATGGCGGAACAACCATTATATCAACAACCTTATACATCAGGATTTGAAGAGCCTCAACAAAACGTAAATCCATTTGTAGAGACACAATCAATACAAACAAAACCGAAAACACCAATAGCAGCATTTAAAACAACCCAAAGAGACCTAATCAAAGGAGATAAAGTTACATTCCAAGAAGCAGAGAAAAACGGTTATAAACCAGATGATATATTTACTGTTAATTGGATATCATATGAAGATTCTGATGCGTCAATTGTAGGGCCTGATGGAGAAGTTATTATGGCTTATCCAGGTGAATTAGGTGACCCACCATCACCTGCTTATGTACCAGAATCACCAAATTATGTACCAGAATCACCAAATTATGGACCAGCAACACCAGATTATGATCCAACATCTCCTAAGTATAATCCAAAATCACCTGACTTTAGCTTTGATAGTCCACCACCCCCACCGTCTCCTTCTGATAATATAACACCATCTAAAGGTGTTACGGTTACAGAAACAAGAACTATTACAGGACCTCCTGAATTGGTTTTACCGCCGACACAGAGTGGATTTAGAAGTTATAATCCAGGTCAGCAACAAGCAAATATAATAACACCAGAAACTCCTAATTCATTTGAGTTGCAACCTGGAGAGAGAAATGTGTTTTCTAATGAAGAAAGATTGAGAATGTATAAAGAGGATGCTGAAAATATACCCGATGATTCGGACGATGATATGGATTATGAACGTGGTTCTGGGAGTGGTTCTGGTTCAAAAGAAGAAAATAAAATGGAAAACAAGGTATTAAGAACAATTAAGGAAGTAGATGAAGGGAAAGGATTATCTTTATTGAAAACAATTAAAGATGAAGATAGTAAAACAAGTGTAACGGGAAATGATTCACAAACAAAAAATGTAAAAACAGATTAATAGATAAATTGAAAAGATTTAAAAATATTAGTTAGATAATATAAACAAACATGAGTTCTACTAGCTACAGTCCGCTTATTTCAAAAATATATAAATCACGAAATATTATTTTGAAAATTTTAAAATCTAGAGGATTTAATGTAGATGATTGGTCTGATTTTTCGGTAACAGAAATTCAAGCAATGTTTAACAGTAAAGAATTGGATATGTTATTGGAAAATCCAATAACAAAAAAGAAAGTATATGTAAAATATCATTTATCAGGAACAAAAGTAGGAACATCAATGAGTCGTTTAGGAACTAGTCATATATACGATTATGTAGATGATTTATTTGATATTGAAGAGGTTTTGACTTCAAATGATGATTTGATTATTATTTCAAAAGATAAGACAAATCAAACAATTAAAGATTTGATAGAGCAGTTATTTATTAAGGATAAAAAGTTTGTTAACATTTATAATTTCCATGATTATTTGTTTAATGTGTTGGAGCACGAAATGCAACCGAAATTTAGGATATTAAGTGAAGAGGAAAAACAAAAAATTATGAAACAATACAATATTACAAAAGACAAAGAATTTCCTGATATCTCCAGATTTGACCCTGTTTCACAAGCAATGGGAGTACGACCAGGAGAGGTGATGGAAATCACTCGTTCTTCTCCTACAGCAGTGAAAAGTCTATATTTTAGAATCTGTTATTAAAATCCAACTATATATATAATGTCGCAGTATTCAAAAACAACAAAACAACAATTAGACGCATATGAAAGAACCTTTAGCACTACATTAAATACAAATTATAAAAACGCATTTATACAATGTAAAAAAACAGATGTTAATTGTAGTACTATGAAGGGACAGTTAAATAAGGTAAATGATACATTAAGTAAAGTGAAAAATTTAGCAGCTTCAGTTGAAGGAAAAGTCAATGCTGAGAAAAGAGATATTTCTAATTATGAACAAACATTAAGTTCGCAAAAAACTATTTTTGATGAAAAACTACGAGAATTAAATACAATTAATGAACAGGACCAAGCATCAAAAACATTAAGAAAAGATAGAAAAGAATCAATGACTTATGATTATTTAACATTAACATATTACTTTTGTACAAATGTTATAATTATATATTTGCTTCATAAACAATATAATTTTTCTGCTTTATATTTACTTGCTGTTTTTCTAGTGATATTAGTAGTAATTTTTGTTTTAGGTTTTTTTGGGATTCCGTATGCGTGATTAAATAAATTCATAAATACATTTTCTATGTTAAGTGTATAGAACATGTCATTAAAAGATTTATTAGGAATGTTTGAACCAAAACAAAAAAGAATGGTGCCTGACAATTTAAATGCCAGTTTAGCACAAGGAGCAAATTATAATAATATGCAGTCTAGAATTGATGCTAGTGTAGAACCACAGTTATCGTTAATTGAACAAACAACATCTCCTTCATTGGGTTCTATTGTTGAAAACTTTAGTGGAAATACTATGGAAGCTCCATTAAATAAGGTAAATACCAAAGAATTTAAAGAACTTCAAGAATTAGAAAACCAGCTTAATAAACAATTAACGGCTTATACAGCAAAACAAAATTCTATATTATCTGGAGCACAACAAGCTAAACGTGGAAAAGGATGGGATTGGAATGATATTAAAGATAATATTATGTTTCAAGGAGAAAGAAGTCCTGCTGACTGCGAAGCTGCTTGTAATGCCGATTCAAGTTGTACAGGATGGGAAACTTGTAACAATGGTAAATCTGGACCAGGATGTCAAGGTTGCTATATGATTAATAAACCAAATCTTTCACCACCCGGAGATGTTGGAGACGCTAGTTATCAGTCAGCTTTAGCCAACAGAGAATTAAAAGGAACAGTTAAAGCACAGATGAATACAATGTACAAAAATTTACAAGCCAAAGCTAAACAACTGCAGCAAAAAACAATGGCATTTCACGCACAGCACCAAAGTTTAACTGGTAAAGATGGTACATTAACTAATCAAAAAGCTTCTACTTTAAAACAATTAAAAATTTTACAAGGTCGAAATGAAAAATTAGATAAACTAATGACTGAAGGCAATACCTTAAGTGCTGAAATTCAAGACAATAGACTTCAAATGGACGCTGCTTATATGCGTTATTTTGTTTGGTTGGGAGCAGCTATTACTTTAGGATTAGTGGCTATGCATAGGGCAGCCAAATAAAGTTATATTGATTAATTCTTTTTTATCTATATATATTAGATAAAAATGACTGATTTTTATAAATCATTAGGAAATGTAAATGATGATGAACAAAACCGTCTCGGTCTTTTACAGCAAAAATTCAATGCTGCTATAGGAAAAGGAAATGATACTCAAACAACAATGATCAACAGTTATATTTCAGCAAATGTTAGCAGGCAAAAATGTTATGATGAATGTCCTCAAGGTCCATCAACTGATAGTAGTACATGGAAAAGCAATGTAGAAAAAGATGCTTCTCAAACGGAAGCAGGTGCTTCTGATGGTTTAAAAGATGTAATTGCTTCTTGTAAAGCGGGTTGTGACTTAAAATGGCCAGGTATTGTCCAAAATGCGGCGATGACCGAAGGCGTGGATGCTGGTAAAACCATCGGAAGATATACTGATTCTAATGGTAAAGAAAATAACATTTCTCAATGTACCGATTTATCAAAATATGCGCCAAAGGTGAAAATGGGCGGTTTATGTGATGCTAATGACGAATGTGAAAGCGGTCTTTGTGTGAATTGGGGAGGACGTTGTGATGATGGTAATATTATCAATACTGCGTTAGATTGGTTAGGAAATACTGGACATTGTGGTCTTGGTATGACAAGAATAGACGGAGGAACTTATAGTTGGGGAAACACATTTAATAGTATGTGTAAATCAAACATTGAACAATTGGGAATGGCTAAGTGGTCAGGTGTTACTCAATATATGAAATATCAAGGTACATGGGTGCGTTTAAATCCTGATTGGGGATATCCTAATGCTCCAAAGATTGCTAACCAACGCACAGAAGATGGAAAATATATACAAGATGAACAAACAGCATTAAAAGCTTGTGAAGCATATGGTGGATATTGTCTTGGATTTTATACAACTGGAGATGGAAATTTTATTTTACAATCCGCCGGTGGAGAGAATCCTAAACAAAACTGGGCTCAATTTTCAAGTGAACTATTGGGATTAAATAATACACAAGAAGGATTTGGTGGTTATTCCGCCGATCCTATCTCAAATAAAGATCAAGCAGGAAATCCAGAAACAATTGCCGCTTGGGGAGAAATGTATAATATTGATAAAGGTACTCCTGGTATAACAGAAAAAAAATATAATAATCCAACATTTCCTATAGCTAATATGAGAACAGCAATGAAAAAAACTTGTCCTAAATCGTGGCAAAAATCCAATGGTGATTGTGTTATTATTAATGACGATGTGAGAAAAAGCGGGAATATTGGATGGAATGGAAGTTCGTTTGGTTGTAATTTATCTGGAGACCGCTATAATACTGATTGTAAAGATGTTGCGAATAAAACGTACACTTGTTGGCATGTAGGTAAAGTTCCTAAGGGACAAGAAGCTTGTAAGACTATAAAGGGAAGCGATATTCCTTCTTGTTTTGCTTCTGGTGGAAGACCTAGAGAAGTCGGTTGTCCAGTTCCAGCTAAAATGATTGTTTGGATAGGAAGACCAGGACAAAGTTATTTTGCGACAAAAAATAGTTTGGTTCCTGCTTTACAACAATTGGCTACAGAATTTCCTGATGTACGATTAACTGACAAACCAGAGATGGATGATATTATAGCAAAAAATATGGCAAATTGTGCTTGTGGTTGGTATCGCACTGATGTTTTTAGTGGTACGACTTGGAAGACAGGGTTTGATTTATTGCCTTTGACCAATGGATATCCTTCTAATACTAAGTCTGGTGGTGGATGTGGTAGTGGCAGACAAGCAATGATTGGTTGTCCAATGGTTCCTAATAGTTGGAATAGAGGAAAAGGAGGAATATATGTAACTATGTCAGCTACTCAGGAATTCGTAATGGGTAAATTACAAGGATTGGGTTTTACTGGAAGAATTGTTGAATCTCATCAACAATTACTAGAAAAACCACCTCCTAATAAGAAACAAATTTGGTCTACTGGTAGTAACCGTTATAATAGTTCCGGGTGGCTAATTTATCAATCTCCAAAAGATAAAACTTCTAATCGAGGCACAAATTGGAACAGAATACCCGGAGAACTTAATCAAATGAGTACAGGACAAAAAGAAGTTTATGGTGTGAATAGCGAGCGCAATATTTATGCTCGTGCCAAAAATCCAGGAGAGGAAAACGCAAACGGTGCGAGAGGCTGGCGTAGGATGAACGGAACTCTTACGAATATTTCTGCTTCAAATAAAGATTATGTTTTTGGTGTTAATCGCGAAAATAATATTTATCAATGTAAAAAACCATGTAAAGGAGGATGGCAAAGAATAAGTGGTAAAGGAAGTGGAGAAGTTACTGTTAATTGGTGCACAGGTGGTGGAAGCGGATGTCAGCACACAATGGGCAATTGTAACCAATATACCGCACCTAATGGGGAAGGGGGTGTAGGTCCTTACAAAGGTCCAGGTGGGCAATATTTGGCTGATGCATGTCAAACTGGTTTTAATAAGGGCGGCGATTGTGATGCTTCTTTTCCAGGTGATACTTCAGTAGCTGATTGGAAAAGAACAGCCTGTGCAACAGGTGTCAATTTGGCAAAGGCTAGCGGTGGTATGACACAAATCTCCGGAGGACAAAACTACGTTTATGGTGTTAATAAAGGAGGTGATTTAATGCGTGCCAGACTTCCTATTACTAACCCAAGCAATCCACAGTGGTACGAAGTAAATTCACCATCTGGAAGACTAAAATGGGTAAATGCTAGCAATTCTGGTTATCTTTATGCCACCAATAATAATGATGATATATTTGTTTGTCAGAAACCATGTAATGGAGGATGGAAACAAATTAGCGGTGGATTGGAAAACATCGAAGCAGATAAAGACACTGTTTATGGTACAAATCGTGATAGAACTATATATTCTAAACCTATGGATGGTATGAAAGCAGTTGGTAATTGGAGTCGTTGGACAATTGGTGGTGGTTCATCAAACGTGTCACCAGAGCCTTTTGTAGGAGGAATGGTGCGCGAGGGGTATGCACCTTTAGAAGGAGATATGATTTCAGCTTGTAGTGAAAGTGGAACAAGAGGAGGACAAGATATACCAGGATTACAGCCTACGGGTGATTTTTTAGTTAAAAATAGAGTAAAAGAAAAGGAAGCGGCAGCAAATTTAGTCTCCATGCAGAAGCAGATAAAGCAAAGTATTAACCAATTACAGGGAGATAGTTTAAATGTTGCTGGTGCATACAAAAATCAAAGTTTAAATTTATTAAAACAATTAGCAAGTTATGAAAACGCAAAAGCAAAATTATTAAAATCAGGAAGAGAGTTAGATACATTGGATGCTCTTAAACAAGATAGTCGTTTAAGAAAAAATAGTGAGGGAATGAGTTATTATCTCTGGCTCACTTTAGCAATTTCTGTATTAGGATTCGCAATCACAAAAATTAAATAAATAATAATTTTTTATAAAGTATTATTATATATAATGTCTAGTAAAGTCAGTTGCCCCGGTTCATCAACAATGACATCAGATGGAAAAGCTTGTGAAGTAAAATTAGATATTCCTTTATTTTGCGGTCTAACTGCTGATTCAGCTCCTGGTTGGCCAAGATGCTATTCTGGAGATGGTACTCCTTTACAACCGCCACCAGCACCTAATGCTGGCGGAGGAGGTTCTTCAACTGGAACAGGAAAAGCAAAATTACAGCCAAAATGTTCTGATATTTTGAATGTCCAATATGATAATCTACTTGATAGTATTAATAACATTCATGCTTTCGAAGGTAAATTGTTTTCGGATTTGGAGGCTGTTGAAAACGGTGAAGAATCTTCTATGACGGCAATGGAAATTAAAGGAAGAATTGGTGATTTAAGTCAGTTAAGAAACCAATTGTACAAGGATTTAAATAATATTCTTACTTCTACTCAATGTAATTTGGCAGATAGTCGAATGAATTTGGCTGATCAAATCGCTATGGTAGATATAGTTAAAAAAGAACTTGATAATGCTGAAAAAGCTATTAATGAACTTCAAATTATTAGAAATAATAGAAGACGTATGGTTGAAATTACTAATTACGAAAAACAAAGATACGGTTCGCATACTGATATATTTAGAACTATTGCTTTTTGTGGTTTAGGAGTTTTGGCAGGAGTTTATTTAGTAAATGCCGGTATGAGAAATACAGGGAATGCTGTAATTCTTCTTGCTATTGCTATGGGTGTTATTTTAACAGCACGCTCTATCTACTACAATTATTGGAGAAGCGGTATGAACTGGAATAGATTTGATTGGGGTACATATTCCGGTCCACATTCTGGTCAAACAGTTTATGAACACGATGTGAGGGCATTTGAAAAACTATACGATGATACCTCAGCACAAGTGTCAAACATTGAAACTAAAGCTGAAAATCAAGCAAATAAGGTATATGATGCTACTCAAAGGGTATATCATAGCGCAACAAATGTTGCTGGAGCTGCGATGAGTAAAGCAAGAGCAGGCTTAGATGCAACTACCAAAAGTAAAACCCAAAACTAATTTCTAACTATTATACATTATGACAGATAATGCACAATTAGATAGCCAATTATCACAAATGATAAATGAATTTAATAAACAAAGAGAATCTGGATTAATTTGTGATGCTGAATGCCAAAATAGTCAAAATATTAGAGATTGGCAACATAAAGTTACACAAAAAGAAACTACATTACAAAACGCTTCAAAAGATTTGCTTAGTGCTCAAAGAACATTAGCAAGTTATGACAAAGGATATAGACCTACTTTTGCCACCCAAATTGATAATATGGCAGATATAAATATACAAGAACTACAAAATGAATTTGATAGAGCTAAAAATAGTATTTTACAAAATTTAGATTTTTATGATACTCAGATGGCTTTTAAAGGCAAAATGCGGGACATAAAACAATTTCAAGAAAATAAAATAAATGATGTTTCAGGAAATGTTGCTAGTAATGCAGGAGATTCGGCAGTTAATCAAAGACTAGCAAGTTTTTATACAAAACAAACTGGGTTGATAGAAAGAACTATTCCTTATTTAAGAATTATTTATTGGACATTGTTTACCATACAAGTTATAGCAGCAATAATGTTATTTAGAAAATCAAGTAAAAATAGATTAATTATAATTTTAGGCATAGTTTTATTAGCGATGTTTCCATTATATAATACTTTATTTCCAATTTTAGAAAAAATTTTTCATATATTTAAGCTTTTTCCAAGTCCATAATATTTAAACATTATCTATATTATTGACTAAATATCATTTGGTGTTACATCTAAATCTTGTTCGAAAGAATGGATCAATCTATAACCTTTAAATCTACCCCGTTGAACCTTACCCAATTTGGCTTCCATAAAGTCGTACAAATCTTTACCCTTAGGCACTTTACCCCCATACAACTCAGTATACCATTCAATAAATTCAGTATACATATCTTTTCTTTTAATAGTGGCTCCTTCCGTAGCCACAATTCTTTCTTCTAAGAATTGAGCAAAGTAATCTTGCTGCATCTTATATTTTTGACTAGAAGCCAAAACTGCCGGACAATCCTCTACTACTCCATCAGTTTCAAAAGCTATTTTAATTAACAAAGACGCTAGAATTGGAGCCCATTCTTCGAATTTCTTATCAATATCTTTATCAACTTTAAACTGGTGTGGGTACTTTGCCTTTGGAAATTTCTTTTCATCTTCGTATGGTTTCGACAAGAATTTAGATTGAAAATCACAAACACGGATTCTCCTCCATGTACCATCATCAGTACTTTTAATATCGAACAAATGATTTGTACAAACAACCAAAGTAAATTATGGTATAAAT
>WLWH01001997.1_pt1 | contig 12191 bp, 11 predicted proteins | sample 6712741 | NCBI WGS metagenome assembly WLWH01 (sample SAMN12718694, study PRJNA515312) | sponge metagenome | isolation source: marine sponge | host: Mycale hentscheli | place: New Zealand: South Island, Marlborough, Capsize Point | collected 2003-05-01 | reverse complement strand
ATACTTTAACAGGTATTACTAGAGGAGCTTTTGGAACTGCAACTTTTGGAACTTCAAATGGTCAAGCACATTCAAGTAGTGATACAGTTACCGATGCTACAAAATTTTCTGGATATGGAAGTGCAGTGGATGCTGGAACAATAATTCTTGAACCTGGTCTTTGGTCATTAAGTAATTTTGGTGATGTGCTAGTTGCAACTATTGGTAATGGTAAAACCTTTACATGGAACTCTGATATTGCAGCAAGATTAACTACAAGAGCATCGACGTCAACTTCTAGTTTTGAAACTACAAACAATCCAACAGCAACAAGAACAACTTTAATATCTCCAACTACACGTCACTTAATTCATCTTGGAACAGAAACAACTATTGGAGATACAGCAACACAAGATGATATGTTTATAAGATTTTCTACAAACGAAAAAATAAATGAATACACACCAGAAGCAACCAATACTGCAGGCACACAAAGATTACAAGATGGCACAAAAATTATGGGAGGTCTGGTTGCAAAAGAAAACATTCTAGTGTGGACAGATAATGCACTATATACAATGAAATTTGTTGGTGCACCTTTTACATTTGGTTTTGAACAAGTTGGTACTAACTGTGGATTGATCGGCAAGAATGCAGCAATTGAAATTGATGGTGTTGCATATTGGATGGGTAATAATGGTTTCTTCTCTTTTGATGGTACAGTAAATACACTACCTTGTTCGGTTGAAGATTATATTTATGATGACTGTGATACTACAAAAGGTCAACAAATTTGTGCAGGTATTAATAACTTGTTTACAGAAGTTGTTTGGTGGTACCCAACACAAGGATCTGATTTTAATAATAGGTATGTAGTTTATAACTACGGACAAAATAATGCACAGTTGCCCATGGGTAATTGGTACACAGGTGTTAATACTAATTCTATTAGAACCACTTGGATTGATTCATTAGTATATCCAAAACCTTATGCTACAGCTTACAATAGTTCAAACAATGGTAGTTTTCCAGAAGTTCTAGGTCAAAGTGGTTTGGGACAAAGTGTATTTTTTGAACATGAAACAGGAAATGATCAAATTAATCCAGACGGAAGCACTACTACTTTAACATCTTTTATAGAATCTTTTAGCTTTTCTTTACAAAAAGATCAAAGTGAAGTATTCCTGGCTATGAGAAGATTTTTACCAAACTTTAAAACTTTAGTAGGCAATAACCAAGTAACTATATCAGTAAAAGATTTTCCTGCAGACAATTCTGTTACGAGTGCATTGAGTCCTTTTACTATTACATCAAGCACAACAAAAGTTGACACTAGAGCTAGAGGACGTTATGCAAGTATTAAAATAGAAAATACAGCGGCCGGCGAATCGTGGAGATTTGGTACGTTTCAAGTAGACTTACAACCAGATGGAAGAAGAGGATAATGACAAAAGTAGTAGTAAGATTACCAGAACCTAAAAAAGAATATAGTGAAGATAACCAAAGACAAATTAACAAAGCATTAACTAATATTATTGAACAATTAAACTCAACATATTTAACACAACAAAAAGAGGACCAGGAAAGATTCACCTGGTTAGGATTAGGTTAATGGCAAATATATATAAAAATTCTAAATTAGATTTAACAACCACTAGTGCAACGGTTTTGTATTCTACACCATCAAATTCAAGAGCGATTGTAAAATCAATTTTAGTTTGTGATGATAGTAATAATGGTAGTACAATTACTCTTACATTGACAGATGCCGCTAGTAATGTTTTTGTGTTATTTGATGTAAAAACTATAGCAGGTCATGCAACAGAACAGTTGTTAAGCGAACCATTAATATTACAAGAAAGTGAAATATTAACAGCTACTGCTGCAGATGCTAATCGTCTGCATGTTGTAGCATCAATACTAGAAATTAACAGGGAGGACAGATAATGTTTGTAGAACAAGAAGAATCGTTTGAAAAACAGACCATCGACGGTGTTGAAGTAACAGTATATAAACCTAGAGTTGAGGTTACTGTGAAGCACATGAAAACGGGCCAAGAGTATGAATCAGACGAAGAAGCAAAACAAGACGTAGATGACCCTAATACAGACACTAAACAGGAAGACATATCTAGAAGTGTTCATATTAAGGTACAAAGCATACCACTAGGTGGTCAAACTAATATGTTTTAAGGACGTTGACGAATGAATAAAAACCTTGTAAATTGTAATACATTCGCCTTTTTACAAGCTTTGCGAACTTGCTTTCATTGTATAATATAAAGAGAAAATATGGGATTTTTAAAAAAAATATTCAAACCAGTATCGAAGGTATTAGATAAAGTAATACCTAATGAAATCAAACCAGCATTACCATACCTTGCTGCGTTCGCTCCTATGTTTGGTCCTACATCAGCTTTAATGGGAAGTGGTATTATGCAAAGAGCATTAATATCTGGTGGATTAAACGTTGCTGGACAACTTGCACAAGAAGGTAACGAAGGTGATATTAATTTATTATCAGCGGGACTCGGAGCGTTGTCAGGTGCAATGACTGCACCAGGAACTCCTGGTCAAGCTATTGGTGTAGATTCTCCGGCAGCTAATAATGCATTAGTAAGAGCTAAAGGCACAGGTGGTTTTAGAGATGTAATGGCAAGTGGTATAGAAAAATACGGAGCAGAAAGTGCCGGTGGTCAAATCTTTACCGGTTTAGATAAAGCTTCTAAATTTATGACTGATCCTGGTTTAATGAAATACGGAATACCAGCAGCTCAAGGAACCGGTGATTTAATGTTTGCACAAGCTAAAAGAGATCAAGATGCCTATGAAGATGCAATGGCTGCAGAAGCTGAAGAGGAAGGTGCATCAGATGCATCAAGAGCATTTGCAATTAGACAATCTATGGAAGCTTATGGCTTTAGTGAACAAGAAATTTTAGATGCAATTTCAGCAGCGGGATATGCATATGGTGGTAGAGTAGGATTAGAATTTGGTGGTATACCAGCAGCATTAGAAAACATAGAAAACGATGAAATGAAAGATACTGCAAAATTTGTATCTGCTATGGATGATATGGATATACCTATTATGGATATAGTAGAAGAATTTGAAATACAATTTAAAAGAAAACCAAATAGTTTAGAAGAAATAAAAGAATTTTACAAAGACAGATACGACTACAAAGGTCCAGGTGATGTTAAATTAAAAGAAACAATGGAAGAATCTTTTAGAGAAAAAGCAGCTGAAGGCGGCTTAATGAATCTTGGTGGTAAAGAAATGGATTTAAGAGGTGGAGGATTTGTACCAATTGGTAAAAAAGAAAAAGCAGACGATGTGCCTGCAAGATTATCAAAGAATGAATTTGTAATGACTGCTGATGCAGTTAGAGCAGCAGGTGGTGGTAGTGTTAATGAAGGTGCAAAGAGAATGTATAAAGCAATGAATGAATTAGAGGCAAGAGCATAATGTCAACAACAACAACGATAACAAAACCAGCACCGGTAATAGAAGGTTCGCTTACCGCCTTTTTAAAATCAATTGATAAATTAGGAGCAGGTGCAGTACCTTCTACTTTTGCAGGTATTGATACATCTAAATACGATCCAAAAGTTGCAGCACAAGATGCTTTACAAACACAAGCAGCACAGGCAGCAGCAGGACTAGGAGCACTTACAGGTCCAGATGCATACAAACCTTTTATGTCTCCGTATCAACAAGAAGTTATTGATACAACATTAGCAGAATTTGACAGAAACCAAGCAATCCAAGATACAGCAATGAGAGATCAAGCTATTGCAGCTGGTGCTTATGGTGGAGGCCGTGAAGGTGTTATGGCAGCAGAATCTGCAAGAGGTGCGGCAGCAAGCAGAGCACAACTACAAGCACAATTATTAAACCAAGGGTTTCAACAAGCACAACAAGCAGCGGCAGCAGACTTACAAGCACAACAAGGTTTAGGTGGCTACCAAAGTCAATTAGGCCAACAGCAACAAGCGTTCGCACAAGCTGGATTAGATGCAGCACAAATTGCAGCAAGAGAAAAAGAATTCCAACCATTCACACAATTAGGATTGATTGGTCAACAACTTGCACAAATTCAACCAGGAGCATTCCCGACTCAAACAGTCGGATATGCACCACCAGCAGCTCCGGCTAGTCCTATGTCACAATTCCTAGGAGGTGCCGCAGGTATCGCAGGTATTGGTGGTAAACTAGGATTATTCGGCTAATGAGTAAAATTTTAAGAAGACCAATGTTTAGAGGTGGCCCGGTAGATAGCCGTGGAACGGGGATTACATCTGGATTAATGGATGGTGGTAGAGTTGGTTATAATATGGGTGGTGGTCAATTTAAAACTGGTGCTCAAATAGTAGAGGCTCAAGAAAAAAAACCTTTTTTAAATGATCTTATTTACAGCGCAGGAATGCCTTTTGCTTATGAAAAAGCAAAACCTTTTAATAATATAACATTAAGTGATACATCTGTTGAAGAAGAAACACCTAAAGGTGATGTCTTAAATAGAATGACAGATTATCTTGATATAGATACAAGTAGTCCATTTGAGGGAGTAGATAATTTTGAAGATCTTCCAAAAAGTGTACAAAACATTTCTTCTAAAACAGATTTTGATAGATACAAAAAAGAACAATCAGATGTACAAGATAAAACACAGAGCGCTATTAACGCTGAAGGTTTCTTACCAATTCCTGGTCCTGAAAAAGGTGTCATAGAAACAGATGATAAGGGTGGTATTAAACTTACAACAGACCCAACAGGTAATATAGAACAAAAAACTGAATTGTCGGCAAGAGATTTAGTTAGAGAAAATGCAGACTTGTTTAAAGAATTTTTAAATGAAGGTAATGAGAAAAAATTAAGGGATGCTAGAATAGGGGATGCATCAGATTACTTATTAAAATTCTTTGAAGGTTCACAAAGAGAAGGTGCAACCGTCGGATCATCAGCAGCAGAAGTTGCAAAATTTGCAACATCTAAAGATAGCAAAACTGAAAGAGCTAAAGCAGCTATTGAAAAAACAGGTCAAACAGCAACAGCATTAGCAATCAACGATTACATTGCAGGCAAAAGATCTAAAGAACAAGTAGACGCAATGTTGGCTAAATCAGATATAGGTTTTGCACAAGCAATAGCTTTAGCAGATTACAAAAAAGGAAAAGAAAATTTCTTTGATAATTTAAAAGAAAACAGAAAAGGTATGGGATCAGCAGAAGCTATTATAACTACAGTTCAAGAAACTTTTAAAAAAGTTCCTACTGTTTTAACAGACAAAGATATTAAACAAGAAAATTTTGGTCTATTAAATGAAGAAAATATAGGAGAATATTTTGTTTATCCGGATGGTAAAGTAACTAAAATTGATAAAATAGGCGATGAGCTAACAGAAGTAGTAATTTATACTAGAGGAGGCTAATAATGGTCAAACTCACTACAGGAGATTCACCCAATATTATAAATGAAGACAAACAACCTAATTGGGCTTTGTCTATGGCGGCAGCCATACCTTCTGGTATTTTAAAAATAGGAGAAGGAGCAGCTACTTTTGGCGCTGCGTTATTAGATTTAGGTATAGATAAAGATAGAGTCGAAGCAGTAGAAGAATATTTTGATAGAATAAATCCATTCGATGAAATGGCAGCCTCAACTGGCATTGGTAAAATTACAGAATTAATTGTTAACATTGGTGTACCTGGTGGTCTTGCATTTAAAGCAGCCAGTGGTTTAGGTAGAGCAACTATCGCAGCACAAAAAGCTGGCACGATTGTAAGCAAAGGTGAGAAAGCTAGACGATTTGCACAAGGCGCTGCGGGAGCAGGAGCTGCTGAAGCTATAGCAGTTGGTGATGTACAGGACGCTGGAACCTTTGGAGATTTTTTAGGAGGACCTACAGAAATAAATAGAGATGATGATAGCGCTGCTAATGAATTAATGAACCGACTTAAATTTGGTATAGAAGGTATGGCATTCACAGGTGCGTTTGGCGCGGCTGGTAAATTAGTTGGTAAAATGAGAGAGGTGCGTGGATCGAATAAAGCGAAGCGTGGATTTGATAAAAGTGTTGAAAAATTAGACAGCTGGTTTAGATCCAATGGTGTTAAAACTATAGAAGATTTTGAAGCAAGTAATACAATGGCAGGAAGAGTATCTGCAGATACTAATGTTGGTGATGTGGCTATGAGAGAAATAGATAAGATTTCTGATAAATTAGCTAAAAGTTATATGAAAGTTGCTGTTGGTAAAGTTCCTTTTTTAGATGCTAAAAAAACAATTGGTAAAAAATTAAATGACGTATTGATGTCAGGATCAGCGGCTAATGGTAAATTAAAACCTATCTTTGGTACAGTTGATGAAATTAAACTTAATGATAAAGGTGAAACTTTTAAAACAGGTAAACAATTATATGATGTACAGTTAGGACAAATAGATCCTATTAAAAAAGAACTTTTACGAGAAGAGTTAATTACAAAATACAAAGCTGATCCAGAAGATATAACTAAAATGTTTAATCAGTTCAATCAAGTAAGAGATAAATGGTCTGAACTATTTACAGCAATGGGAAGAAGATTTAATCCAGAATCTTTAAAATCATTTGAAGATATGGTTCCTAAATATATTAATGATGTATTAGACAGGGGTTATGAAGTTTTAAGAAACAACCCTATTACTCTAGCGGATAATATTAGACCTACAAAAACTTTAATTAAAGAAGCCATAAAAGAATTTAAAGATATAGCTGCAACTAAAATTGATCCTACAACAGGAAAACCATTAGTTCTTTCTGATGACCTTGCAAAAGATATGGTAGATGAAGTCTGGAAAGGTGCGAGTTTACCAAAAGGATTTACTTTAGGAGCTACTACAGCTCCTGGTCAAGTAAGATTTGAAAAAGGTGTTCCTACTTTTATGACTAAATCTTTAGGTGATACACTTACACAAAAAGCTTTATTAGATCCTAAATATAATAGAATGTATAACACTAATGTTTCAGAATTAAGCGGTGTTGCAAAACCTGTAATACAAAAATTATTAGGTAAAGCAAAAAATCCTATGTCTTCTATTGTAGAAGGAACAGCTAATTTATCTTCAATGGTTAGAAGTAATCAATTCTTTGATGATTTAATATTAAAAAATAATCAATTAAAAAAAGATTATGATGCGTGGACAGAAGGTGGAAGAGTGGGACAAGAACCTAGAATACCTTTTTTATATAATGATACTGCAGATGCTATGAGATATGCTGGAGGAACTGCCGATGATTTTGATAGTATTGTGTCTGTTAAAGGCGGAGTACAACAAATAGATAGATGGGCAGATGAAAAAGCTTTTATAAAAAATATAGATGATGATGCCGTGGTAAGATTAAATGCTAGTGATGAGATACAACAACTCATAAACCCTTTACAAGGTAAAGTAGCGTTAAAAGATTATGCTCAAGCATTTCAAAGCACACAAAATTCTGGAAAAAGTTTTCCAAGACAAATTTATAATAGTTTAATTTTATATCCTAAAGGTTTATCTCAAATGTCTAAAACAATTCTTGCACCCTTTACTCACGCAAGAAACTTTATTAGTGCTACTGCTTTCGCATCTGCTAATGGTATCTTACCTTTTGGTAATACCAAAGATGTTAAAGCAGCGTGGAATGCATTACAAGCAGCAGGTCCAGGTATGAGAAAAGATAATGCATTTTATCAAGAACTGCTAGAACTTGGTGTTGTAAACTCTAACGTACAATTAAGACAAATTGCAGATCTGTTAGAAGATGTAGATTTTGGTGGTACACTTAATAAATTAAATAGTGATTATGGTTTAAATAGATTTATTAAGGGACTTAAAAAAATAAAAAGAGGAGCTGAAGATTACTACACAGCAGAAGATGATTTTTGGAAAATATTTACATTTCTAGGTGAAAAATCTAGAATTGCAAGATCATATGAAAACGCTGGTTTACGATTAGGACAAGAGTTTGTTGATATGAATGGTGCTAAACAAATATTTAATGATCAATTTTTAAAAAAATCAGCGGCAGATTTAGTTAAAAACAATGTACCCAACTATGCTTTTGTATCAGATTTTATTAAAGGTTTAAGACAATTACCAGTTGGAAACTTTGTAGCTTTCCCTGCGGAAATTATTAGAACAAGTGCAAACATTGTTGAGACTGCATTAAAAGAAATTAATTACTCTACAGTTATTAATGGTAAAACTGTAAATCCATTAAGAAAAAGAGGTATACAAAGATTAACGGGAATGGCAGCTACTACGGCCGCATTACCATTAGGCACAGTTGCTGCAGCACAAGCAGTATATAATATTGCAGATGAAGAGATTGATGCAATGAGAAGATATGTTGCGGATTGGTCTAAAAATTCTGTATTAGTTCCTTTTAAAGATGAAGATGGAAAATTATCTTATGTAGATTTTTCACATTTAAATGCATACGATACAGTTACAAGACCTATTCAAACTGTTTTAAATGCAGTTAATTCTGGTAGAGCAGATGAAGACGGATTAGTAGATGATTTTGTTTTAGGTATGTTTGAATCTACAAAAGAATTAGCAGCTCCATTTATTAGTGAATCAATTTGGACTGAAGGACTAGCAGATATATATTTTAGAGGTGGAGAAACTACATCTGGCAGACCTATTTGGAATGAAAAAGATACTATTGGAGATAAAATGTCAAAATCAATTAGCCATTTAGCAGATACACAAATGCCTTTGAATTGGAAACAAATGCAAAGAATTGGATTAGCTATTAAACCAGTAGATAGTAAAGGAAAATTTGATGAAAGAGGAAATGAATATGATCTTGGTAACGAGTTAGCAGGTATTGCAGGATTACGAAGAGTTGATGTTGATCCAAAAAAATCTTTTAATTATAAAATTACAAATTATAAAAAAGGCATAAGAGATTCTAGAAATTTATTTACAGCAGCTACATTAAAAGGTGGACCTATTTCTCCGGAAGAAATTGTTGATGCTTACATAAATGCAAACAGAGCTTTGTATGAAACTAACAGAGAATTATATTTAGATATAGATGCAGCAAAAACTTTAGGTATGAGTGGAGATGCTTTGTATGATAATATGGATAATAGAGGAGAACGAAGAGCTTATAACGCTATATCTGATGGAGAGTTTAGACCATTAACTATTTCAAGAGATTTAGAAGGATTGTTTGAAACAAAAGCAAAAGAGATTGGAGTTTCTAATCCATTCTTCCAAGCATCAATGGTTATAGATAGAATTCAAAATGTTTTATCAAGAGTTTCATTAGAAGGAGATTTATTTCCTGATATAGAAAATCCATTAAGAAAAACTTTAATGCCTAATTTAGTAGGACAAGCTAATCAATTACTTAACAATAACCCAGCAACAACTGCAATGGCCACAGCTCCAGGTTTTGTTGGACAACAAAATACTAACATAGATCCTGTGACTAGACTTACGTCGGCAGAAGAGGTATTGTTAGATCCTTTAGAACAAAGGTACAGAAAAAACCAAAGAACAAGATTAACATAATGGCATTAGAACCTAAAAATACGAGAGAACACATTTTATCTTTGTACGGACACATATCAGGTGTTAAGAAAAATTTAAAACATGTACACGAAGACGTAGAAAAGTTGGGCGGTAAGATAGATCAAATCTATTGGGTTCTTTTGACTGTAGCGGGAACTGCAGTCGTTTTTGTGTTGGAAAGGATGTTTGGATGAATCTATCTCGTAACTTTTCTTTACAAGAATTAATTAAATCAGATACAGCCATACGTAAAGGTATCAACAATAATCCTAGTTCAGGTCAAATAGAAAAACTAAAAGAACTTTGTGAAAATATTCTTCAGCCGGTGCGGGATCACTTCGGCAGAGTTAAAGTGACTAGCGGATTTCGTAGCGAAGATCTGTGTGTTGCAATCGGCAGCTCGGTCAACAGCCAACATGCTCGTGCAGAAGCGGCAGATTTCGAATGTATGAAAACCGACAATGCTGAATTAGCTGATTGGATTTATGCAAACCTAGAATTTGATCAATTGATACTCGAGTTCTACACTCCTGGCGAACCCAACTCGGGATGGATACACTGTAGTTACACCACAGACAAACCTAGAAAACAATTTTTGTGGGCTTACAAATCAGAAGGTAAAACTAAATACAAACCTGTAATTGGTAAAGCTAAAGATTTAGTTTAATCACAGACACAACCATAAAAATCACCAGTACCATCATTCATTACATGAACGTTGTAAGGCGCATCATAGTATGTTGTAAGATGCAAACGAAGTATGTCACATAAATCAAAGCAATCTATTTCAGCCATAATTTCAATTCCTTGCATCATTTCTTTTGTTACAGAAACTAAACTATACAAACCATCATTTAATAATATTAAATCCAATCTCTTAACTCCTCTCCCATAACTTCTGTTGCAATATTAATCTTCTTACGCAAAGCTTTTCTAATCTTTTCATCAACAGTTTTTGGTGCTATAAGGTCAACATATGTTACCGCCTTCTTCTGCCCTATTCTATGCGCTCTGTCTTCTGACTGCAGCCTTTTTTCTAGGTCATATCCATTAGAATAATAAACTACATTATTAGCAGCAGTTAATGTAATACCATAACCACCAGTTTGTGGATTACCAACAAAGAATCGCGCAGGTGAATCTGGGTCCTGAAACTTTTCTATGTTTTTTTGTCTGACATCTGCAGCAACTGCACCATAATATTGAACTATAGAGTCTTCTCCATACTTTTTAGATATAGCGGCTACGATTTGTTTAATATCATATACATAGTTAGCCCAAATAATTACTTTACCTTCTACTTCTTCAAGTAATTCTAACAAAGAAATTATACGATTATTTTTGATTTCAGTAATAGTATCGTCATCGTTCTTTAGATGCCCACATGTGATTTGATGCAAACGCATTAATTGTGTAAGTACATGAGGAGCGGTAGCCATCTTACCTTTTAGTAGAGCGAGGGCCGCGGATTTCATAGTCTCATATGTTTTCTTTTGTTCATCTGTTAGTTCTACTTGTCTCTCTATGTATGTTTTCTCCGGTAGGTCCAAGCAATTTTCTTTTAATACTCTGTCAGAAAAAGGTTTTAGTATTCTAGATAACTCTTCGAGTCTTTGATAACCACCAACTAATTGAACTCTACGACCACCAAAGTTTGCATTCTTCATTACTGCGTATCTATTTCTAAATGTATAGTAAGAAGTAAAACCAAGCAGGTTTTCATTTAAAAATTCACATTGAGTATACAAATCTAACGGTGATTTAGTTACAGGAGATCCTGTAAGAATACGTCTATACTTTGCAAGTTTACCTAATGCACAAATGGCTTTAGTTCTTTTTGCAGTTGGAGTCTTTATGGTTGTAGACTCATCGACAGCCATTATTGTTTTGTGGCAATTAAGAAACTTTGTGGCAAACTCAAGGCCTTTTTTTGTCGAAAATGCTTCTACATTCATAACAAGGATGTGAAGGTCATAGTCTACTTTAAATAATTGCTGATACTCATTATCCTTTGTTTTTGATGTAGTCGCAGTCCATAGTACCGTTTTATTTTCTACATGGCTAGGTAAATGATTTGGTATTTCTTGTGAATACCAGTTTCTATATACACCTTTTGGTGCTATAATTAATGCCCCATCAATTGAACCTTTATTATAAAGTACAGCAATGTTATCAACCAACACTTTAGATTTACCTGTACCCATTTCCATAAAGTATGCAAACTCATCTTTGTACCAAGATTTTTCTAAAGCACTTTTTTGATGATCGTATGGTTTAGTTTTAAATTTATAATCAAGTTTGAACTTGTCAAATATTTTTGTTTCATTCATAATTTTTTATTCTTTCTAGTTGACAATTATATAAATTACTGTAAGAAGTCTGTCAAGTAAAAGAAATAAGAAATGAAAAATAAAATATTTGAGTTATACAAACCAGATTCTTTGCAAAGTTTTTTACAGTTTAATAAAGCTTTTCCAAAAGAAAAATTTGTTTATGTAATTCAACAACCACCACCTAATATAAATATATTAAGTGCATCTGATTATGGATACCTTGTAATATGTTTGCCTAATAGAGATCAGGCAATATTTTCTACTGCACCTTATGTGCAAAAGATGAGAAAAAATTTACAAGACTTTCGTAAAGAAGATTATTTACTTGCTGTAG
>WLWH01001992.1_pt1 | contig 12228 bp, 13 predicted proteins | sample 6712741 | NCBI WGS metagenome assembly WLWH01 (sample SAMN12718694, study PRJNA515312) | sponge metagenome | isolation source: marine sponge | host: Mycale hentscheli | place: New Zealand: South Island, Marlborough, Capsize Point | collected 2003-05-01 | reverse complement strand
CAATGCACACGTATTTGGAGGGGTATATCCTGGGACAGAATCATTTGGACCTAACGTCAATTGGCCGTGAAGCAGAACGAATGGCTAATGTGGTTATAGAAAAAGGGCTCGGGGACCTGGGAGAAGTATGGGGTAGTGAAGTGACATTGTACTATCCTGGACTGTACGCGGGTGCAACAGACGTTGTAGGAATGTATGCAGGTAAACCGGCTATCATTGACTTCAAGCAAACCAATAAACCAAAACAAAGAGAATGGATTGATGACTACTTCACACAGTTGGCTGCTTATGCAATGGCCCACAATCAAGTGTATGATACGAAGATACAGTCTGGAATCATTCTAATGTGTAGCAAGGATTGTTTTTTTCAGAAATTTGAGGTGCATGATGAGGAATTTCAGGGGTATATGCATGAATTTTTACGTAGAGTAGACGAATATTATAAAATTGTACCAATTGTACCTCAGAAAAAAGGGCCCTCAGGTACAATTTTAGGTCAAAAAGATGAGTAAATACAGGTATAATAGAGCAATTTTACAATTGTATACGATTTTTCTCTATAAAATAAAAAAATTTTTTTTATTTTTTTTAAAACCGAGGTACAATAGGTACAATTTAAAAAAGTGTTACATACCAACGCTTAATTGCTCAAATTTGTACCAAGACCCCTTGGTACAATGAGGTACAATTGGTACAAATGTATCAAAAAGCTAGGAATTGCAACGATATAGGGGGTCGCGCACATGAATTTTGTTTTTTATTTTTTCATATGTTAAAAGGGGTACACCATGAGAAAAGCAAAGAAGTCTAAATATAAATCAGTTTTGATTAAGAAGAAAAGATATTACTTCTATAAAATCACTTGGGTTGATATCACTGGTGATTCCGGACATGCTAATGAACATGACTTCCTGGGATTCATGCCGTCAGTTATGGTAACTCATGCGTATCTATTTAACAAAGACAAAAAGAACATTAGAACGTTTGCATCTTACGAAGACGGTGACGAGTTGTTTTCAGATCGAAATGTATTTCCAATTGGATGTATAACTAAAATGGAAAAGGTTACTCTTTAAGAAGTTTTGTATCTGTGATTCTTTTTTCGTTTAATTCTTTGAGTCGTTTTATTTCTTCTTCACGTTCTTTGATATCTGTTGCATTGATATTTACATTGTAATTAGTCTCACTGAATTGTCCTGTAGCTTTACCTATCAATGTTTCAAACCCTAAAGCATCTTTAATCTTACCATCACTAACTAATCTGTGAGATAGCTCCTGCTGTCTTCTAACATAATTGTGTTTAGTTACAGCAAATGACCTATTTATTTCTGCTGATCTTCTTGCTAAATAATTTTGTATTTTTGGATTCTTCAACAGCTCAGACGCTTCTATTCTTGCTCTTTGTGGACTATATCCAGCATGTAGGGCAGCATCTTGGTGAGTAGTCCTACCTTCATTAAAAATAAGATAGTCGCAAAATCTTCTTTGCATCTCAGTTAAATCTGTAAGTGGCTGTGCCTTCTTTTCAACAATTTCTTGACTCATAGTTGCAATATATATGTTTATGGGATATATACAAGACTTATGAAAGCGAAAGAATTACGAGTATACTTAGACAAATTTCTAGTATCACCCGCAGCACAAAATGCCAGAGTACAACTTGAAATGCCTAACGGAGAAAAACTTGACCTTGAGGTAATTCAGTTATTGGAATCTCGAATGATTGGTGATAGAGACACTCACATTTTAAATTTAAAAGGTGTTAAACTTGGTGGTACATGGAAGATGCCAAAGATAATTGGCAAACTATAATCAGCTAAGGTTACCCACTTGAAACCAGAGGCTAAATTATATAGTGAACTTAAGAAGAAAGTTAGAAACATTTCATGGAATAGGTTGGAAAACCGTAGCTTATTGGGGACTCCCGATCTATTGGCTTATTCTCCTAACGAGCACTTTTTTACACTGGAATTAAAGGTAACATCGGGTAACAAAATACGCTTCTCACCTCACCAGGTAGCCTTCCACGTGAAGCATACAAAAAATACCTTTATCCTCGTTGCTTGTGCCCCGGACAGAGGGCTTGTGCGCTTGTACCCTGGTCATCAGATTCTGGAGCTTGTGAACTCTGGCTTGAAGCTTGAGCCTTTGGCTCAGGGATGGGAGGCTTGTCGCCTCCAGCTTGAGAGCTTGTGAGCTTGCGCATTTTTTCATTTAATTTTTTATAATAATTAGGGTGTTTGAATTCGTGGGCCATGGTTAGTGTTTACCATAGCACACGTTTGGTGTCGATCGATCCCAGCACTGTCTGCAGCTCCCGCAGCTGTTCTCCTGTTCAGGGGCCGGGCAGGTTCTACCTTCACCGCTGGTAACTGTTGACGTCCACGGCCATTGCTTCACTGGTCCCTGGTCAATCATGTGTGAACTCATTCTAATTATTAAATTCTCCGGGACCTCTTCAGGGTTTAGATCTTTTAAAAATTGCGCTTCACGTGTTGGCATCCAGTGTTTGGTCTCAGGCGTGAGCTTGCACACTTTAAAAATATTGTTAAGGTGCTCCATCGATTGGATGTCGCCGCTGTCATGCCACCTGAACCAGTCCTGGCCCTTAATTAAAGTTGTCATTGCTTCAACCCACAGCGGTGACTCGAGCGCCTTCAGGCGTCGTTGCAATGCTTGCTGCACGTTGTTGAATCTATATCGACCCTTCAGGGCATAGCAGCCCGCGCACACTGAGCCCGGCACGTTTACCAGCTTGGCGCCAGTCTTGCATGCCTGAGCCGGCAGGTTGTGAGCTGGTCCTGGCATCTTCGACGGCTTACTTAGGCCGCCTGTTATTTCTCTTGCTTCTTTTTTTAACATAATTATTTCTCCTATAATATCTTATAATATAAAGCTTGTAACCTGTCAAGCTTGAGCGCTTGAGGGCTTGAAGCTTGGCCCCTTACGGGAGGGCCCACCCCAGGGCGCTGAAGCCGTCCGGTCATAGCGCCCTGAAATTCTGTTAGTCGAGCAATACATAGTATTGATCAGTAAAATGTTTTTGGAACCAGTCCAGGCCCTTGCGCATGGTCTTAGAGTCTTCCAGCAGCTCAGCGCCTTTGATTACATCGTAGACAGCCACGGCGTACCGGGGCAGCTCGCATGACTGGCCGCTGTACGGGTTTGTCACCGTCTCCAGCGCGTGCTTAGACTTAGGGTCCGTCATCATTATTTTAAATGGTAGTTTCATACATCCTCGCTTTCTAATGCAGGTATAGCAGGTCCCAGTTTATCCTACAAGTAAAATATTTAAGTTATCCACAAATAAATTTCTTGACAGCTTGAAGCTTGTAAATTATGGGCGGGCCCACCCGCTTGAAGCTTGTGAACTATGGGCGGGCCCACCCAAAAAAAATAAAAAAAATTTAATTTGGGTGTCGGTTCGTAGGGCCAGTGATTGTTTTTATTAACTGTCTTAGAAGAGGCCACCTCCGAAATCTTCACCTATGATATAGTGGTTGATACTCCACACCAGATCACCCAAATTTTTTGAGGGCTTTCGCCCTCAAAACTTTACCAAGAACAATCGTAGCCGATTTGCCGACCCTCTTTGACTTGTTCTTTAGCCCATTTTAAAAACTCTTCATCTTGGGCTTTGTATTCTTTAACTTGTTCCTCTTGGAATTGTTGACCCCAAAAGAAACCATCACTAGCGAAACAATCCCAATAATTATTTTTAACTTGTTCCTCTAGTTCCTTGATTAGATCTTCAGTAATTGTAACACCACCTTGACCACCATTAAAACCCAGATGTTGCAGGTCGTCATGTGTGTTATGTTCTTGATCTTTTTTCTGTTTATTGAATTGTTTAGCAAAGAACACCTGTAGGCGTGCGTGCTTTCTCCAATAAAACTTTTCATGAACTTCGCCTTTACTATCTCGAAGTCCTGCGTATTGATCTAGTCCCATATTTATTTCTCCTTTATTGATTTGCTCAAGCTTATCAAATCCTAGAACATCTTACAACAAAATAATTTAGCTCGAACGCTTATTTTTTTTGGGAGGGCCCACCCAAAAAAAAACAAAATCCTAGTTTAGAATTAATCTAAACTAGGATTTTTCATCAAGGACAGATGAAACTATAAAGTCGGTTGAGATTGATTTTCAAATTCTTCTTTTGTAATTTCAATCTCTCTATTGGAAACCATATTATTCCAAAAATATGTCATGGTATAACCATTAACATTATTGGTTCTATCCCAATTATATCTTCTGGTTTTTCGCCACGCATTTTCTTCTGTTAGTGTTAATGGCTCATTTAATCTTCCACTTATTTGATCTATGGCTCTATTCATAAAATCGTCAGCCCAATCATTATAACAATTAAGTGAGCAGAAATTTCCACCCCCATAATAGAGATCACTTCTTCTTCTGGTTTGATTTACTTTGTTTCCTTTGGAACCTCGTTTCCTGTCCTTTGTGTCATAAGTATGGCACTTATGACTTTGGCAATATTTTAGCGCCATTTCTGTCCTTTCTGTTTGGGTTGAGTATTCCACTCTGGAACTACCTCTCAACCCAATACTATTAATTGTGTTAAGTTTTTTTAAATAACAGATTTTAATATAATATCCTATTGACAAATTACAAGACTTAAATTAAATTAATTTTAAATTAACCAATAAAAAAGAAAGAGGACAAATGGCTAGAATAAGACTTAACCAAGAATACCGAAACAAGATTGCAAATCGTATTAAAGTACACTTGCAACAAGAGGACACTCAAGAAAAAAGAAAGTATGATACTTTGAAAGCAGATCAAATTGATATCAACGATCAAGCTTGGAGTGTTGCAGAAAAAATAGTAAGACGACATTATACAGAAGAAGATGTTGAGAAAGCTTACTATCTTCAAAACAAGTTTGAAAATGTTTCAACGATTGCAAAAGATAGTTGTTTCCATTTTCATTATTTAGGCAACAAGGAAAAAACAAACTACAATGGCGAAACTACTATTGAAGAAAATGTACCAATAGAAAAACATTTTGATTTTAGATTAAATGGCGACATTGATGAAACAAATAACTATTCATCTAATAGAGATGTGTCTTATGGGTTTGCTTTGTTTAGAGATGAGATCAACGCACAAGAAGATTGCAACGCAGATATCTTGATTGAACAAGCTGATAAAGACGACAATCCACACAAAAGAAAGTTTGTTGAGAATAATGAAAAATATCTTGGCTTATCTGGTGGAAGAAATAATGAAACCAAGTATGGCAAAGATTGGAACGAAAAATATCAGCTTGATTTGATTGGTAGAGATTATTGTAGAGATCGTTCTATTGCGTGTGAAAAAGAGGAATTTGATTTTTTAATTTCTTGGAAACAACAAAAATCAGCTTTTGTTATGGCTCATACTAAATGGATTGAAAGTATCTTGAAACAAATGAAAGAGATCAAGCTAGGATTAAAAGGTTATAAATGGCTTGATGAGGCAGTTGAACTATCAACTGAACTTGGGTTAGATATTCAAGAGGCAGAAATAATTAGAACTAATAGTACAGGGCTAGTTATTTATAATCCGAAAAATCTAGCTGAAAGAATAAAGGGTATGAAAAATACTGAAAAAACTAGAGAGCAGAAGATAGCAGAAAGAGTTGCATATATGCAACAACAACAAAAAAATGTGGATAACCTAAATTAATTTGTTGTTTAACTATGGGATTAATGTATATTAATCCCATAACCAATAAGGTTATAGAAAGCGAGAAATAAATGATAAATAATAAACCTTTTGTTATTACTTACTATTCAGCGAGTGATAAAAAGACAATAACAAGAAATGCATTGTGGACAGATAAATGCAGATATTGGATATCAAAATCTGGTCGTATGTTAATGACTTATTTTGATATAGATGCAGATGGCTATAGAACTGCGTCAGATACATGGAGTATTAAATTATGATAGAAAAAAAGTTTTTCATAGTTGAAAGAATTAAGTATGAACATTCTTCAGATACTTATTCTATCCATGATAATTCAATGTATGATTTAACAACAGCAGTTAGAAAGTTGTTAGCACTTGATACATTGAACGAAAATAAAAAGACTTCATATCACTTACAAGAAGTATCGTTTAGTGAAGTACAAGAGCCATTGATACTCACTAAAGATATGGAAGTGAAAGAAGATAAACAACAACAGTTGTTATAATCTCGCTAGGGTTTGGGGGTGAGGCTAATCCCCAAATCCTACAAACTCTTATAGGGTATGCATAAACAACATATGTTGTAATTGCATAGTGTGTACCGATAGAGGTACCACAACATATTGATTTTTTGCTTGAAAATTCTGGGGGGGCCCACCCTAATCTGGTATAAGGGGTCCCAATGCTGTACATATATGTAAGATTTAGACTCTTATAGCCAAGGTTTCAAAAATAGGTTATATAAAAAATATTATAAAAAATTTTATGGAAAATTTTTCAGGATTGACTCCAGAAGAAAGAGCACGACTTTTGGATCTAGAAAAGAGTGTAGAATTAGATAAAGCAAGACCAAAGATCAAAAAAGACTTTTTGAGTTTCGTCAAGTATGTTTGGCCTGAGTTTATTGAAGGTTCTCACCACAAAAAAATTAATAAAAAATTTAATGATCTCGCTAGCGGGAAAATTAAAAGACTAATCATTAACATGCCGCCAAGACACACAAAGTCGGAGTTTGCCTCATACTTACTCCCGGCATGGATGGTTGGCCTCGATCCCCGGTTAAAGATCATTCAAGCAACACACACGGCTGATCTAGCAATCGACTTCGGCCGTAAGACTAAGAATTTAGTAGACCAAGAAAACTACAAACAATTATTTGATACTCGTCTGATGGAAGATAGCCAGGCAGCAGGGAAATGGAAAACCGAACAAGGAGGTGAATATTTCGCAGCCGGTGTTGGTGGAGCAATTACAGGTCGTGGTGCTGATCTATTAATCATTGACGACCCGCACAAAGAACAAGATATTAAAAAAGATAGTAAGTCTTTTGATAAAGCATGGAACTGGTACACGTCAGGTCCAAGACAACGTCTTCAACCTGGTGGTCGTATTGTAGTGGTAATGACTAGATGGTCTACAAAAGATATTACCGGACAATTACTCAGGGCTCAGGGAGAAGAGAACTCTGACCAATGGGAAGTGGTAGAACTGCCAGCGTTACTACCGGATAATAAACCTGTTTGGCCGGAATACTGGACCAGGGAAGAATTAGAGAAAACCAAAGCATCTATTCCAGTTAACAACTGGAACGCTCAGTACATGCAACAGCCAACCGCTGAAGAAGGTGCAATTCTTAAAAGAGATTGGTGGATGAACTGGGAAGCAAAGGATCCACCACAATGTGATTTTATAATTCAAAGTTATGATACTGCTTTTCTTAAAAAGGAATCGGCTGACTTTTCAGCTATAACTACCTGGGGAGTCTTCAAAGATGATGACGGTAGGTCTAATATAATCTTACTCAATGCTTTCAAAGATCGTTATGAGTTTCCAGAACTTAGAAAAGTTGCTCATGAGGAGTATTTGTATTGGCGGCCTGACATGGTAATCGTAGAGTCTAAGGCCTCTGGTATCCCTCTAACCCATGAATTAAGAGATATGGGAATCCCCGTAATTAACTTTACGCCGAGCCGAGGAAATGATAAACATGCTAGAGTAAACTCAGTAGCACCGCTTTTTGAGATGGGTATGATTTGGGCTCCTATGCACGAACACTACGCTCAAGAGGTTGTCGAAGAGTGCGCATCATTTCCGTTTGGAGATCACGATGACTATGTCGACTCCACAACACAGGCGATTATGCGTATTAAACAAGGTGGCATAGTTCGTAATAAAGATTCATACGAAGACGAACCATTGCCGGATAGAAGCAGGTTAGAATATTATGGCTAGAAAAGAAGTAGTAAATCAAATTATAAAACTTTATCAAAAGCTTGGTGGTAATGTATCTGATGTTTTAGGTACTAAAACCAATGTTAGCTTTATTGGTAAGGGTGAGCCTGATATATTAAAAATGGATTTGAACACTAATGCACTAGGTGCATTACCTCAGTCCAAAGCAATTGAAGAATTAAAAGACTCAGTCAGTTTTGCTGCTGGAGATAAATTAAATGATCTTCAAGCGGGTAAGTTATTAGAGAACATGTCTAAGATGAATGAGTTTTATAACCCACCTGCAGCGCCAGCGAACATTACAGATCTTGCAACAAGAACTAGAAACTTAGATGCAGAAGGTTTGATGTCGTTAAGAGACGATATTGATCTTGAACAAGGTTTTGATGATTTGGATAATTTCAGAGTTACCAAAAATGCTGCAGCTGCTAAGAGAGCAATTGACACAAGTCCAAGAACTTCTACTGGAGGAAATAGTGAGATAGCTAGAGAATCTTTTGATAACATAGAAGACTTTGTAAAAAGTAGAACAGACGATGTTCCTTTTCCTGAAGTAGAAAACACACCAGCATTTACAGGTGCAGGTTTAGAGGCAATCAAGTCTGTTAAGAACAATAGTTTAATTGTAGATGACTTAGTAGATAAAGTTTATCAAATGTCTGGTGTTGCAGAAAATGCAAAACCAGTTGCAAGAGCAAACGCTAGAGATTTTTTAAACAGAGTAAAAGATTTAGAAGACCCAGAGTTTCCAGGTGGCACAACTTTATCAGGTGTTATGGAACCAGATGATTTAAAATTTGCAACCGAAGGTGGTGGCGGTGGATTAGGAGATCCTCTATTACTTGTTCAAAAATACTTTGGACCAAAGGTTGCATCGGCAGTTGCAAAGCTAGACTCACCAAATGATATACAAGAGTTCGCAGAAAATTTAGTTAAGATAAAAGATGCAAAAGGTAATTCAGTAACTAGTAGATACTTTGATCCCGAGTCCATTAGCCCTGATGATTTTGAATTTGCAGACGGCGGACGTGTACCAATGTTTGCAGGTGGTGCCGCAAGAATAGGTTATCAAGCTCTACGTAAGTATGGTATCGAAGCAAAAGATATTTCAAGATTGTTTGCTAGTTTAGGATCTGACAAAACTTTAGTTGGAAAAGAAAAAACAGAATATTTTAGAAACCTGCACAAGGTATTAAAAAATCCTGATGACTACCCAGATGGCATTAGAGAAATACAAATAAGATTAGGTATAGACATTCCAGGACTTAAAAGCGGCGGTCTTGCCGGCATCCTGGAGGTGTAATGGCTCTTCTATTAAAAGAACTTAAAACAGAATATCCTTTTTTATATAAAACGCCGGGTGGTGGTTTTAGATTGTTTGCTAAAATACAAGGATTTAATATTGATAAATATTTTAAAAGTGATCAAAAAGAACAAGCTATTAAACAAGCAAAACAATTTAATAAAAAGATAGAAGCTGAAACTAGAGGATGGTTTACAAGACAAGATATTGCTAAAGCTGCAGGAATACAAGATACAACTATAGAAAGAGCAAAACAAAATAAAACTAGAGGTTGGAAAGCTATAGAAGAAAACTTTGATATTAAAAAATTTAGGTCTCGAGAATGGTATAAACCAAAAAAAGGAATTAGTAAAAAAGCAGCTTTTGATGCTGTAGATAGTGTCACTGGGACAGCAATGTTAAATCTTCCACGTGGAGAAAATACAGTAACATCTAAGATAAGAAAGATTTTAGACGAAAGTAACGTGCCTTTAGACAGAAAAGACATACAAGAAAAACTAACTGGAAAAAGACCAAAAACTTTTGAAGATTTTACTAGTGGTATTAAAAGTGCAATTCCTAAATTAAAAAAAGATCCAAAATATAAAAACAAAATAAAAGATGTTTCCAAAGAAGAAGTTTTTTCAGGAATGATTAAAACAAGACTTGAGAACAGGTCACCAATAGTTTTAGCAGTTAGAGATCAACTTGTTTCCGATCCAGATTCAACAACAGAAGAAATAGCAGAAGCTATGTTTGGAACTAAAAAATATAAAAATGCAAGTGCGTTAGAAAAGATAGATATGAATGGAGAAGCTGCTAGAGGTGTTGTTAAATTTTTAAATACAGTAGGTAGTGCTACATCCAAAACTCCTTTGATACCTGGTTTTAAAAAAATTTCACCAGATAAGTTAGGAGAAATTATAGAAAGTATTGAGTCTAGAATTACTGATTTTGGTTTTGAACCTGGAACAAAAAGAGCATTGCAGTTTGCAATTGCAGATTCAATAAGAAATTTACCGGAAAGAACAACAGAAAAAATGAGACAAAGAGTTTATTATGCTACTAGAGGACTTGGAAAAGAGATTGATGAAACAGTTGGTTTATCTGCTACATTTAAAAACGCACCTGGTTATACGGAAGCAACTCAATTAATTGATAAGGTAGCCAATAGGGAAAAAGGTAGAAGAAATGATCCTGCGTTTAGTAGAGTATTTAGAAAAGCTTTAGAAGGAGATTTTTCTGAAATTGATTCATATAATCAAAAAGCCGAATTATTTGCAAAAAAATATAATATAGACACTCCTTTAATTAGAACTGGGGAAAATATAGATCCTAAAAAATTTGTAAGTTATTTTGATGAGTATAGTCCTGAAAGTCAAAAAAATATTTTAGATATAGCTAAAACAAGAGGTGTTGCAGTTGAGACTAAATCAAAACCTTTATCAATGTTATTTAAAGCAGTTGAAAACTCTTCTAAAAAATCAGAGGCATGTGCTGCTATTTTAAGCAAGGCTACGGGAGGTATCGCCACATCTTGTGCTGAAGCACTTAGAAAAGATCCTGTTGGATCTGCAGAAAAATTAAAAAATTTAGATGTACAAAGTGGACCATTAGCCAAAGTTAAAAACGCAGCAACAAGTTTTTTAAAGTCAGGTGGTGTAAAAACATTTGGTGCAGGAGCAGCTGTAGGAACTGCAATAGGATTAGTCAAAGCATTTAGAAATGATGATCCAACAACTTATTTATCAAACGAAGATCAACAGAAAAGTATGTTGGTAGATATGGCAACACAACCTATTACAACAGACTTCGATAGACCAGATATTTTAGATTATCAATTACCTGCATTAGGGGCAACACTTGCAGGCACAACAGCACTTGCCGCGCCATCAACAATCAAAGCAAGTAAATCAAGAGCACTTGGTATTGAAAGAAAACCAAAAGGTTTTGTAAAAACAGGTGCAAGAGTTTTAGGAAGAGGACTTGGAGTTGCAGCATCGCCTGCATTACTAGCACCGTTTATGGCTGGAGATATTGCTAGTCAAGTTGCAGAAGGAGATTCAATTGCAGATATTGCAACAGATCCATTGAACTATACGTATCCAATATTTGCTGAACAAACAGATAAATTAACTAGAGGGTTAAACCCAACACTCAGAAAAGCTGCTAGATTAGGTTTACCAAAAGTAGCTCTTAGAGGTTTGTCTAGACTAGGAATAGGTGGACTAGGTGCCTCTTTAGCTATACAAGGATTAGGATTATTAGATGACTAAAAAATTAACAACTACAATACCGCCACTTAGAGGACCTAACCCACAAGGGTTGAATGTTCCCGGAAAAAAGATTATAGTAGTAAAGAACTCGGAGAAAAATAATGGCAGATATAGACAAAGCTTTACCGAACGTAGAGCAGGAAATAAAATTACCTAGCGAAGAAGAGATAGCGGAAGCTTCTCAGGATAATATAGAAGAACAAGTTGGACCTGAAGACATTCAAGTTGAACAGGATGAAGATGGTGGTGCTACAATTACTTTTGATCCTGAAGCTGTAAATCAGCCAGGAACTAACGAACACTTTGACAATTTAGCAGACTTATTACCAGAAGATGTTTTAGGTAAATTAGGTTCTGATCTTTTTGAAAACTATACACAGTACAAAGCATCTAGAAAAGATTGGGAAGATGCATATACAAAAGGTTTAGATTTATTAGGATTTAAATACGAGACAAGATCTCAACCATTCTCAAATGCAAGTGGTGCAACTCACCCTGTATTAGCAGAAGCGGTAACACAGTTTCAAGCACAAGCTTACAAAGAATTACTCCCAGCGACTGGTCCGGTACATACTCAGATTATGGGTATACCAAGTAGACAAAAAGAAGAACAGTCGACAAGAGTAAAAAATTTCATGAACTATCAACTCATGAACGTGATGAAAGAGTATGAACCCGAGTTCGATCAGTTACTTTTTTATCTCCCTCTTAGCGGCTCTGCTTTCAAGAAAATTTATTACGATGA
>WLWH01001991.1_pt1 | contig 12232 bp, 11 predicted proteins | sample 6712741 | NCBI WGS metagenome assembly WLWH01 (sample SAMN12718694, study PRJNA515312) | sponge metagenome | isolation source: marine sponge | host: Mycale hentscheli | place: New Zealand: South Island, Marlborough, Capsize Point | collected 2003-05-01 | reverse complement strand
AGCGCAGAATTCAAGGACTTGGGTGAAACCGCCACCCTGTATGTGATGGACACCAGCAGTGAGCTCGTCGGGGCTAAGACGCTCCTACAGAGAATTGAGAATGGGTATAGCTGGATCGACACGGGCACGCTCAGGAGGGATCGGGTGACGTTTTGGAATGTGGCTGGGAATTACTCGCACGTCAACACGCACTATCTCGTACCGGGCACAGACAAGAAGGATGTCGCAGAGTTCGGCTCGGATGCGGGTGGGTCCGCAAAAGTGCCATCGGGCCAGGGCGTCTACCAGATGCGGTTCGTCTCCGCCAACAACACCTACCAAATCCTTGGCACGATGTATACGGCCAAACTAAATGACGATTTGACCTATTCGTGCACGGCGCCTGGCACCGTCGCACCGCCAGCTCCGGTAATACGGGAAGTTACTCCGATGAAAGATGAAAAGGGGTATGGAGTAGAGATTGTTCTCCAGCCTGATATGTCTCAGTCAATAGACCGTTACAGCGTGCAGACCACCATTGGTATGAATAGCAACATTTGGCTCCCAGACGAATTTCCAGAAGCCTACGAGCTCGAGATTCTTGAACGCACAGCAGAGAACACGAAGATCTCAATAATGGGCTCAGGCTTTGAAAATGGCCGTGAGTACCCCGTAGCAGTCAAGGCTTGGAACGGGAACCTTGAGAGTCCAATCTCCAATCAGGATTCCTTCGTAGCTGGTGAAGCAGGTTCCACTGCAACCGTCGAGCGCGTGATCCACTTTGCCGAGCCCAACGGGCGGGTGCAGTCCAACATCAAGTTAGACAACTGTGGAAAAGGGGGTGGCGGTAAACCACGCGGGCCGGAGAATTGTGTCGTCGGATACGGGTACAACGCCAAGGGCGAAGGCAATAACTGGGACAACACGTTCGAGCTTTGGTTTGACGTGGATCCGGGTGACGTAACGGTTCAGGTCGGTAACGAAGTTGTTGAAGACAAGGAAGCGAATCAGGGAAAGTGCTCCTCTGGTGATGGCAATGGGAAGCTCAAGAAGTGCTTCCACCTGACGACGGCACACAAAGACATGAAAGGCGAGCAGCCGATAACCGTCAACGATGTGCAGGTTGCGCAGTGGGACTTCTTCGGAAACCTCAACTCTGGCTGGGACGGGACGGATTGGTCTGCGTATCACATCTTCCTTGTCGAGGAGGGTGTGTCAAAGAATGGCGACCTAGACGACACGGCCTTCACGGATTTCTGCACAACGGAGGGCTGGGGTCTTCTCCCCACCCAGGACGACTTTGCTGATAAGGCGCAACGAGAGTGCCAGCAGCAGGGCGTTGAGGTCCGTGCGGTGTTTAATTATGACAACATTAAAAGAGCCGATCTTTATTGGCTGGAGGCTGTCGTCCAATTTGGTGAGAACAAAATTGGCAATGGTGACTACGCATTCAAAGGAATGTCAGCGGGCGTGGATCGTTTTGGTGCCTTCGAAGGTTTGAACACGGCGATTCTCGAAAGCATGACGTCAATGTTTGAAGGTGCAAAGTACTTTCAGGCAGATCTGTCAGGGTGGGATGTCTCTAACGTGGTGGGCGGTGCGCCGACCGACTTCGATCTCGGAACGGACTATTGGCTCACTGGGAGGGCTGGCAAGTCACTTGTCCGTGATGGCACCGGGGATGGGCGACCCATCTGGAACACCCCACGGGTTCTGGTCAGCGATGATCAAGTCCGAGGAGGCGACGGCGCCTTAGCTAAGAACGAGTTTGAGCTTGTCTGGTCCAGAAACTCTCCTCGTGAAGGTGGTTTGGAGACCGGTAGTACTTCTGGGGTGGAGTACTCGCTTAATTCCGAAACCTGGCTACCGGTCAAAGGAGACCTTCCGGAGCAAGATCTTTTGTTGACGCCGGGCAATCCCGACGACGGCTACGTCGCGGTGAACGGGCGCTCCGCTGAATGGCCACAAGAGGTGCTTGTGCGGTCCCAGGGAAGCCAGTCGGTAAGTGACTCTTTCCAGGTCTTTGCCCCCTGCAAAACCGAACCAGGCGATGTAGCGGTTTCCGTGACCCAGGTCCCTGCACGATCCAAAGGAAATGTCGCGGTCCAGGTGACGTTGTCTGCCGGTTTCGGAGTTGTGCCGCCAGGAACAGTGACGATGCGCGCTTCGGACGGCAGCGAAATTCCGGTAGCGGTAGACCGAGGATCAGCGTCGGAGACGAAGACCGTGGAGTGGGAATGGAAGGCACCTGGCGATCCACGCAGCGCCACGACAGGGGACCTGGTGGACTTCACTTTCGGCACCGCTACGGCGTCCTTCGCGTGGGCTCCTGAGAATCAAGGAGATAACGGCCCACCGTGCCCAGTGAAGAGCCTGGTTATTTCTGAATCAGACGTGGCCACCCTCGAGATTGAGTTCGATTCGGCCGTCATCGACAAGTGCGAAGTTGGGACCGCATTGCTTGATCTCTTGAGCGATCTTCAAGCGCCCGGAACCCCTCGCCAATCGATGCTGACAGCGCGTTCATCGGCTTTGGCTGAGCCAGCCTCTGACAGTGATGCGGACGGCGTTCCCGATGCTGTGGACCAAGATCTGGATGGTGACGGGGTTCAAAATCAGGTCGATCCGGATATTGACGGTGATGGAACTCCCAACGACGCCGATGGAGACGTTGACGGTGACGGCCTATCGAATGGCGCCGACGACTTCCCCAATGGACCCCCACCGGTGGCGCGACCGATGCCGATCGGTGTGACCGATGCAGAGCGTGACGCGCTTCTCGAGCAGTTGTATGGCGAGCAAGTACCGGTCACGTTCCCGGTTCCCGATGGTGACTATGCGGAGGGAGCCGGGCAGATCGTCGTCGGGCCCGACCCCGAGATCATGGTCGAAGTGGCGATCATGAACCTCAATGACCAGGAGAACTTCTCGAAGTTGTGCCCCGACTTGCAACTTCCACCGGAATTGCCGAATCCGCCCATGGGCTGGCCGTTGCCGGGACCTGAGGTGGGTAACGAGTTGCCGGGACCTGAGGTGGGTAACGAGTTGCCAGACCTTGATGGCACTGTCTTCCCGATCCTCCCGGACGGTGGGGGCAAGCCGGGATCCGAGAGCGGGTCGGGCGCGGGTAGCGGCTCAGAGTCTGGCTCTGCGGGCGGATCGGGGAACCTTCGCGTTGCCCTGGCGGTTCCGTCCGAGGCCTTCAAGGGAGTGCCGACGGAACTAGAGGCTGAGGTCTATCCGGCCTCGACTAATGGATACGTTGAATTCGCCGTCCAGGAAATCGACCTGACTGGGCAACAGTCCGTCCGGATTCTCGGATCGGCCCCCCTGGAGAAGGAGCAAGTCACGGTGGACGGTCAAACGGTCACGGTGGCGCGCGCCTCGCTGGATCTCGTGCCAGCGGATTACGGCGGCGCGATCGTGTATGCGCGGGTGACGGAGAAGGGCAGCGGTGCTCAGGACACGACGGCTCGAGCGGCGGTGGTGAATCCGGCTCCGTTCGCCGATAACTTCTCTTTGACCGTTGGTGTTGACGCGTGGCTGCCGGTGGAGACCGGGAACGTGCTCGGGTACGGGTACTCACCGGTGGAGTTCACAACGATGACCGGTGAAGCGCCGCGGATCACGACTCCGGTGGATGGGCCGTGTCAGGTGTTGTCGACGCGTTCGATTCCGCCGCAGATCCGGATGCTGGGTACCGCGATCGCACCGAAGCGGTGCTCGTTCACGGTGACCACTCCCGGTGGGGGCGCGTACGCGCCGGTGACTTACACCTACGATGTCGCGTTGAGCATGGGAACGCAGACCGCGACGCTAGCGGCCGACAAGGCAAAGAAGACCATCAAGAAGGGGTCGATGGTCACCGTTGCGAAGAAGACCCAGACCAAGACCGATGAGGACTACAAGCTCAAGGGCAAGAAGATCACCTGGAGCGTCACCTCGGGCAAGGACGTGTGCGCGGTGAAGACGTCCTCATCGGGGAAGGTGTCTGTGAAGGGCAAGAAGAAGGGCACCTGCACCGTTAGGGCGAAAGCCCCGAAGGTGAAGCGCAAGTACAAGTCGTTTACGGAGTTCTACAATTTCCGAGTGAAGTAACCCAGACTGCCCGGCACCCCGCAGGGGAGAGTGCCGGGCGATAGACCCGGAGCGGTCGTCGTACACCCCAAGGCGCGACGGCCGCTTCGGCTTTCGTCCCAGGGTGGCAGTTTTGTGCTACCTGCGTAACTTCACGACTCCTGAGAATACGATTTGCGGTGAAGACTGATTGTGGCAGCGGAAAAGTATCGCCGACGCCCGGAGGAAAAGAGCCACTCGTGAATGACGATGCAACAAGCCCGGTACGCAATCAACTTGATCTGGTTACCGAGACGCGCCGACAGCGTGTATTTGCAGAAAACGTGTTGAATGTATTGGTCAACGTCGTGGTTCTCAATCTTTTTGTGGAGTTCTCGGCTGCCGTGGTCATTGACTCATTTTGGATCTCGCTTCTCACGGCCGTGCTTCTGACAGCGATGATTGGTCTTCTATCCAAGGTCGAAGCAAGGGTTCACCATTTCTTCTTCGAGACCCATTCCTGGCGAGTCGCCGGTGTGATCTCCATTTGGCTGATCCTGTTTGGAGGCAAGTTCGTAATGCTCGAGATCGTCAACATTGTTTTCGGTGACCGCGTGGAACTCGGCCATCTCCTGGAAGTGATCCTGATCGTCGTCGCGATGATGGTTGCGTTCCAGTTGATGAAGTGGGTATACGACCGGCTCGGCGTCGGAGATGACTCCACCGAGTCCACCTCTGGTTGAACGGTGGCACCGAATGAGGCTTCTGCCGAATCTGAACGAAGCTCCTTAGGTGAAGGGTAAGTACGCGGCGTTCAGCGAGAACTCCACCTTCAGAGTGAAGGAACGCAGACTGCCCGGCGCCCCTGTGCGAGAGAGTGCCGGGCGCTAGACCCGGAGCGGTCGTCGTACACCCCAAGGAGCGACGGCCGCTTCGACTTATGGAGCCTTGAACCAAGCTTGTCTCTGGCGGCCCTGTCAGGCGTGTGTGGCTCCTTCGCCTGGCGGTTACTACTCGGCGGTTTCCAGAGTCGGCGACCCAAGCGGCTTTTCGGTCCACATCTCGATCTGCAGAAACGAGCAGTAGCCGCGGTAGCCAAGTTCGAAGAGGGCGTCGAGTTGTGATGAGTCAAGGGAGTGGACGTCCGCAATTTGCAGAAAAAGCAGGCCCCTATCCATCGCGGTTAGGAGCTGAGAGACCTCGTTGGGCTTGTCAACCCACGGGTAGGACTGCGAGATGCGTGCGGCGAGTGTTTCGCCGTATTCGGCCGATGCCTGCTTCCAGCGTTCTTGCAGTTCTGGTGTCTCGTGGCGTCCGTCTATTCGCAGTCGGCGCCAAAAGACCGCGTGCCGAAAGAAAGCCAAGTAGATTCCTTGCAAGCTGGGTGATAGCCGTGATGACTCACCCGTTATCCATGGCCGCCCAGCGTCGTTGAGTTCTTGTCGTGCCTGGTCAAACGCCGAACGAAGGAACGCGTCGAGATTTCCGTAGCGTCGGTAGAAAGTACTGCGGGGGATATTTTCTTGCCGGCAGATATCAGCGATTGTGACTTGTGAAAGGCGTCGATCAAGAAGGAGACGTTCCAGAACGTCAATCATCGAGTCAGCTTTCTCGTGTGCCGTTCGAGAAATCTTCTCCTGCCCGTATCCAAGTGGCTCGGGACGATTCCAACCAGCCGATTGTGTCCCCTGTTTAGGGGACACGAATGTGCATATGTCTCCAAGGGAGACCGAAGTGATTATTGAACGCTACGAAAAAATGCAAAGTGTCTCCCAGAAGGCATGACTCGGCTTCTTGTCTCGATTTCGGACGGCGGAACGCGTGACATCCGCCGGTCGATCATCGACGGAGTACCTGTATCGATGCAGGACGACGGACCGGATCAGTTTGTCTCACCTGGCTGTTGAGGCTTGCCTGCTCCTGCGCGTGGCCGCAAACTGCTAGGGCCTTGGGTGGCTGTCTTCTCTTCGCTGCTCAAGCTTCGGAATCATCAGCGAACGGGGAGAGCGAAACGTGCAAGAACACTTCGGCCAAAAAATTGTTGCGACTATCGCCGGCATGTGCCTGATGGCCGCTGGCTTGTTGGGTGCCGCTGCGCCAGCGAGCGCCTTCAATAATGGGCCTCACTTTGATGGCAGCAAAAACAGCGCGATCGTTGATTGCGGGGACGGCAAGGGGCCGGTTTTGAAGCACAACATCACAGGAGGTGGTGGCGGAAAGTGCAACACGAACGAGCAGAACGTCACGCTGATCTCCTGGTGTGGCCCGTCGCCCTCGTACTGCAATGAAGAGGGAACATCGATCGGCGAAGTAGAGACCGCCGACAGCGTGGGCGACGAAGATGGTGAGACCGTCGCAGCCACCCGTCCCACGCCTCCGCCTCCCCCGCCGCCGTGCTGGGACTCAAGCGTCAATAACTGCCCCGTAGGTGGCGCGCTGAAGTTCTCCGCGCCGGCGTACGCGATGGTGGGTGTGCCGATCACGATGAAGGCGTACGCCTCATGGCGGCCGGACGAGAACTCTCCCGCGCAGCCCACGAACGGCACGGCAGTTATTCGCGTCGATGGTGAGGACTACTCGGGAGTGGAGTTCAAGGACGGCGTCGCTGAATGGCGCTTCGTACCCGAGACCGAAGGCACAAAGGATTTCACGGCCTCAGGTGTGCTGTTCTCTGGCTACTCCGGCGCGAACGCCTACATCGACACGGTCCCGGCATCCGTCCTGGTCCTGCCGTACGACCCGGCGGCCCTGATGGAGGCTCTGAAGAAGAAGCTGGTCGAGGCTGGGGACAAGTACACGATCGTCGACATGGACCAGGCCCGCGCTGCGCTGGCCAAGCGCTTGGAGTGGAACGTCTCGGATGACAGCGAGGACGTGTGTGCTGTCTACGAGACCAAGAAGGGCAAGGTGAAGGCCAAGTTCAACTCCGAAGGTAAATGCACGGTCACCTGGCTCGATCCCACAAGCGGCGACGAAGGCAAGTACACGTTCATCGCCAAGAAGTAACGCTGCAACTGCCCGGCCCCCCGCGGGGGAGCGTGCCGGGCTCTACACCCGGAGCGGTCGTCGTACACCCCAAGGCGCGACGGCCGCTTCGGCCGTTCTAGGCGGCGCCGGCGACCAGCAGGGCGATGAGCGACACGGGCAGCCCGATGTCGTAAAGCAGCACCCAGGTGTTCCCGAGGGCGAAGTTCCGATCTCGGATCATCTCCTTGACGTGCAGGGCCGCGGCACCGAGCAGGAAGACACTCAGCACGATGGAGAGCACCAGCCACGAGGTGCCCCCGAGATAGGCGGCGACAACACCGGCGATACCCAGGCCGATGCTGACGAAGCCGAGCTCGTATTGGAATCCGTTGGTGGTCCACCCGATGTTCTTCGCCGTCGACCGGGCGAAGACAGTGTGCATGATCCCGCTCGCGATGACGAGGTAACCCGCGGGCATCGTCATCATCCACCGCATCGCGGTTTGCGCGAACTCATCGCCTAGATCCGCCCCCGGCGGCGTCACACCGATAACAGCCAGCACCCACGCGACCAGGAGCGTCGCCGGCAACGCCAAAACCGCCACGGGGTCAACCTAGCTGTCCTGGATGACCCTTAGGGGCGGTTCTTGGCGTGGCTTTCCGAGCAATGTCGTAGACGCGCACCGTCGAACCTTCTATGGTCGGGGCATGGGTAGATGGTTTATGGGTTGGCTTCTTGGCCTCGGCGGTAACGCACTGGGCCTTCTTCTCGCTTCGCTGATCGTCAGTGACTTCAGTATCGACGGCGTGACGGGCTTCCTGGTGAGCTTGGTGGTGTTCGCCATCCTCTCCGCCCTGTTCACATGGCTGATGTTCCGCACGCTGCTGCGTCACGCGGGGTCGCTGGTGCCATTGACGGGACTGGCGTCGACGTTCTTGGCGTTGGCAGTGACCGCACTGTTCACCGACGGCATCTCCATCAGTGGTTGGGGCTGGCTGTGGGGCACGCTCGTGGTGTGGGTGCTGAGCATGTTCATCTGGGTGCTGCCCGGACCGTGGCGCCGGTACAAGAAGACAGGGGCCGCGGGCCGTCCATCCGACGGGGCGGGCGGCGCCAAGCCGTTCTAGCGTCGCTAGAAGAGTTTCGGTAGCGATGCCAGCACGGTCGCCGAGCCCACGAAAACAACGAGTGCGACGCCGATGAGCGTCCACGAACTCAGCGACTTCTTCACGCGATTAGACACCGCAGCGAAGAACAACACGGTGGCGAACAAGATCGTCAGAACCGTGTAATTGTCGCTATTGCGGTTACTTGTTAACGCCTGGGCGGATAGCTGCTCGGCTCGTGTCTGCTTTTCCTCGGCTCTCACAGAGTCGTCGAGCACGTAACTGGGCATGCTGAAAGGCGTCTGCGGGGCGGCTTGCGCATCCGCTGCTCGCTCGTCAAGCCAATCAGACGTGGCAGTCGCCAAGGGCTCCGGGAATGAGTCGCGGAGGAAGACCGCTAAGTCGTCGTTGTCGCTTGTCTGGGCATTGAGCCATTGGGTGAACAGCGCGACCTGGACAGATGCCTGTCGATTCGCGTCGCTTGCTAAGCGTGCGGCGTCGATGCGCGCGGCGGATGCCTGACTGAAGTTAATCGACATCGCACCACCCCACTTGCTCGCCTGGAAGGCAGTCCACGCGGTGAGGATGGTGGTCACGGAAATGAGAATGACGGCAACGAGTTCACGCCAGTCCGCAGATGACGAGGGCAGGGTCACTGGAAGAGATGAAGTGCTGCTCTCCTCGGGTTCCGGGGTTTTGTCGGACACGAACTCGTTCTCACCCCTGCACGATCTGCGTCTCGGATCCCTGCTCTATGCCCAGGGCGCTGCACCACATCGAGTACATGATCTGCACCGTAGCGTCGAAGTCATCATCGGTCACCTGCGTGGGCCCGCCGCCAAAGTCGTAGTACATGATGCGCTCCCCGGCGGCATTCAAAGCGTGCGAGACCATGTCGGGCTTCTCGACCCAGGGGTAGGAATCAGAGAGCCGGCGGGCAACCGCCTCGTCCCACATCGCCATCATTTCTCGATAGTGCTGTGAGGTCGCTTTCAACTCACCCATCTCGGCGTCGGCGACCGCCCGCATCAACGGGCCGTGATTGAGGTAGGCCCGATAGACGGCCCGAAGGTGCGGCTCCACACGCAAGATGGCTCCCGAGAGCCACGGGTCACCGGCGGCGACCATTTCGGTGACCACCGACTGGAAGAGCTGGTCGAGGGCGTCGTCCAAACTGTCAAATTGACGGTAAAAAGTGGACCGAGAAACACCTTGTTGTCGGCACAACCGCCCCACGGTCATTTCGTCCATAGGCGTTGACTGCAGGAGGTCTTCGAGACCAGAAAGAATCGACATTTGTTTACTAGATTACCCGTTCCTCCGAACCTGGCTCAATGCCGAGGGCACTGCACCACATCCGGTACATGACCTGGAATGTGTCCTCGAAAAGCTCCCCAGAGATCGAGTGGGGTCCTTTGCCATAGTCGTAATACATCAAGCGCTCATCGGCTGCGTTCAACGCGTGGGCGACGAGCTCCGGCTGCTTCACCCACGGGTAGGACGCTCTGATTCTCACCGTCACGGCCTCATCCCACATGGCCATCATGGATGTGTAGGCCTCAGATGTTGCCTTCAGCTCACCCACCTCGGCGTCAGCAACAGCCCTCAGCAAGGGTCCATGGGTGAGATAGACCTGATGAAGACCCCGCAGTTGCGGCTCCAAGTGGACGTTTGTGCCGGAGATCCAGCCGTCGCTAGCGACCGCCATCTCCGTGATGACGTGATCAAACAGTTGGACCAGGACGTCATCCACGCTGGCGTACTGGCGGTAGAAAGTAGAACGAGAAATACCGGCTTCCCGAGCGAGCCGACCGGACGTGATCTGCTCGATCGGATGGGACTCCAAGAGCCGCTCGAGCGCTAGAAGGACTTTCATGACGGATTCCCCACGGTCAGGTGGAACAGAGGGTAGCAATTTGTCCCATCTCGATCGGTGTGCCTGCCCCACGGCTCTTGTTCGTGAATGATGTGGGTAGACAAGCGCCAAGAAATAGTCTCGCCGGCTCAGGAAGAGGGACCAGTGTTATCCACGTTGAGCGAAACTCTCCCGTTCGCCATCGGTGTCGCCGCGAGTGCGGCTGCCGTCATTGCTCTTGTTCTCATCTTGCAGGGCAGCAGAGCGCTGCCGTCAGGGCTCTCCTTCACCCTGGGGTGGATCCTCGGTGTGGGCGTCGTGTGCGCTGTGGGGGTCGCGTTCGGCCTGGCCGTTTCGGACGATCCGGCACGGTGGACGCAATGGTTGAAGACCCTCCTTGGTGCGCTGCTACTCGTCGCCGCGGTCCGTAAGTGGCGTCAACGTGTGCCCAGCGGCGAGGAGCCCACTCCGCCGAAGTGGATGTCCGGTCTCCAGGACAGTGCACCCGGCAAGGCCGCGGTCCTGGGGTTCCTCCTGGGTGGCATCAACCCGAAGAACCTGATGTTGACGTTAGGAGCTGCCGCGACCCTGGGAGCGGCCGGCCTTTCGTCGAGTGAACTGTGGATCACCGGGATCGCCTATGTGATCGTCGCGAGTGTGACGGTGCTGGTGCCCATGGGCATCTACGTTCTGATGCGCTCCAAAGCCGATGAACTACTCGCCAACCTCGGCGAGTGGATGAAGTCCAACAGTGATGCCATCACCATCGTGGTCCTGGTGATCTTCGGCGTGAAACTGCTCCTGGGTGGTCTCGCCGGTCTCACCTGATGGTCAGGCGCGGGGGATAAGCGGGAAGCGCCGGTCGATAGCGCTGGCAGGTCAGGGGCGCTGGGAAGCCGATAGTGGGGGCAGAGCCTGGGGCGGCTACTCCCAGCGTGCTCCGACGACGATGCCGTCGTCGATGTCCATGGTGACGCGGTCTTCTCGGTAGTCCCTCGTAGTCGGCTGCGGGACCCCGTCGATGGAGGCCACCCGCCACTCGTACCCCAGGTCCTCGATAATTCGCACCGCTTCTTCCTGAGTTGTGCCCTCGGAAACGAGGAACTCTAAGAGCTCGTCTTTGGACATTTCGGACACCTCGGCACTGGTCGAATCTCCGTCGCCCGAACATGCGGCGACGCCGAAAATCAAAAATCCCGCCGCGACGGCGGCGACCGTTCGATGGACCCAAGGCTTCTTGGACATGGTCCTAGTGTGAGGGCCGATCCATCCAAACCCAAGAAGATGAGACAAACAGGGCCCGTTTGTTCCTTCCCGTGCGCGCCCTAGGGGTGATGTGCTTAGTTGTGGGGGTTCGATCACACGCCCAAAAAAACACAAGGAGTTGCTTCGTGGAGGTTCTACGCCGAATGGCGCCCCTGGGGGCATTGGCTTCTGCTCTCGTGCTCAGCCTGAGCCTTGCCGCCTGCAGCAGCGAGGAAGAAGTGGCCGAGCCCGAGCCCGAGCCCACCATCCCCGAAGAAGTCCTCTGGGCCGGAAGCGTGTGCACAACGTTCGACGACCTGCTGGCCACCGTTGATGCCGTTGGAGATGACCTCTCCTACGAGCCCACCGCCGACGCTGAAGTCTTCGACCAGTACATCACCCAATTGCAAGCCCAGATGGCCGACGTCAACGGAGCCGTCGAAGAACTCGCCTTCACCGTCGGCCAAGCCCCCGTGGATTACAAGGACAGCGCATCCAACGTTGTCGACTTCGGCACTGACATCACCGCGATCGTCGCCGCCAAGGACGAGACGGTGGTGCATATCGAGGCAGCGATGGCGGCTGATTCCAACGTCGACAAGGGGCTCGAAGCAGCCCAAGCCGCTATCACCGGAGGAACCACGTTGGCGCTTACCCGAGATTTCCTCGCCGGCCTCGGCGATCTCCTGGGCCAGCGCAAAGACGACCTGGACGATGCGTTCGGTCAAGCAAGCGAATGTCAGTAGCCACATCACCAAAAATAAAGGAGCACATATGTCAACCGGTCCCATCGAGGTACTCGTTCTGGGCTTTCCCGGGAATCAGTTCAGCGGCGAGATCCTTCCCGAGCTCGCGAATCTGGTCGATAGCGGTCAGATAGCGATTCTGGATTTGGAGTTCGTCGCGAAGACCGTCGACGGCGATGTCGTCACCCTCGAGGCCGCCGACATGGAAGAAGGCGGATGGGCAGAACTGACCGTTGTTCCCGACGGCGATTACGTCGACAACGATGATTTCCAGGACG
>WLWH01001988.1_pt1 | contig 12239 bp, 32 predicted proteins | sample 6712741 | NCBI WGS metagenome assembly WLWH01 (sample SAMN12718694, study PRJNA515312) | sponge metagenome | isolation source: marine sponge | host: Mycale hentscheli | place: New Zealand: South Island, Marlborough, Capsize Point | collected 2003-05-01 | reverse complement strand
CTAATTAGTATCCGTAGTATCGTACGGGTACTGCAGAAAGAAACCTAGTAGACGACGAACACTAAAGCATAAACAAGTAATACGAGTAATAAGCATAGTATAAGAGATAAACACGTTAAAGACTCTTTGTTACTATGGTTCCCCAATTCCCAGCAAGACTCTAGTATGTTTATTAGCATTCTTTCCAGGTGCCCCGGTTCATAGTAAAGTTTATAGACTCTATTCTATAAAGACGCCGACTATTAGTGTCTAGTACAGGTAGGCTTGACAGGTTAGGCTTCTTTCTCCCAGTATACAAAGTTTTGACAGGGCAATGCCTCTATATCTCCTCCCTCCTCCCCTATAAGCCCCTCACCCCGCAACAATGTTCTTAAATGAACGTTAAATGCGTCAAAAGGGCCAAGCTATTTTTAGACGCTCATGCGTGTTATTTTTAGATCGATTCTAGTTTTAGACGTGCAGTCTCCTAGTTTTAGATGCTTATATGGTGGTTTTGCTTTTAGACGGATATACATGTATATTTAGATGCGTTCTAGTTTTAGATGCTTATTACGCTATATATAGAGTGATCTGAATGGGTTTACTTTTAGACGGTTATTATTTATTTTTAGACGTATTATGCATATATCCGGCTATTTTTAGACGAAACAGCCAGATCTATTTTTAGACGAATCGCACTTTTAGACGCCTATAGATTAGGTTCTCTAGCTATACGGAGTAAATGATCAGGCTATTTTTAGACGTAATGCATTGTATTTTTAGACGTGCGCGCGCGTTTATTTTTAGATAGCGGTTGGTTTTTAGAATTAAATTTGCTATATTATAAATATAAAATTAGAAGTTATGATACATTTTTGGGTTAAGTTATTATCATTTATTTTAACAGGTGTTTTTGTGGGGATGGGCAATTGGGAAAGTGCGGCGCTATTCTTCATGTTATATTTAGGCGAATTATGTGGATCAATTTGTGAAGCCATTGAAAATAAAGAATTATGATAACATTGATATTATTTTTAGTATTCTACGTAGCATCGGCGATCGTTGCGTATCGATCAATAAAAAGAAGATATAGTCCCGGAGGCGATTGGCAGTATACTGGCCCGAATATAATGGATGCTTGTATAGTGTTTATTCCAATTGCCAATTTTATTATATGTATATTAGAGTTAATAGAGTATATGATAGAAACAGATGCACGAAGTTTTTTCCATCTAGACAAAGAAGAAGAGATCGATGAAGAAGAAGAGTTGAGAAAAGAGACCGAGGCTTATAATAAATGGAAAAGCGCACACGATCGCAGAAGAAAAAAGTTGCAAAAAAATTAGGAGTTATGATAGTATTATTAATTATATACATAGCATCGATCGTTGGTGCATACTTAACAGTAAGAAGAGTATTTGGGCCCGGCGGCGAATGGGAAAATTTAACACCAGGCTTTACCGAAGTTGGATTAATATTCTTACCAGGCGCTAACACGTTTATATCTTTAATTGGACTAGTTGGTGCGATCATGACATGGATAGACTCTTTGGATATCAAGATCAATTATAATCGCTTTTTCCGCATTAAGAAGTAATCCTACTTTTAGACGTATTATATATATTTAGAAACATTTCTAGAAAAAGATTAGGACTATTGAAATATTATCCTTATATTTAGATATAATTAAAAATTAAAAGATATGGTAAAATTTTGGACATTAATGAGTGGTACTAGTTATATAGCTAGTATAAGTAATCCTTCATACACACGCAATCCGCTTTGCGCTGTTGCATATGACAGTATTAAAAAGGCTGACATTGCTGCTAATAGATGGAAAAGAAAATATGGTTTGCCTGTTATGGTGCATGTTATATTAGAACACGACGTGGACCGCTATCGTGCACAAGACGACTATGAAGATCAAGCACATTCTGCCTTTTATGGAGAAAATCTTTAAAAGATTTGGTTAATTGAAATATTTTTATTATATTTAAGAAAAAAAGATATGAGATTAAATGGAGGTTTATTAAGTAGTGAAACATCGGAATGGGTAAAATTAAGACAAGCATGGAAGAAATGGAATGCATCTTGCCACCCAGACGATCAAATTGATTGGATTGAATTTTTAGAAGAACATTCATAATCCTATTTTTAGACGTATTATATATAACCTATTTTTAGACGAAAACATTTTTAGATATGAAAACAACATTAAGACAACAATTGGAAGCTTTCGAGAACGGAGTATTTTTAGATAGCGACGGCCAAGAAGATACAAGATGCTTTGTATTTTACGATTGGTTTTGCAAAGACTCATCTTTAAAGAACAAAGCTACGGCATTGTTTAAGAAGACAAAACGATTTGTTAAAAGTGTAGATGTAGATTTAGACAACACCTACGTATTCTTTAAAAACAATTGTCCGGTAGGTGGTCCATTATATGACGACTTCAGAATATGTGACGTAGAATCTGGAAATGTATTATATACAGTAACTCCTAAATGTGGACATACTGGTGAGGCAGAGCTTTGGGGACGTGACAATGAATTTGACGGTCCATTGAAGACGGGAAAAGTTTTTGCAGATTTGCTTGTTTAATTGAAATATTATACTTATATTTATAAAAAAAAAGATATGTATAGTTTAGATTGTAGTTATTACGAGGCAGAGTTCGACACGCTCGACGAATTGATTGAAAATGTTACAACATCCGGTATGGATCCTAATTATGAGGTAACTTGTAACGGGACGGGTATCGGTGAGGATGCAATTGAATTTATCTCATTTTAAAACGGAAGGCATGACAGACAAAGAAGCATTACAAAAAATAACAGCCATGCTAAATGATTATGTAAATAATCCCAAAGAAGGATTACTAAATCCAAAAGCTGAAAGATTAATAAATAATCTAAAAAAAGTTACAGAAAAATTAGGATTCGAACCAAATAATACTTATATTTATATAAATAAAAAAATATAAGATATGGCAAAAGCAAAAAAAGTAGAATTTGGAATTGAGATTACAAAGCCTTGGAGCAAGGAAATGTATGCTCACAATGATGAGGTGCAAGAAGTAGTCGTAGGCATCATCACAAAGATGTGGAGAGATGAAATGGCAGATGTGAGAACAGAGTGGGAAGAAGAGATGGCGGATGAGGATTTTGAGCCAGACTTTGAGGAGGCAGAATGGAGCCACTTAAATGAAGGCATCTTATCAGACATCCAGACAGCAGTTACCTGTTATGGGTTTTTAAATTACTCAGTAGTAGATGTAGAAGAGATAGTGTTAGATGAGTTAGAGACCGCTCCTTATTTTAGATTGAATGAGATGGTTGAGGAGTTAGATTTGAAATTAGAAAAAGGCTTCGTAGGATTTTAGTTTAGGATAGGTTAGGTAAGGGAGGCTTCGGTCTCCCTTTTTTACTGTAAACAAAGTTTAAAAAAAGTTGTGAAAAGATTAGGATCCGAACAGAATAATACTTATATTTATATAAATTAAAAAGATAAGAGATATGAAGATTGAAATTTTAGACGGTTGGGTAGATTTAAACGAAAAGCTTTGTAGAGAAGTTGAAGGCACAGTTGTGATTAATGGAGTTGAGTTTTATTTTGAGTTAGAAACGGATGATGGCTTTACGAGTATTTACATTAACAAGGAACACAATGAAACTTGGGATAACAGATATTTTGTCCCGGCAAGTTTAGAGTGCGATGAGGATTTGGATATGTATGATATTGATGAGGATGACGGTATGGATATATATGACGAGATACTCGATTTAGTAAGTGAGGATTACAGTATTGAAGGCTGGGACGAGTAAAAAAAAAGTTTAAAAAAAGTTAGGGATGTGCTAGGATCGCATCCCTTTTTTTCTTATATTTATGTATATTAAAAAATGAGAGATATGACAAGAGATGAACTTTTAAAACAAATTGAAGAGACGTATCAGAAGATATACGGCTTTACAGAAGACATGGGTGATGATGCACTCGAGCTATTAGATATGTATGTATTTGAAGCCGGCTTATCTGAACTCGATTCGATATTGATGGAAGCATTAATTGACGAGTATGACCCAAAAAATCTATTAACAAGTGAGCTAGAGACATTTTTAATTATATATAAATCAGCTTTAGACACTTTGCAGGAAGGATAAAAAGTTGAAAAAAAGTGTGTAGATTATTTGGTCCGCGCACTTTTTTTTCTTATATTTATATAAATTAAAAAATGAGATATGGGATATACCGCAAAGCAAATTGACAAGATGTCAATTGAAGAATTGGAGCAATTAGCATGTATGCTAAATTTTGAGGACAGGATGTTGTGGGCAGGTGCAGGATATGCAGGAGCCGCTTTTGTTAAATTAATAAATAAATAGGGATATGGAAAACGGGATTTATGAAAATGACAATGCAAAATTCTTTGTGAAGAACACAAAAGTTATTGCAAAAATTATGGGTAGCTATTATAAGACAACTGCCAGCTTTATGTTAGGAGCAAAAAAAGTTGGAGAGTTAAGTCCAAAAATGTTTGCTAATTTTGAACCAGCTTTTGACAGAGCAAAAAAATGGTAAATATGGATATTAATATATTAGATAATATAGCCCAATTGGAATTTGGAATGGATTATGATCAATTGGGCTCAAATGAACAGGAGTGGTGTGAAGTTGAATATGAAAACTTTATTTAAAAAAAGTTAACAAAAGATTAGGATTATTGAAAGAAAATGCTTATATTTATATAAATTAAAAAATAAGATATGGAAACCACGAATCAAATTGAGAAAGCATTAGAGAAAAAAGTAAATGCTGAAATTGAAGAAATTGTAGAACAGTTTACAAATGCATGCAGGGCGCTTGGAAGCAAATATGGATGTCATACATTCCAGGATTTGAAACACAAAGATTCCAGCATTACAACTCTGAGACCTGAGGAATTTAAAAATATAATATTCAATTCCTTACAGAAAAAATATGGACCTTCAATGCTTAAAAAGAAATCTGAGGAGCTAATTGCAAAACTAGATTTAATTTAAAAAAACGGTAAATATGAAAAAACTAGAAAGATACAAACAAAATTTAAGAATTGATGGAAACCGAGTTATTAGTTATACAACTCATGTAGCCACAATAGAAAATGGCAATTTAATTCAATTAGGATGGTGGAGCCGAACTACACAGAAACATATTAATTATGTAGCACAAGAATTGAGTCTAAATTTAATTGAAAAAAGTTAACAAAAAGGTTGTTTAATTGAAATAAAATACTTATATTTATATAAATTATAAAGATAGATAATATGGCAATTGGAAAAAAGAATTCAGGATTTTTTAAGCAAGACGCAGTAATGGGTAAGCTTAGTGCAGACGCAAGGAAACCTTATAAGGTTAATGCAGTAGTAGCCCAAGCATTAGAGCAAGGCAAAAGACGCAAAGCTTATTTGGAAGAGAGAGCAAAGAACCACGTACCGAGATTTGTGAAATAGTATTCCGTATCTCTCAAACGCCCTGGCAGTGATGTCAGGGCTTTCCTGGGTAAAAAACAGAGATATGTACGAATCAGTAAAATTTATCAAGTTAACAAGAGCCGGAGGCTATGGAGAGATCGTTGTCAATTTACATCACATTGTAAAAATGAAAGCCCGCTACGAGAACGGCAAAGGTGCTATAATATGGCTCGCGCGAGGTGTGTTTAGCGGCTACGACATGATCGAAGTAGTAGAAGATCTAGGACTTATCACAAATCATTTATCTGTAAAAAATAATCTTTAAAGATTAGGATTATTGAAAGAAAATGCTTATATTTAAGTATAATTAAAAAATGAGATATATGAAAGCAATTAGAATGATTTTAGGAGGTACAGTATTTTTTACAGTGATACTAGCAATTATGTTAGCTCCGGCTATGATAATGGCAACGTGTTTTGGAGTGACACAAACAATGTTTTTGATATTGTTACTGCCTTGTGCCGCGTTTGGATTCCTAATAGGATTCCAGATAATATGTTTGGCGGAAGACAAAGGGTTATTTGAAAATTTATTAAAATAAGAGATATGAAAATTATAACACAGATTAAATCGATCTTTGGACTGAAGCCTGGACTGAAGCCCGGCGATTTAGTTATAAGATCAAAGGGAGGAGACACCGACACAGAGGGTGATCTGTATATGATAGTAGACCCTATACATCATAATAATGAAGGATATGTGTCTGTACATGAAGTTGGCGCAATACACCGAAGACTTTGGAACAAAGGAGAACTATATGTTTCCATTGGCTTCAATTCCCAAGATGTTGGAATAGTAGGTATCAGAGATGCTAAGGAATGGCCTCCATCATATAGAAGATTAACTCGTAAAGAAAAGAATATGGTACGAAGAGAGTTATTCCGTAATAATGAGTGGCAACAGAAGTACATCGATATTATAAAAACGAATACAGGTTTATTCATAAATTTATCAAACTAAGAGATATGTATAGCATAATAGGAGTATGGCAGGGTTGTATGCCCGAAGAGTTAGACACAGCGGAGACAAAGCAAGACGCAATCGATCTAGCGCGTGAGTATAGAATAGCATTCGGCCGAGGATGGGCGATCACAATAAAACAAAACAAATAGTTATATGGCAAAAATACACGTAAGCAACGGCATTGTGCCGACGGGTGTCGCATCGACGGCGCAGTATATGAAAGAAGTAAAAAAGGCAAAACCCATGGCACGTGGCGTTGAAGCACATCTAATACTATTAGCACAGAACGGCGATCTTAAAGCAAGAGACAAGCTAATAGAAGGCAATTTGAGGTTCGTAGTGCAGGTAGCAAAGCAGTATCAAGGAATGGGTGTAGCCTTCGAAGACTTAGTAGCCTTCGGCAATATAGGATTGTTTGAGGCAGTGGAGAGATTCAACCTCGACAAGAATGTAAAGTTTATTACCTTCGCAGTCTGGTATATTAGATCGGAAATTAATAAAGCATTAAATGACTTAGGCAGGACAGTAAGAGTCCCAAGCCACCGTACTCAGACCGAAGCACAGTATATCAAATCGATTCATGCACCGGTGGGAGAAGAAGATGACTCGGAGTCATATGCCGATCGCTATTTGGTAAGTCCCTTTGAGCCGAGTGCCAGAGATAACAGTGATATGCAATATGATCTTAAACGTGCGATATCACAGCTCAAGCCGAAGCAGGCCACAGCATTGACAATGTTCTATGGTATCGGTATAGAGTATCCGAGATGCATGGAGCAGATAGCCGAAGAGTTACAGGTGACAGGAGAACGGGCTAGACAATTAGTTAGACAGGCAGAGAAAGAAATCCGCAAAGTACCCGGAGTAAAATTGTTGGAACAATATCTGTAAAAAGGTTGTTTAATTGAAAGAAAATGCTTATATTTATATAAATAAAAAAATAAGAGATATGACAAATTTATTAAAGCACAGAGAATTGATTGAGGAGTTCTTTGACAAAGCAGAAGAGCTATCACACCTAGCAGCAACGATTCACTTATTAACCGACGAGCAGGATTTTATGGCTATGGATGTATTAACCAGAATGCTAATAACATCAATGTGTAATGGCGACTTAGAAGCACTGACACATGTAATGGCAGACTTTGCGGTAAGGAATAGTACTCAGGGTAAACACCTAGACGCCCAGGGAAACCAGGACGCAATACAAAAACTAATTGACGATACCCAAAACCAAAGAGGAGTAAACTAAGAGATATGGAAGCAATTACTAAGAGATATAAAATTAATAAATTAACAATAGCTATAAAAAAGTTATTGAAGACGAAAGACAGTGTGCCTAGATCTTATCATAAAGACATTGATAAATTAATTAGAAAATTAACAAACGAAATAGCTAAGATATGACACCATCAATAAGAGAAGCACAAGACAGGTTGAGTGACGCTAAACGGCAACTACTCAATGCGCAAAACGATTTCAAAGTGAACCGAGGCAGTGACACATTCCGGTTCCGAGTCCAGGCAATGTTAATGGTAGTTAATCGGATCGACAAAGAGGTCAGCAACCGTATTGCGTGGGAGAAATGGGGTACAGGTCCTTGGCCCGAAGACGGAAACAAAGTTTAAAAAAAATTAGGACTATTGAAAGAAAATGCTTATATTTAAGTATTAATAATTTAAATCTTTAAGATATGGCAGAGATGCAAAAAATGACAAAGGATGAGGCGCTTGCCAAAGTAGCGCAGGGAGTAGGATCGATTTACTCAAAGGAGGATGTTGTTAACTTGATCAATTCGATCACAATAATTGAGACCGCGTCTATCACGGAAGCGTTGAAAGACCAGATTGCCGAGGCAGTGGCGTATGAGTTGCGTGACGACAACCGCGACATTATTGGTGAGGCTGAATTTGACATCTCACAAAGTGGCTACGGAGGAAGTAGCTTTGATGTGGAATTGTGTGATGTTGAGTTAGACGAATATCGAGTCGCAGTGGTGGTACGGGATGTGTTGGATGCCAATTTGGATTCCAATGAGGAAGAGGAAGTTGAAGAGGAAGTAGGAGAGACGGTAGAGGATTAATTGTCCATATCTCAGTCCCGGTCCCAGCAGCAATGTTGGGACTTGCGGACGTGAAAATCATTAATAATTAAGACATGACAAAACAAGAATTAAGAGACCTAGTAGACAGCACGGATGCTAGAAGATTAACAAGACTCATTGAGAAGGGTAATGAGTTTGACGACGCAGTAACGAAGTTGAAGAATCAACTCTCGAAGGAAAAGGATAATACAAATAGGATGGCTATCCAGGAACGCAAAGAAAGATTCAAGACACGGTTTTATAGTATACTAGCAACCACCGTCGGCATTACACTCCTGCTAGGAATGTTAGTAGGGTGTCCACAGTATGGAGTATACAAGAGTGGATTGCAAGGTAAAGCTGAGTTGGTTAAGGCTGAGCAGAACAAGAAGATCCAAATTGAGAATGCCAAGGGTAAATTGAATGCTGCGCAGATGTTAGCAGAGGCAGATAGTATCCGAGCCATTGGAGCCAAGAACGTAGAGAAGATACGTGCCCAGGGTATGGCAGAGGCGATGGAGATTGAGAATGGTAAACTCACCGACAAGTATATTCAATACCTTTGGGTTAGGAATATTGATAAGGGTGACAAGATATATATTAGCACAGAGGCCGGCTTACCGATATTAGAAGCACGGGGTAACACTCCAGCTCCCAAGTAGCATTTCATGTCTCAGGTTAGGGATCGGCAGTAATGTCGGTCCTTTTCTGCTGTAAAATAAAGTTGATAAAAGACTAGGATTGTAACCATATAATCATTATATTTATATAAATTAAAAAATGAGAGATATGACAAATATGACAAAGACAGGATTTGGTAGACAGTATAGAGATATGTCTAAGACAGTAAAATTTATGGGAGAAGAGTTGACACCGATAATAAGTCAATATGTTAATGGGCAGACCGCTATTCGATTAGTGGACCAGGACGGTCATCCGTTTATGACAGCATCCGTAGCACACGATGTTAATATACCAGACGATTGTGTTATCATCAAGAACTATAGTGAGAATGAGGGAATCATGGAAGCTCTCATCGAGGCAGGTATTATTGAGAAGCCGTTCTGTGAGATACCTGTAAACTTTGTAACACTATATGTTGCAGCCCTGAAATAAGACGGAAAAATAAAGTTGAGGAAAAGGTTGACTCGCATTGATCTTTTCCTTATATTTAAGGTATAATAAAAATGATAGATATGATGAACAATGTATTTAAGCCAGTTAGAATCAAAGGAAAGATCTTCGCAAAGAATATCCAATCCGGAGAGATAGCTGAGAAGGGATTGATCCGCGACACGCAACTGAGGTCAGCGGAGCAGAATGGTGAGGTATGTGTAGTAGCATCCTCAGGCCGGGTTACCAGATTGCCAGCAATGGAGATGGGAGTGATGCCGGAGAAAAAGGCTCCACCCAAAATGTCCTTTATGGCATCCAAAGCTGAGATTGATCCAGCGGTGATGTTTAAGAACATTGAGCGTCTCACAAAGATGGTGGGTAAAGGTATTCAGCCTAGTCTCGTTATAACGGGAAGCGCAGGTACCGGCAAGACTCACCTTGTCAAGCAAACCCTCAATGATATGGGCTTAGAGGAGAGTAACCATTTTGTTCACTTTAAGGGTAGAGCCACAGCCGCAGGATTGTTTGTGACGCTGTATGAGAACTGTGACAAGATAGTGGTGCTAGACGATTGTGATAGTGTGTTTAAGGACGCAGACGCAGTTAACATATTGAAGGGCGCATTGGATAGTTATGACACCCGCAAAATATCTTACCTCACTACCAAGCCATTGAAAGACGAATTCGGAGGGCCGCTACCACGCACCTTTGAGTTCACCGGCAAGATAATATTCATATCCAATATTGCTCAGGGCAGTTTAGATGAGGCTATTCGTAGCCGTAGCTTTGTAGCAGATGTGGATTTGACGAAAGGGCAGATGTTTGAAAGGGTAGAGCAGTTAATGGACAAGATGGAGCCTAGCATCCCTCAGCCAGCAAAAGAGCAGGCTGTGAAATTGATGAGGGAGTTGGAGGCTGAGTTTGCAGGCGTTGACATTAACCTGCGAAGCTTTATAAAGGCAGCTAGAATATGTGCTATGGGATTTGACGATCCTAAGATGATGATAGCAGAGCAGATTATAGAGCCTCAATAATATTGCATATCTCTCAGAGGGGTCGGGTCATTCCGGCCCTTTTTTGCTGTAAAATAAAGTTGCCAAAAAGGTTGTTTAATTGAAAGAAAATGCTTATATTTAAGTATAATTAAAAAATAAGAGATATGAAATTAGACATCGCAATTAAATTTAAAAGTGGATACGAAGCAATTACAAAGAAAGACACTAAGGCTAAAAAGGAAAACAATGACTGTGTGGTTAGAGCGGTTATGAATGCGTTTGAGGTTAGCTATAATGTAGCACATAAGTTTTGTGAGACAAAGTTTAATAGAGAGGCTAATAAAGGTGTTAATGGATATGGTAATATGATGCGGGTTGTAGATGGCGATATATTAGCTCCCAATAAAAAGAAGGTTGTGTATATAGGATCACATCCTAAGGCCGGCGGTAGAAAAACATTGTTGAATCCTTTCTACCCAATCATTGAAAAGAAAATTAATGACAAAGGCGAAGAGGTTAAAGAATCCACGTTTGCCGGATACACAATAGGTAAGTTCATCCAGCAACATCAAAAAGGTACTTTCTTTATTACCGTAGCAGGACACGCTTTATGTGTTAAGGATGGTATTATGTTAGACAATGATCATTACAATGATGACTTATTGAATATCCAGAAAAGAGATCAGCGTAGATGTAAGCATATATTCCAAGTCAAATAAGATTAGGAATTGTGAAAAATAATCCTTATATTTATATAAATTAAAAAGTTAGAGATATGACAAAAGCAGAAAGAAAATTATTACAAGAAAGAGAAGCAGCATTGTTTCTGGAAAAAGAGCAGTACATTGATTGGTTTGGCAAAGACTCGAAAATGGCAAAGGCTGCCGTTGGAGCTTGGTTAGCAGTTTACGAAGTATTAGAATTGTTAGACACCGAAGTAGACCACACCTTACCAGACAATGAGAAAGCGTGGGACATGATGAGAGTCAGACAAGAGTTAGAAGCAGAATTAGCAACGCAAACAAATACCGGAGTTAACGCAACGGCAAACCAATTAGATAGAAGATAATATAAATAACAAATAGAGATATGAACGAAGAACAAAAAGCAGCATTAGGAGAAGGCTATGACATGATAGTTGAATTGACAGAGTTTATCAGAGACAGAGTAGGAACCAATGTACCAGAGAGCAGAGAGATACTCAACGACGCAAGGGGAGTATTAGATTTAATTAACGACGAAATATATAAAACCTTATAGACATGAAGACAACATAGCAAATAGCAAAAGGCATAGGATGCCACCGACCCATATATATAAGCACACAAGCATTGGGAGTCTAAATATAATAGGCTCCCTTTTTTACTGGGGTATAGCCCCCCTATCGTAGCCCCCCTGGGGTCACCCCAATTAGCCCCCCTGTTTTATGGGGGTAGCCCCCCTTGGTTTTGGGGGGTGGGGGAGGGTTTCATTAACACCCCGTATAGCCCCTGCAAGATGAGGGTGGTTTAACCTGTTTTCTTTCCGAGCTAAAGATTTTTGCTATATAGGTGCTCTTTATTGGTTATACGTGCGTATATACATTCTAGTAG
>WLWH01001986.1_pt1 | contig 12264 bp, 30 predicted proteins | sample 6712741 | NCBI WGS metagenome assembly WLWH01 (sample SAMN12718694, study PRJNA515312) | sponge metagenome | isolation source: marine sponge | host: Mycale hentscheli | place: New Zealand: South Island, Marlborough, Capsize Point | collected 2003-05-01 | reverse complement strand
CTAGAGGTCTACTGGCGGCATGACTTTTGGTAACCTAAAAATTTCCAGCCAGAAAAATGCACTACTTCCAGATCCTCACTAAGATTAGATGTCTGCAATACGCATTTCTAGTCCAGAAAAAAACTAGCCTGAAAAAATATGTGCAAAATAAACTCTTACTAGTCTTTCAGAGTTAAGGTACACTTGTTATAATTAATATAAATAATAACCTTAAAAATAAAAAAATATGTTAGAAGCCCTAACTCAAAACTCAACAGATGTGACACAAATCAAACTAGCCCTGGACTCTATCGCCCTTTCGTTGCGATTCGTGGTCTATATCGGTCTGGTGGTTTCCGTGTTCTACATTGGTAAATCTGTAAATAACTGGAAATAAAATGAAACTACTATTCTGTAATACATGCGAGGATATCGTGAAACTAACAAAGACTACCAGGACCTGCCGTTGTGGCGTGACTGGTGGACACTACAAGGAAGACGGAGTTAACGCGGTCTATTACGGTCCTGCCATTCCACTGGGTTTTACTAATGGTACCTTTATAGATGCTATTCGTAATCAACCTGAGTTCGGTAACGGTCGCGAATATACAGCGTTTGTTATTCCGAAGGTCTGTCCTACTATGGTCCATATAGATGTTGATGATTATGAAGAAGTGGTTGATTACTATTGGGATGATGGGTATGATGAGTTAATGGAAGAAGCTGAGGTACAGAAGAAACAAAAGAAATTGAAAAATGTATTTAAAGATGAGGAATAGAATACTAAAAGTTTGTGAAGCTTGTATATTTGGAATAGGATATGCGATACTTGCTTGCCTTTGTGGTTTAATTGTCTATGCAATTGGATTTGCTTTTTGGCAATTGGGTCTACAGCTTATCGGGTAACTATGTGCTTTCGGAGTAAAAATGTGCGACGGATGTGCGACCGCCCTATAAAGAATTAGAGTACTAAAAATTAAAAAAGAAAAATATGAAAAAATGGATTAGCAAAAATGGATGGCTAGTTTTAATGGCAATTGGAGCATCCCTATTATTTTGGACTTTGTCTACAGAAGGCGAGGCTTTCTCTGGACAAATACCAATGGCGTGTGTATTAATAATAATCGGAGTTAGTTGGAGCTCCCCTAAAAACTAGTTATGATTAATAGTGGAAGAGAATGGGATTGGATGGAAGAAGAAGAGCAGGTAGAAGAGATACTAACAGAAGCCAATGCGTATAACCTTAGAGCCGAAGTTAAGACTACTGCTGAAATGTTTATAAAAGACGATCCTGAATTAAGCAAGACAGCAGCTTATCAGATGGCTTACATAGAATGGATTAAATAATGATACAAGAAATTGTAGTACCTTACGGAATTTGTGGAGCTATCTTCGGACTGCTCTTTGAACTGTTGGTTAAATCTCAAGATAGAGACTATGAAGTAAAAGGATGGGAACGTGTCTACTGGGTTTCACTATGGCCGTTCTGTTTGGTAATCTTCTTGTATAATTTTTTAAAAGGTTTTTGGGAATAGCTTTCAGAACAAGTTTTTGTAGATTATAATTATACTATAACAAACAAATTAAAAACAAATCAAAAATGAGTCGTTATAATTCAAGGATGCATGGAATAACAAAAGACAAAGTTTATGTTGACCTTAACTGGGGGTTTGATCCGGTACTAGGTTATTGGTATGACATTATTGAAACTCGTAATGGAGAAGAAGTGGTTATTGAAGAATGGTCGAGTACAACTAATGGTGGAAGTAGAAGTAAGATGTTAGAATTTTTGATAAAATATAATTTACCAAAGGAACACCGTAGCATGGTTGGTTTAGACATGCCGTTCTAAATGAATGCCGCTGTGGTGGAATTGGTAGACACGACAGACTTAAAATCTGTTGAGCAGTAATGCTCGTGGCGGTTCGAGCCCGCCCAGCGGTACAAGTAAAATAAAAGAATATGGCAAAATATACAAATAGGTACAATGACATTTATACATTCAGTATGAATAAAGACAAGAGCATAGAATGGGAAGGGCCATTTGAAAATTATCGTGAAGGAGCTGATGATAGCGGAAACACTATAATGGTAGATCCTAGTGGAGGTCCATTTTTAGAAAAAGGCAAAATGCTATCTCATATTGTTTGGGATGAAGACTTTAATGTTATCATAGAAAAATTTGTAAAAACAGAAAAAGGTTTTACTATCATTACCAAGCCACATGAGTATGATCCAAATGATATGTCTCATTTAGCAGATACAAAAATTATAGGTGGAATAATCAATACAAGTTATGATGAGTAATTTATATAGAGGCAATGGATATATCGGCGGAGTATGTAAAGGCTTAGGTAACTGGTCAGGTATACCTTCAATTCTTTGGAGGGTTGGTTTTCTTTTTATCTTTCCTTGGGCTTTTTGGGTTTATTTGACTCTTTGGATTTTTCTTAAAAAAGAACTTTCAGAATTTAAGTAATTAGATTATAATTATACTATAACAAATTAAATAATTAACATGGCAAAATTTTCAAAAGGCGACAAAGTAACATGGGTTCAACCAATGACAATAGTACCACATCCTGAAGGTAAGACCGATAGGAATGGTGAAGTACTACCAGTTTTTAGAGATAAGACTTTCACAGGTACAATTATCTCAGGTGTAGGTAGCAATAAATTTCAGGTTAGACCTGATGGCCTTAATGCTACACCAAAAGGAATCCCTTCTTATTATGACAAAAGTATTTTAGAATCTCAATTAACAAAAATTTAATCATGAGTGAAATTAAGACTATAGACAGTAAAGAAGTTTGGTGGGCAACTACTAAAGAATATGAATTAGATGTTGAAGGCGAAATTACAACAGTAAGAATTGCAGAAACTCCAAAGAGTACTGAATTCTTTCAATGGAATGAAAAATCTGGTTGGGAAGAAGCTGACACAGATGGTGGTATTATGAAGATAGTTTATGAAGCATGGTGTAATGGAGAATTAGAATAAGATGAAACATTTTACAAATAATGCTAAAGAAATTTTAAAGGTTATGGAAAATAACAAGTATAGGCAAGGCAGGTCTGAAGAGCAAGTAAAAGGTTCTTATATAGGAGCTTTTATTTCAATCATAGGATTGATAGTTATAGCAATTATAGCATTTATCATATCCTAAACATCTGGACCAGTAGCTCAGCTGGATAGAGCATCTGCCTTCTAAGCAGACGGTCACAGGTTCGAATCCTGTCTGGTTCACCGAGCATCGGGATGTATCTCCTCAAGCTTATACCTTGTAGAAAGAGTAATTGGTTACATATGAGTTCAAGTCTCATCTTCCCGACCTTAAAAGAATAAATAGTTAAAATAAAAACTTACATATGCTGATAATAAAAAAAGGAGAAAAAGAATCAATAGACAAAGTATTAAAAAGATACAAGAAAAAGTGTAGAGAGACTAGACTCCTTAAAGATATCAGAGCAAGAAAAGAGTTTGTAAAACCTTCCACTATCAAAAGAAAGACAAAACAAAAAGCAATCTATCAACAAAAGCAAAATAAACAGTTTTAAAATTGTTAATAACTTTTTGAAAAAAACGTGAATTTATAGTTCAGTTCCCAAGTAAATGTATTATATTTATACTATAATAATTAAAACAAAAACGGAACATGGCAACATTAAGAATCTTTACTCAGTACTACGAAAATTACTCGGACACTCAAACTCCACATTGGAAACCAAAAGGTGGTCAAACATTTATCATCAAGGATATTGAAGGTGATATGTTAATCTATTGTGATAACCTTTCAGAGGTTTGTTCAAACCTTGTATCATCAAAATCAAATGAACATGCTAAATATGAATACAGAGAGCATGAAGTTGACTTTATCGGCGATGAAGAAATCTCTGTCACAGAACTTACCAATGAAATAAGGGATCAGTTTAACAATGAAGGGAAATATGCAACTAATGATATACCTGGATTTGAAGGTACATTAGAAAACCTAAATAAACTCTGTGATGATATGATCAGTCATGCAAACAGTTCAGGTACTGAAATTGAATGCTCGGCTGATTTAGATAATGAATGGGCTAATGAATCCGAATAATATGAAGAGAATTAAAAAATATATGAAGAGGATGCAATCAATAGACATAGTCTTGTGGTTTGCAATTACGCTTTACTCTTTTATGCTAATTGGTACAATTATAAAGTGGAATTAAAAGAAGACGTAACATTAGATGTATTAGAGGAAAAGCTATGGGATCATTATTCTGAATTGCCTAATCCTCTTTGGTATGCACAACCTATAAAAATAAATAAGATGAAAAAAGATATAGTAATTTTTGATTTAGATGGAACTCTTGCTCTTATAGATGATAGGAGAAAACTCTCTACTAAACCAAACGGTAAAATGGATTGGGATACATTTTTTGATCCTGACAATATTAAATTAGATTTACCTAATGTTTCAGTTATTGAAATGGCAAAAACTTTAGATGCACAAGGATTTACAATTGTAATATTCTCTGGTCGAAGTAAAGCCACTAAAGATGCAACAGCCGCATGGTTAGATAAGCATAATGTTCCATTTAATATAATGAAGATGAGACCTACTGGTCATCCGTGGGCATTCATGCCAGATGATAAGCTAAAGCAAGGTTGGTTAGATGATATATTTCCTGGTGATAAAAAGGATCGTATACTTTGCGTATTTGATGATAGGACTAAAGTAGTAAACATGTGGAGAGATAACGGCTTAAGCTGTTTCCAAGTTGCTCCAGGAGATTTTTAAGATGGTAGAATTTTTTAAACATGCAATAGGTCTATGTGGAGAACCGCATCCAAGCTTAATAACATTTTTGATGGGAACTCCTGTTGCTACTTATCTTATTTATAAATTTAAAATTGTTAATAACTTTTTTGAAAAAAACAAGAAAGCTTGGTACGAATCCCAAAAAGATTGATTATATTTATACTATAATATTAAAAATTAAATTATGAGCAAATATCAAGAACTATTACAAAACCCACCAGTATTTACAGAACTTTATGACAGCGATAATCTAAGAGAAGTTATTTTTGAAACTATTAGCTGTATGTGTGATAACAGACACTTCATAAAATTCAGAAAGAATTCCGATGGTGATTTTAGAATGAATGGTAACGGTCATGCACTTTCTAACTGGCAAATGAAACATACCCCTCATGATATTGAATGGGAAGCTGATGATCAAAATTGGGGAGCAGTTGTAAAGATGATTAATTCAGGAACCGAAAAGATATCCACTGTTAAGTGTAGATAATGGATTGTATTAAATGTAAAGAAAATATTGACACTAGGCGACTAAAAGCTTTACCTAAAACTAAAGTTTGTGTTAACTGTTCGACTGCTGAGGCGGTTAGTTGTGTTGATGTTATCTATCATAAAACAGGAAATACAATTCAAATCATGGATAAAGAATCTGCCGATAAGATAAACAAACTTGCTAAGAGAAGCGGTTTTGGAATCATGGCAGGTATGAAAGGTGGAAGCGGTGGCGCAACTAAAACCACATCTCTTGGTAATGTTGCAGTATGGAGAGTACCGACTGAAGAAGATTATCAAAGAGCTCTAAAAAGAGTTGGAGAATTGATTGATTTAAACAATCGTGAAAGGTGTCTAAAATATGCACAACAGCAATATGATAGTAAGTTAATTAATTCTAAACATCTTTATAATCTTAAAACAATAATAAATACTTTGCTACCATTACCAGAAAAGGTAATTGATTCTAGGGATGAAACTGTAGATGAAGAAGTAACTCATGTATTTAGGAATTGGAAAAACTCAAAAATATACAAATAATGAAAAATGTTTTATTAGTATCAACTTTTTTAGTAACTATGACAGGATCACAGGAGATTGCACAAAGTCATGTACAGGATGTTTTAAAGGAAGAGGTTAAAATGTTTAATGAAATTATAGAGGAAGAAGTTAACCTCATCAACGGAAAGATAGATAACCGAGAAGAGTTAATAGAAGCTATGGCTTTTGTAGAAAGCGGTGGTAATCCTGCAACAATTGGAGATATTAATTTAGGTACACCTTCAGTAGGACTTTTACAAATCAGACCTATTATGGTTAGAGAAGTAAATAGAATTCTAAGAAAACAAGGATTAGATAAAAGATTTAAAAATAGTGATAGAAGTAGTGGAGAAAAGTCAATTGAAATGTTTAATATTTGGGCTGATGCTTATCACTTAAAAAGTTCCTATGAAAAGATGGCTAGGAATTGGAATGGCGGACCTAAAGGATTTAAAAAATCTGCTACCGCTCATTATTGGAAAAAGGTTCAAAACTATGTAACATTAAATTTATAAGATATGATAAAGAAAATAATAAAAAGAATTAAAAAATGGCATGCATACTGGTCATGGATTGAAGAGCAGAGATTAAAGGCTGCTGAGTATTCATGCAGTGCAGGCCCTCTAATGTAAAATTATAAGATATGGTAAAAGTAAAAGTAGTATACATGAATGGTAAAGAAACTGAATACGATGTTGATTACCCAAAGGCATACATAGCAAAAATTATGGAAAAGGAAAATGAGCTAATAGTAGAACAAAAATCTGTAAAAGAAATTTATGCATCAGATAAATTGATTGCTAAATTTAACAATGGATTTTTAAATGAATTAGTATTAGAAAAACCTAAGCCTAAAAAAGCAGCAGGTTGTGATGTTGGTCAATATGTAGCTGATGAAGCTCTTAAAATAGCTAAAGATATAAAAGATCAGATTAAAGCTGAAGAAGATTGGAATGAATATCAAGCAGAAATCTTACATGCCCAAAAAATGATAAGAGAAAACATATGGGTAATGGATCATACTGGTGGAAATATAGAAATAACTTATTCTTGAAGTTATAAGGTTCTCGAGAGTTGAACCTAAACAAAAATTAAGCTCTCTATATAATTAAACAAAAATGAAGATGAAGAAGATTTTAATGATGGTAATGGTTTCGCTTGGCCTACAATTACAAGCACAAACGTTATGTGATTCAAACATGACTTACACAACTGGTTCGCAATACCAATTTGAAATTGCAATTCCGGTAACTGGAAATAGTTTACCGATGATGGCTCCTATATATGCTGTCACTTATGGTGGTCAAACAATGTTAGGTGAAGATAGTTGTTTCAGTAATGCTTGTTCACATATTGCATTTAATTACAATCCACTTACAGGAATGCCTTATGATACAATTACAACTTGTATTAGTTACACATTAACAGATTCATTAGGTTATGTTGATACACTAAATTGTTGTTTTAATCAAGTATGGGATGGCCAGGCTTGGTTGAGAATGTCTATGGGTGGTACTGTTAGTATAGAAGAGTTGTACAATACAGAAAAACAAGACTACAGAATATTTAATGTATTAGGTAGACAATTAATAGAAGCTCCAATAGGAGAAATGTATATTCAAAATAGAAAGAAATATATTAAGCTAAGATAGTAAAAAGCTTTAAGACTAAAAGGCCACTCAATGAGTGGTCTTTTTTAGTTTATTTAAAATTCTTAAATAATGGAATGTGGTTTTCATTAGTCTCTTCCCAGTGTGGACTTTTTCTTTCACCTCTTACTGGATGTACACCATCATATCCTTGGTATTCTGGAGTATCATAAGCGTTGGTATTTTTGCCATCCGCTAAATCATCAAACATTTGTTTAAACTGAGCAACGCTCCCTTTATAATGTCTTATTGCATTTTCATCTTTAGTTTCTTGTGGGTCCATTATCTGTTTAATCTTTTTACTATTTTATCAAGAATTAAATCAAATGCATAACCTGCACCAGGATATCCGGCATCAGTTCTAAATTCAATTATTCCTTCTCTTTTAAATTCTTTATTAAGAGCATCTTCTAAATTTTGCTGTATATGAAAATTAGGTAATCCTTCCAATTGATCTAAAGCTTTAGAATCTCTAGCCATTAGAATAAGTTTACCTGCAGTATCTCTTGTAGATCCAGGCATAGCTTTAAAGTTGGCTACAACAGAACCTTTTTCTTTATGAGGAATTACAACCTGGAAATTCTTTTCATTTAAAAAGCTATTAAAATTACTTATCATTACTTTTTGTATTTTTGCTTGAGTTGGTGTATCTTAGTTTGATATTCTAATTTCTTTAAGTCAAGTTTATCAATTGATATTCTTAATTGATAATATTCAACACCAAAAGGGTCTTCTCTATCTTGCGCAGCTCTGAATCTTTCAATGTTTTGTTGTTCTCTTCTCTTTAATCTTTCCTTTGTTTCATTAGGATTAAATTCATGTTTCTCTGCTTCATCAATTCCATCTTTACCATCCATAGTATCATGAACTGAATTTAGATTTTTAACTGAGTCTGAAATTTTAGAATACATCCAAGCATCTAATTGTTGACCTTGTGACATTCTATCTTTAATCATATCAGCATAATCACCAATTCTTTCTAAGTCAGTTGATGCCATACTATTAAGATTGTCAATAGTATCATTATCATTTTCATTAAAGAATTCAAATCCTGGTATTAAATCTATACTTGCCATATTAAAATGTTGAATTTATAATTAGTTCTTGAATCTCGCTTATTAATTGTTTCTTCTCTCTTGATCCCTTTGGGTTTCTTCCGTTAATTGCACTTATGTAATTCTTGTCAATTAAATAATCTGAAATTACTGTTGCTAATACTTTTGCCCCAGACGGTTTATCTTTTCCAGCTACTTGAACCATTGCTTCATTAGTAGCAGAATAAGATTCATGAGCTTTATCTATTGCTTCATTTAAATACTTTTTAGCTTCTTTTAAATATTCATTAGCAGTATGGTCAGGGTTATCATTTTCATGATAGCTGCATGCTTCACTTGCTATTTGATTTGAAGCTTCCATAACTGGACCAGCAATTGCATCCATACTATATCCGGTTTCTGGGGTTGATCCACCTAGCATAAAGTTTGATATTCCAGTTTGCCCAAAACCCATCGGTATGATAGCCTCGTCAAATTTCTCAAATTTAGGTATCTTAGTCATTGTTAAGTTATTTTGTTTATATATTTAGTAAACAAACATTAAGTTTGTGCATATAAAAATAAACATAATTATGTCAGAATTTTTCAGAACACAGATGGGTCGCAAAATGGTTGATAAGGATATACCTAAATTGGTAAATGTCTTAGAGAGAATTGCTATTCAGTTAGAACAAAAAAATAAATTAGATGAAAAGCGATTTATTTTAGAAGAAAGAATACAGAAGCTTACAATAAAAGAATCAAATAAGAATGCCTAAAAAGGATATTACATATAAACAATTTATTGCTCACATGGATAAGGGTAATAAAGTTTATATGAAAAAACCTAGATCATGGCAAAAGGTCTGGTTTTGGTGGGAGAGCAAAAAAGAAAAATGGTTTTTAAATAAAGCATTTGATCAAAGAGTAGATGGAAGAGTAGAACCGGAACCTTCAGTGTGGATAACAGCCAAGCAAATGGAAAGCCACATGGATCATATGATTAGACAAGGTTATAAATATCATATAGATGAATAAATTAATAGCAGCATTTTGTTTGTTCTTTTTAGGACAAACAATGATATGGGTACAAACCAATGGGCAGTTTGTTTGGCCTTGGTTTAAAAAACACCCTTTAGCAGTATCAGTTTTATTTGGTACGACTATAAGTTACATATTAATTTATGGAACTCGTTTTATTGTAGAATATTATGATGGGCTTTTGTGGCCAGGTAGATTTATAGCATTCGGTTCAGGTATTATTTCTTTTACATTTTTAACTTGGTATCTTTTGGGAGAAGGGATTACAACAAAAACAATTATATCACTGTTCTTAGCATGTAGTTTAATTGGAATACAACTTTTCTGGAAATAATGAAAGACCCATATAGCATATTAGGAGTAGATAAAACATCATCAGCAAATGAGATAAAGAAAGCTTATAGAAAATTAGCTAAAGAATATCATCCTGATAAGGCTGAAGGTAATGAAGAGAAGTTTAAAGAAGTTGCAGATGCATATGAAACTTTAAGTAATCCACAAAAGAAGGCTCAGTTTGATCAAATGTCAAATAATCCTTTTGCTGATTTTGGCCATGACTTTACTGGAAGTATGTTTGAGGATTTACTTAGAAATCAAAACTTCAGTGGAGCATTTAATCAAAGATATGGGTATAACACAAAAGGTAGAAATACAACTGGAGTTTTAAGAATAACATTAGCAGATTCTTATTATGGAACTAGCAGAGATGTTAGTTTAGGTATGAAAACTATTAAAGTTGATATTCCTGCAGGTATAAGAAGTGGACAAAAGCTAAGATTAAAAGGATTAGGTCAACGAGGTCAGACTGAAGAACTTAATGGTGATCTTATTATGACAATAGAAGTTATAAATGATAATAACTTTTTTGTAGATAATCAAGGTTTACATACTATAAAGAATATAAGTTTATATGATGCTCTATTAGGAGGTAAAGAAACTGTTGATTGTTTTGATAAGACTATAACATTTACTATACCGCCAGGAACTGCAAATGGAAAAGTACTAAGAGTTAAGGGCAAAGGGTTTCCTATTTATAAACAATCAGGATTTTCTGATTTGTTAATAAGCATTATAGTAGACATACCTGATAATTTAGATGATGAGGATAAAAAATTAATTCAAAAAATAAAAGATAAACATAATGGAAAAGGGTAATGGATTTGGAGCTGACTTTATTAAAAGTTTGTTACTTACATTAGAGCAAACTAACTACGATGAATTTATGAACTTGACATATGCAGTAGTGATGCAAAGTCCTAGTCAAGTTTTAAAAAGAAGTGATGCCATTGAAATAAAAATAGAGGCAATAAATAAAATGATAAAATACTTTGAAGAAATTGAGGCATACGAGAAGTGTACAAATTTACAAAAATTAAAACATATGCTATTCCTAGAGGATAATGATAGTGAATAAATAAAAAACAACAACAATATGCAAACAAACTTATTAATAGTAGACAATTTTTATAATGATCCAGATTCGATAAGAGAATATGCTTTAGCTCAAGACTTTAGTGTAAGAGGTAATTATCCTGGTCAAAGAACTAAGCCAGTTCATCACTGGGATTGTAGAGAGGTAATTCAAAACATAATACAATATCACGGTGGTGAGATTACCTTTTTTGAGGATGATTATACTAGCGCATTTCAATATACAACTAAACATGACTCTAGTTGGATTCATGCAGATCAAACAACTACATGGGCAGGTGTATGGTATGGAACTCCTAATGCTCCAGCTACTGGAGGTACTGGTTTGTTTCGTCATAAAGAAACGGGTTGGGAAACTGCACCTAGACTAGAAGATGGAACTTATGACCAAAAAGGAATAGACAGAATTAACAAAGATGCAAGAAACGAAGATGCATGGGAAATGACTGCTATGACTGCTCCTATTTATAATAGGTTAGTTCTTTATAGAGGTGATATGTTTCATACATCATTAAAGTATTTTGGTAATGATAAATATGATGGCCGACTATTTCAAACATTCTTTTTTGATACTCAGTATTAAACTTTTTAAAACAATATAATATGAACATTTTAGAATTAGCATTTCAATCATTTTGGCATTTTGCCGGAACAGTTTTTCTTTTAGCTATATTTGTACAGTGGAAACCTTTTGGTGGAAACCGAGGTTTAACTTCTTCCGATATTAAAAAAATTATGGAAGAGCTTAAAAAGAAAAAGTAATATTTACTACTTGTCCCTTGGTGTAATTGGCAACACGTCTGGTTTTGGTCCAGAAGAGTATAGGTTCGACCCCTGTAGGGACAACAAAGTTGTTTCAGAATTGTTAATAACTTTTTGAAAAAAACAAGATTTTATAGTTCAGATCCCAAGAAAATGTATTATATTTATATTATAATAAATTAAACAAAACGGAATATGACTGAACTAACAAACAACTTTGATTATCTACAATCTTTCATTAATGAAATGAAGGAATCATCTTCAGGTAATCATAAAATTGCAACTATTAAAAAATATGCTGATAACTCAGAGGAAAATGAGGATAGAGAATTTCTACAAAATATTTTCTACTATACTTATAATCCTTACTTCAAGTATAATGTTACATCTAAGAATTGCAAAAAGAATTCCGATTTACTAGGTCACCCTAATACTTATGGTAGTATTTTTACTTTATTGGATGATTTAAGAAATAGAGTTTGTACTGGTCATACTGCTATTGCAAATGTTAACAGATTTATTTTAGAAAACA
>WLWH01001983.1_pt1 | contig 12272 bp, 16 predicted proteins | sample 6712741 | NCBI WGS metagenome assembly WLWH01 (sample SAMN12718694, study PRJNA515312) | sponge metagenome | isolation source: marine sponge | host: Mycale hentscheli | place: New Zealand: South Island, Marlborough, Capsize Point | collected 2003-05-01 | reverse complement strand
GTAACATATTTTGAACTAGTTGAGGACGCATTCCCCGGTGCTCCTAGTTCAGAATTCGTCTTCTTTACCGCTACGCCCATAGTTAATGAAACCCGGAACGCATGGTCATTTATGCGTGAAGTGGATATTGATGGCGATGGCGTGGCTGAACTTATACAAACATTTAACAAACAGGTAAAAACTACGCCAGGTACTTCCACTAGCGAGTTAGAGGAAAATCAAATCCTTGCTTGGGACTTTCAGGGCACAGCCTTTGTAAATGTCACTGATGAATACTTTGATAACACAGACATGGAGTGCCACGCTGATAGCATGGAGTCCAAGAATGCAGAAATAGATATCAATCAGGACGGCCAGATTGATTTCTTTTATTCCTGCAATCACGAGGATGGGGCTCTAAGACTTGCCAAGGACGGTGGCTATCACGCCCAGCTCGTGGGATTTATCAGCCAATTTGATGGCAGGTACAAGATGTACAAGTTTGGCGATGAGAAATGGTGGCACTCAGTGGGTGTAGGCATGGACGAAGATGGCGTACCTTTTGTACACGCCGCAGGGTATGTGCCTGACGGTATCAAGGAGTCCAACAACTATGAGACTGATGGCAAATTTAAATACACAAATAATCTGGTTCAGAACGAACGTTATTACTACGACTACAACTCAGACGAAATGGTCATAGAGAACTCTGATAACTTTCCAGACATTCAGTCTGGATACGGCGGCCCTCTGGAGATCGCTAGATACTATGACTACACAGATCTGCTGATACAGCGTCCTACTAAACTAGACATGAAAGACTTTGCTAGGGAAAACAACTGGGAATGGCCTGCGTATGCGTTGCAAGCCTACTACCTGGATGAACCCTATGGTAAATGGCAACGTTCAGAAATGTTTGAGATGGACTATGAACGTCTGGGCGAGATTGATTATGTAAGTTGGGATGGTGCCTTAAAAAGACGCGAGATCTTAGACATAGATGGTTATGTAGCCATGGCAAATGCTGGAGGTCTTGACCCAAACTGCGAACTCACGCTCTATCCAGATCAGGAACCTGTGATCCTTACCACTATGTCTATTGACTGGCTTCCAGGCTGGGCTCCTGATGTCACACTGATAGACCAGACTGATGAAGGTTCAGATAACGCAACTTTATCAGTACAGAAGTTTTACCTGATGGATTTTCAGAATCAGGAAATAATTAACCTGGGCGGTATAGAAATCGATGGTGAATCTCCAGTGTTTGGCGGCAAAGAGTTGAGCCACCTAGGGCCGCAATGTATGGATGTCAATCAGGATGGATATGACGACATCGTGCTGGGGTACTTTTGGTGGAATGACTATAGATATGATTACCCTGATGATCGTGAGGGTTTAGTTTGGGAGACCAACAATCAGATAAAGGTGTTAATAAATCAGCAGGATGGAACTTTCAGTACTCTCGATATTCCAAGCTCAGAGGACCTGCGTATCAACCAGATCCAAACTGGTTTTCAAGCGGGCTATATGACTGGCGATTAAAACGGCGATGGCATCCTGGATGTAGTGACATATTACAGCTCAGTTGGTAATTACCTTGGTCCTAATAGTTTGGAGATGAATTTTTACAAAGGCACTGCGAAAATCCTTGAGGCTCAGTAACTTAGAGCTTGACAGACCACAGAAATGTGTTATCATATATAGACACTGGAGAGATTGATATGGACCTTAGTTTACTAGACACGACCGAACTGCTTCAACTTATGTTTGCCGAAGGTGGTCCTGACATGATCTCTGAGTATGCGACAGCAGACCAGATCACAGACCTTGAGTCTCTAATGATGGACCACTACGCAGAAAAACATGCTGGTGGTGAACATTTAGTACACTGGGAGGCATCAGAGTATGTCCACTAAAGCAAAAGAAAAGATTTACGCTAGGCTAGATACTGCTTATCGAGATCTGTTAGTACCAGTGGAGTTACTCGAGCGAGTGGTTTCTGAATGTCATTTAGTCAGAACACATTACGAAGATGGCAAGCATCACATCACAACCGTTGAGTCCCTGACCAAGTTTGAGATCAACACAGAAGAAGATCTCAGAGCTGGTATTGTACAGATGGAACTCGAGGGCAAAAACTAATGGCTACTATCCTTAAAGAGATTACTCAGTGGGACACCAACACACTCAACCACACCTACAAGGTTAGCGGTGCTGGTAAGTTGTTGGGCTACTGGCCCAGGTCAGGCGACAAATACATCGAGCTATCAGGCAAGATGCGTTTTGATCGCGCTCGTCGCAAGTTTGAGACTATTGCTGAGGAAGCAGAAAAAGACGCTGGCATTGCTGTTCAGGGCAGTGGTGGTAAAACATATTATATTCAAGATGGTAAATGTAGTTGCCCAGGATTTTCTTTCAGGGGCGACTGTAAGCATATCCGTGAACATCTTTCTTAGCCTTGAAGGGCGCTGGCCCCAAGCCAACCTGTACTCACAGTTCTGTTATGATATTCTGTATGATATCCTGCCAGACCAAGACCGTGACGTGTTTGTGGACATCACACTAACACACCACGCAGACGGTCAAGCCGCTGGATATTGTAGGGGCGATGAGGATGAAGTGTTTATACAGATTGCTCGCAATTCACACAATGTACCCTATACACTGGACGAACTTGCTCGCAATTTAGCACACGAACTCGTCCACGCATATCAGTTTATCACTGACAACCCCAAGTTAGAGTCTGAAGCATACGGCAAGGAAAACATGCTCACTGAAATGTATTGGGGTAAATAGTAGCATGAGCAAAGAAGATATGTTGGACCTGAGCGTAACAGCCGCTCAGATTAATACAGGTGAGTTTAATCCATACGACAAGTATGTAAGTACAGACACTGATCTGGCAGAGCACGTTGATTACTGGAACGTTGAGTTTGTACAACCCAGCCATCCTGTCATGAACCGTGCCGCCCGCGTTGATCCCTTTAGTGCTACTGATGTCAACTGGGCAGAACGTGAGCAAGACCTTATTGCCTACATGAACATGAACCACGGACTTGGTTTAGCCGCTCCACAGATTGGTAGCAGTTACAGAATGTTTGTGATGAAGCACGAGCATCTGGGCGACATAGGCATTTACAATCCAGAGATAGTAAGCACATCAGACGACGAAGTTATGTGGCAGGAGGGCTGTCTGAGCTTCCCACTGCTGTATCTGGGCGTTAAGAGACCCAGCGGTATTACTGTGAGATACACCAAAGCAGACGGAGACACCCGTATTGAAGTTCGCATGGACGGCCGTGATGCCAGAGTATTCCTACACGAATACGATCATTTAGAGGGCAAACTGTTCCTGGATACTGTGAGTTTGTTAAAGATCAATCGTGCCAAAGAGCAACGCAGAAAGCTCATTAAGAAGTTTAACAGGGCACAAAAGCAGAACTCATGAAGTCATACCCGTTTTGGGTACCTGATTATGACCGTGTAAAGGATCATACTTCAGAGTATCCAAACGTCAGCAAAATATTCGAGCACCCTACTAGCTTCTGGTACGGACAGAGATCTGGCAAGCCCATAAAGAATCTTACCAAGCGAATGAATCGTCTGTTTAACAGAGCAGGCGATTGTTTGCCTGTGCTGGTGTGCTACAACCTGCCCAATCGTGACATGGGACACTACAGCAAAGGCGGCGGTAAGAGTGTAAATGACTATCTGGACTTTATTGAGGAGTTTGCTGAAGGCATAGGCGAACGTAAACCTATCGTTATATATGAACCTGACGGATTGTCACATACTACTGCTATGAGTAAGTACGAAGCAGACCAGCGATTAGATATGATGTTAAATGCCACATACTTATTAGCACACAAGAGTAAAGCTCGCATATACATAGACGTAGGACATAGCAACTGGCTCGAGCCAGAGGAAGTTGGCAAACTGCTAAACAAGTTCAATGTTGACCGTATACCTGGCTTTAGTTGTAACGTGAGCAATTATCGTAGCACTATAGAAACAATGCGATGGGCTGAACGAGTAGCAGAACATTCAGAGCGCAGACACTTTGTGATAGATACAAGTCGCAACGGCAATGGTGCCTATGGCAATGAGTGGTGTAATCCTCCTGGCAGAAGTTTAGGACACCCTCCAACCACAGACACCAAGCACCCACTGTGTGATGCGTTTTTATGGATTAAGATACCAGGAGAGTCAGACGGCTACTGTAACGGTGGTCCCAGAGCAGGTAGATTTTGGCCTAAGTATGCCAGTGAGCTTGTAAACAACACAGAGTGGATACAATGAAGATTTTATTAGAGGGCGATAGTTGGGCATACAGTTTTCATGTTGACGGCTCATGTGGGGCTCGAAGCAAAGGACAGTTTAAGCATAAAAGTTTAGAAAATTACAATAGTGCCGAGGAGAGTCTCAAGGATATCCTAACAATGTTAGGCCATGAGGTAGTGCTTAGTGCTAAGTGTGGTAGTTCCAATAAATTTATTGTGGACAGATTGTCTGACATAGAGGACACTGATGTTGATCTTATTGTTGTATTTCAAACTTGCCCTATTAGAGATCTAAATGATAGTCATATTGCAAGATCTCAAGTCTATGAAGAAAATTTAAAGCAACAAGTAAGTCACTTATCACCTATACAATTTGAGGAATTTGTGCAGGACTTGGCTTACAAATTCTATTGCAGATTGAATGCTGTACTGAGTATGAGATTTGGTAATGTTCCCACGATTTTGTTAGGGGGAAATAGCAGAGTAGATGCAAAGACATTTGAAAAGTTTGTTAGTACACATCCCACAACATCATTAAAGGCTCCATGTGAAAGTGTATTAGAGTCACTGTATAAGCGTATAAGCATAGACACTTATAGGTCAATACCCCATACATTAGATTTTCATAGGACTGAATTAACTTTTGCTAATTGGACACACAATGTGAATGATACATGGAATCATGATCTCATTGACTACATATATGAACAAAAAGATATATCTAATGGCGCTATACAGCACTACAGTTATCTGACATGGCCAGACTCCGGACACTTAAACAGAGCTGGTATGTTTTATTTGGTTGATGAGATACTTTGTTGGGCTGACGAGTACTTAGAGACCTGATACGCCCGAAGGATCTCTGTCCTCAGGTGATGTTTCATCGTCTGGATCGTCGTAAACTTCTACACCTGAATCTGCGGCACTACAGTCTACGCTCTTCTTTAATTCACCTTCCAGATAGTCCAAGGCACCATCCAGATAGTCCTGAGCCTTTACTACCTTTGCTTGCCACCAGTGTGGCAGGTCAGCATTGTCAGGAAGGTCTGCTAATAGTTTGTGAAGTTTTACTGCTGAACAGCCTGCTTGATACAGACCTGACTTGAGCATATCTCGCTCGTCATCAACGTGACCAACTGCGTCCTTTTCTACATCAGGGATAACAAGATTCTTATCGTCATTCTCTTCCCACTGTGTATCCTCAAATGCGGCGCCTACCCAGGCACTCTCCATGAGGTTTAACATTTTGCGCATGTCAGTCATTTCTTCATCCTTTTCTCAAATGCTTTTAACAGTGGTAGCAAATCCTGTGTGTGCGATGTTACTACCTTGCCGTCAAATATACTCTTTACTACAAGCGATAATTCTTTGTCTGTGTCTACAAGTTCAGTCTCTATGTGAAACTTTCTTTTTATAAGGCCCAGGGCCTTACGTTCCAGATTGTCAAACAACATTACAGTCCTGCTAATTTCTTCAGTTCTTCCATTGTGGTCTCAATTGCGGTATCCTGAGACTCACGAGCATTTGCATATGGGTCTGATACTACCTTGTAGTTCTTACCGCCTTTCTTACACTTACCCTTACGCTTGCCTGATTTTACTTTGCCGTTCTTACACTTGTTAGAGCCGTATGCTTTGAGGTCACCAGCCGTAACAGGATCAGTTACTACAGTAGCAGTGCCTGATCTGCCTGTGCGGCTAGCAATACGGTTCTTGGCACGGAGGATAGCAGTACCCATCTGGTCAGCCTTTCTCTGTGCTGGTGTTAGGTAACGCTCGTCCATGTTCTCAGTCATGCCCAAACGCTCTTGGTATGTTTCAACCATTTCCTCAAGCTCAAGCATCTGACGTAATACTCTGCCAATAGCCTGGTTGCCTGACAAGAAGCCATCACCGATAGCCTCTTCCATGTTAGCGCAATCACAGCCTTCGCAGTCTGAACCACAGTTACAAGGACCGTCGCCACAACATGGGCAACCAGCGCCTTCTTCAACTTCCTCATACTCGCCACATGGGCTTGGACGATGGTAACCACCGTTCTTGGGATCTGCTGGGAATGGATTGTTGGGACCTGGCTCGTCTGTACCCATGGTGCCACAAGCAGGACCGCCTACACATGGTTGTTGTCCACAACTTGTGCAACCCCAGCTCGACTCGTCCAGCTCACGGAAGGCACTCATTACGTCTGGCACAAAGTCTGGATTGTCCATGACATACCTGCCCAACTTGAGCTCCTTGGCTACATGAGCAAGGTGCTTGATAAAGCCCTTTTCATCTTCCAGGCTTGCACCCATGTCTTTGACCTTCTGAGCAATGTCACTATCGTTCATTTCGTTTACAATGGGGTCAAGCTCTTCGTCATTGTATCTGTCTACCATACCAAAGCCAGCGTTGTCGCCTTTGTAGGGCTGTACTTCGCGCTCGTATCTGGGCTCTTCTGACACATATACATTGTCGCAGTCAATGCCTGCCAATCTCATGAGCTCCACTACCTGATCTTCGTATGTGGGGCAATCTTCGTCGTCCTCATACATGGGATCATGGGGAGGGTTATAATGCTTCTGTGGCTTACCAGCGCCGCCAGTACCGGTGTGCTCACCGTCCAGTGGATCGTCATCGCCGTATGGATTTACGGCTGGCTTGCCTGGATATCTGTTGTCTGGATCGCACTCTGGATCACCACCAGTGATACCTGCTGTGCCATCGCCTACTTGTACTTCACCAATAACTGGCTCAAGTCCTGCGGCAATACGCATTTGATTTAATTCTTCTGACTCGTTGGGGCTACCAGCGTATGTGGTAATACCTGCGCCACTGGGAGCATTGCCCATGCCACCACCGTCTTGCTCATCTTCGGGATGTTGCTCAGGCCATGGCATAGCATTGTTTTCCTCATCAACTTCACCGTTGGGTACTCTGTCACCTGGCTCAACTTCCCAGGTAGGACGCTGGTACTTCTTGACATTTTGATTTACCTGATCGTTATTCTCTGGTGGATAAGGATAGGGAATCTCATGCTTGTCATTCTTTGAATGTGGATCTTCTGAACCAGTAACATTCTCTGCGCCCTGGTTGCTAACGCTAATACCTGGCTCTTCCTGTACCATGCTATATGATACTGAGTCTGGCTTGCGCTTGGTGCCAGCACATGTCTTACAATATGTCTGAGCCTGACCAATCTCTGGTCTGCTTGGAGTGAGACCTTCGCCTTCACAGTCTGGACATACTGATGTATCTTCTTCGATACCATAGTCACCTCTGATGTCACCCAAGTCTAAGGAAGTCTCTGCTACCTCATCATCAACCTCCATGTCATCAACAGCCGCCGTGGCGTCAGCGTCTGCGTCAAAATCATCTTCGGGTTGCTCTGGCTCATCACCACCATCCATGTCACGGCCCATCTCATGTGCGCCCTGGTCTACAAGCTCTTTGGCCTTCTTCATAAACTTCATGAGATCTTCCTTGGACATCTTGAGCTTGCGTAGCATGTCTTCCATGCTCTTGGATCCTTCGGGTGTGTCAAACTTAGTGAGCTCGTTTCCCACGTCAGCCATCCTGTTGCCCAGGGCATCGTCATACTTGAACTGTGAGTTCATGAGTGCTCTGCCCATGTCAGCAAGTTGACGCTGTTGGTCTGACATGCCATAATAACTTGAGCGCATGTTGTCAGCATCGCCTGGTGCTTCAGACAATCCTGCGAGTTTGCGCATTTGATTGAGTTCCATCTGTTCCATAGTCTTATCCGCCACTTTGTTATATATTAAGTTGAAAACATCTGGATCATATGAGCCAAATTGTTTTGTATATATTTGCTTTGCCTCTTCAGGAGACCTAGCACCCTGCATTGCTTGCCTAAATGCGCTGGCACTGGCTACATCGCCACCGTCAGTCACATTAGGCGCCACAGTAATATATCCTCGCTTGCTCATGGGCTGTGGTTCATCGTCCGAGCCCAATCGCTGGTAGTAACCTGGAGTGCCGTCCTTCTTTACACTGTTCGCTGGGAACCGTTGTTCAGCATCCTTCTCACCTACCGCGAAGATAACCTGTGTGTTGTCCTTGTCAAATGGATAACTGTCCATGTGATAAGGGTTCTTCACCTGCAACACACGACTTGGATCTATGCCATGTGCTTGTGCTATCTTCTGCTTTTCAGCAAAGTTAAAGGGTGATTTACCAGGTTCAACCTTGTCTGAAGTTCCAATATAAACCTCAGCATCTGGGTATTGTTTAACCAGGCTGTTATAAACTTCTGCGTGGTGCTTCAGCATAGGCTGAAAACGCCCTGGGTAAACCACTACTTTATCCATACAACTATTTATCTATTTTATGTATTTGACTTAATAGTGGTGGTAAGTTTTTTGAGGGCGATACGCTCTCTGCGTTCGCTGGGGACATTAGGGCTAACTTCCATGTAGTAATAAGTATCCCACTCACAAGTGCCCTGATTTACTTGCAAGTTTGCGTTGCTGTACTCTGAACTGTTTGGGTAGTACAAATAGATACTACCAGTAGTAACAGTCTGAGCAATTAATACATTATCGCTTTGTCTTTTGACTTGGATACTGGCAGTTCCAGACGTTCCAGGTTCTGGCGCATGTTCTACTTGTACGCCGCTCCAATATGTCTGACTAAATCCATTATCATTGTCTACAACAGTGGCATTTGCTTCGTCAGATGTAACATAGGGAATACCATATCGTGTTCCTGAAACAGGTACATCTAATGTAACGCGATGTGTCATTTAACTTGCCTCCTTGTAGTTGTCCTGATAAAATTCTTCATACTCTTGGGGTAATTTGTATCCCTGATATGACTTATACATATCCTTGTGCGTTTGATAACCTGAGTTTAATATCTCAATATAGTTTTCGTCATCAAGATCTCCATCCCAGGGTGCCCCAAACGCAAATGTAAACTTAGTTTTGTCTGTGTTGTTTGTCATATAATGTGGCCACTTGCCGCTCATAATAAAAGGTTTATCTACAGTCTGATCCAAAGTAATATCACCTTGTTCAGACATAAAGATTAGATCATCTACATTTCCTTGTAGTACATATCTAAATTTGTGTTGTAATGTATTAAACATTCCTGGACTACAATCAATGTGCGGTGGATTAGTTTCACCTGGCGGTGTTGTAATAATCATAATTCTACTTCTACCTGTCCAAGGAAATAAAACATCCTCAGTCCATTCCACTAACTCTGGAAATTCTCTGGATGTATCTGTCCATTCAAACCCAGTGTCACTACTTAACATCATAGGAACATGATAACAGTTGCGGTAATCGTCCCTAACTAAACCATTATACTCAGTGTCGTTTAATTTATCCAGACAAGTCAGGGGAGGATTTTCAATATCTAAGTGAAGATGTAGAAGAGTCTCAAACATTATCTACCTTGTCCTCTGTACTTTTTGTATGAACGCTTCTTGCCTTTGTTCATGCTTGCTGTTTTAACTTGAAGTCCACCCTGGGACGTTCTCTTGTGTGTTGGCTCGATGCTACCGATGCCGCCTATTGCCGACCTGGCCATTGTGTGTTATCCTTTTCCTCTTTGGCTTGGATGCCATTTCCCAAATAAACAATGTACTATCTCATGACCTATGTACTCAGGTTCATATTCCCAAGTTGGGTCTTTGATATATACAATGCATTCTGAACCAGCCAGGTTGGGATCCTGACGATTCAATCTCAATCTGCTAAATGCTCCCATTTGGTCTCCGGTGTAACCGTCACCAACATATTGCTTTACCAGATCGTTCCACTCTTCCTTGTTGTCTACCACAACAAAGATATAATCTTGTTCAATTAGGGTGTATTCTTTTTGTTCGAAGTAATAATCGTCTGATGCTTTTTGTTCTGTGTCACAACTTGTTAAAAGTATGAGTATCAGAGCGGAGCCCAAAACAATTAGTTTCTGAACTCCGCTCATGATGTTATGCCTCTTCTTTATAGATTGTCCAGGCACCCCATGCGGCGGCGGCCCATAACATCCACTCTGCTAATACTCCTCCCCACAGAAGGAATAAACTTCCAGCCAGGAGCACTGCGCCATCCCAACTGGTTCTCTCACTTACACGGGCCTTTACCCATGCCAATCCGTTTTTAACTGCATCCATAATTTTCTCCTTTGAAATTAATATGCGTCTGTGTCACGGTTCTTGTGTTTGGTTTTGCGGCTGTAGTCATTTTTACGATCACGATGAGTCGCCGCCTTGTTGAATTTGTGGGCGTGTTTTGCTACCATGTTTCCCATGGGCTTCATGTTAGGCTTCTGTGGCATGCCTGGTTTTGCCTCACATATTTCTGAAATCTTCATTGTCCTAAAAACTTCTGTATTTCTTTTGGTAAAGTGCCAGTCTGAACTGCCTTCTGGATATTCTTTTGAATGTACGACATAATCTCATTCTTGCTTAACACTTTTTGTGGGTCTGCACCTTGAGTGCCCTGGAAACCTTTGGCATTCTTTACATCAGGTGTAACAGGCTTGGCCTTGGCTGGCGCGGCAAGTCTGGCCTTATTTTTGGCTAACATAGCGGCTCTGTCTTCCATAATTTCTACTTGATCCATGCCTAATGCCTTGAGATACTGAGTCAAAGCGGCTACTGTGGGCTTGCTATTTGATTGTCCTAAGTAACGTTGAAAATTCCTGTAGACGCCCATGGTGGCTTGCTGGACTTTTTGAGCACCCTGAGCCTTACCACTGCCCATCTTAGCACCTATGGCTGAAGCCCCTCTTTCTAAACCTCTGCCTACTGCGCCCATGGCGTCTTTGCCTTTTGCACTAAGCCACTGACCGAATTCAGCCTCATCAACTTCGTCGTCGCGCTTGAACTTGTTCATGCGATGATTAGATTTATTGCTATATTGGCCCCAGCCTTCAGTAATTTCTGTTATCTTCATAGTCAACTCGTAAATAGTTTTATGACAGTATTTATCGGTAAATGTGTATGAAAGACACAGATTATAGAGTCGTAAGATGGCACACATCAGGCGCTGACACCTTTGCTATCTATCAGGTCTGGTATGATGCCAATGGCAATGTCAAAAGTATTGCTGATGAGCCAGTGAAATTAGAGGCTAACACCACAGACCAACTAAAAGACATGCATTTCCATATTGCGGCCGCATATCTACAACCTTTAGTGGAAGGTCACTTATATAAGTCACCACTTAACACAGTAAGTGACACAATGAGCTATCTGACCAAACACTTTTAACTTGACATATCAACGACCACGTAGTATCATAGTAAATATACTATTGCTTATGGATGTCGTATGTCGTGGAATTACAGATTAGTTAAACGCACCTGGGGTGGCGAAGTGTTATATGGTATACATGAAGTATACTATGACGACCAAGGCGAACCAGAGTCCATTACGGGCGACCCTGTGGGTGTATCAGAAGAATCCAAGGGCGACATAATGACCACACTCAGACACATGGAACGAGCTCTTACCATGCCCACACTAAACTATGAGGACTTTTGATGTTTGACCAGAACATACAACGCATGGGCTTCTGCTGTAAGTACATGGATCCTGACCAGTCACAGAAGCCCAAGGTGCTCAAGGAGATCCAGCAACAGTACACTGAAAAGTCTACTACCAGACTGTGGTGTAACAACAATCCTGACATAGCAGAGCAGAAATTGTTCGACTGTGTAGAGCACAACATGGCCGCGGCACTGAATTTGGTTAAATATGTAGGTGACTTACCGAAATCTAGGAGGATGGTTAGACTTGGAAGCAATCAGATACCGATGGCAACAGAGCCAACTTGGCGATATGTATGGGAAGATAAAACAAACCGTGAATGGATGGAGCGAGGGTTTGCCAAAGTGGGCGCAATGGCTCGTGCTCGTGATGTTCGTTTATCTTTCCATCCCGGGCAGTTTACCGTTCTTGCTAGTGCTGATGACGACATTGTAGAGCGTAGCATTGATGAGTTCGAGTATCATGTAGACATGATACGCTGGATGGGCTTCGGTCAGACATTCCAGGACTTCA
>WLWH01001980.1_pt1 | contig 12290 bp, 21 predicted proteins | sample 6712741 | NCBI WGS metagenome assembly WLWH01 (sample SAMN12718694, study PRJNA515312) | sponge metagenome | isolation source: marine sponge | host: Mycale hentscheli | place: New Zealand: South Island, Marlborough, Capsize Point | collected 2003-05-01 | reverse complement strand
ACACCCTAGCGGCGAATGTGATGAAGAACAGCTTGAAGCTTTGTGCCATCATACCACCCTCCTTTGGCTATAAGCAACATGAACTGATGCAAGACATAGCTCTGTCAGTAGGGGCTACTTATTTTTCTGAAAAGACCGGAGATGATATGAGCATAATGAAGTTTGATGACCTAGGTCGTGCAAAGAAAATAATCATTAGCAAGGACTCAAGTATAATACTCAAGGATGATTCTCACGTAAACCAAGAACTTATCAGCGAGAGAGTAGAACAGCTTTGGGATGCGCACTCTGTAACGGTTAAAAAAATAGATAAGGAGTTTATACTATCACGTATCGCTTCTCTGACAGGAGGTGTTGGTGTTATATACGTGGGGGGAAACACGGACCTTGAACAGAAAGAACTTTACGATAGAGTTGACGATGCGGTATGCGCAGTGCGCTCGGCTCTTGAGGAAGGCATACTTCCTGGAGCAGGGCTTGCTCTGTACCAAGAAGGGTTGTTATTGCAAGGAGGGAAAAATTCTGATAAAAAAATCGCCAAGGCGATTTTGGGGGGAGCACTGTTAGAGCCCCTAAAGCAAATACAAGAGAATGCAGGGATAGAAAACGATAGGGTGTATAATCAAAAATGTATAGGACTTGACGTCAAGAGCGGCAAGGAAGGGGATTTAATTGAGATGGGAATCATAGACCCACTAAAAGTTACCAAGCAGGCACTTCAAAATGCGGTGAGTGTAGCTGTTACAATATTATCAACCAATGCAATTGTTACTATGGCAAGAAGTTATGAGGCTAATTAAGTTTACTCTTATCTGGATAAGTCAGAACCTAGCCATACCATTTTGGATTGTGGGACACATACATCTTTCAATTCATTCGTTTCATGATCTAGTGGAGATAGCATCCTCAATCGGTATGAATGTTTTAGTGGCGATAGGATTTGTGTTAGATTATAAAAGCAGTAGATGAAAAACTTTTTAGAAGATATGCTAGATTACCTAATACTTTTTTTTCTGTTAATACTTTTTTTAACAGTCGCATCTTAAAATAAAAACATGAAACCAATAGGAAAAAATATAATTATAAAAACAATTGAGGAAGAAATTAAAACAGCTTCCGGTCTACTCCTTAGTTCGGAAGACGCCAACCAACTAAGATATAAAAAAGGAGTTATAATAAAAAGCGGTACTGAGGTAGGGTTTTTAAAAGAAGGAGATTTAATCTTCTATGATAAACGAGCTGGATACTCTATGATTATAAAAGACGATGTGTTTACAATTATTCAGGAGAAAGACGTCGTTGTTGTTGTCTAAAATGATTCATCTCAAGAATCATATTTCTATAAAGTTTATCTGAGTACTTTACATTCTTTGCAAACATAGGGTTGTTGCTTAAATCAGTTGGAATTTCTTCGCCTGATAATTTTTTATATATTGAACTAATTACTCTTTGAGTTTTAAAAGTAAGACCATACAAAGACTTATGTTTTTTTCTACGTTTACGAAATACCTCTATCCATCCATCACGGAGCAAACGATCAAATCTATCTTCATCCCACGAAAGCAGGTTGTCAAACTCTACAAACTTTTCTTTAGAAAATATGTCTTCGCTGTATAAAAACAAAAGCATATCAAGATCAGCAGTTGTTAAGGCATACTTAGCTTTTGTGTAGTATCGAATTACTCTCCAGTATTTTAGGCAATCATTCACTTTTAATTTCATTAGATTAGAATTTGTATATTTGTAAAAATAATAAAATTATGGCACTACCACCACCAAAAAAAAGAAGAGTAAAAAAAACAAGCGTAACATCTACTTCATCTGGAGGTAAGAATAAAGCTACTATGCAGGCTTATTTCAAGAAATTAGGTAACATAGGTAAAAAGAAAAAACCTAAAACCACTAAAAGAACTCCTGTTAATACTGTTTCTAATGTTATTAAATCAAGAGTTTCAGGGGTTGTAAAATCAGCAGGACCATCTAAACCAACAGGGGCTATTCTAAAAAAAGCACCGGTAAAAAAACCTACGACAGCTAAACAGGCTAGAAAAGAAGGAAGAGCAGAAAGAAAATCTTTAAGGGAAACCAAAAGAGCTAAAAAATTTGTTCAGCGTAAAGTAAATAAAGCGTCTAGGAAAACAACTAGAACTCAAAACGCAATAAAAAGACAAGCTAAAAGAACAGCTAGAGTTAGAAAAAGAACAACTAAATAAATATATTATGGCACACATAAAAGGTCATCTCAAAAAAGCAATGGATAGTATTCCAGCCAGAAATAATATCATACAAAAGCTAGATAGTATTTACAAAGTTAATTCAGAGGGGTTTCCATATAGGATAGACACGAAGAAGATGACACCTAGATATAAGCAAACAAAGTCTGATAGTGTGGTAGTCAAGAAAAAAAGAGGAGCGTAATGAACAAAAGCTCTTTAAATAAAAACAAATACGATTACAAGTGTTCAAAGGGAAGCACTAAAGATTTCCCTAATTTATTAATCTATAAAAAAAGTAAATATGCCAACAGTAAAATTTAAAGGTGGAACAAAAACTTTTCCTTACAACGCAGTAGGAAAAGCACAAGCTCACGCATTTGCAAAAATGATGAAGGGTAAAGTTAAAAACAATCCAGGCTACGGCATGGAGAAAAAAATGGGGTCAGGGTACTAATGGCTAAAATGAAGAGAGGTAGAAAAAAATCTCCATGCTGGTCAGGGTACGAAATGATTGGCACTAAATTAAAAGGAGGTCGTAAGGTTCCTAACTGTGTCCCAAAAAAAAAGTAAGTTATGAGCAAGATGAATAAAAAAGCCCGTAAAGGGAAAAGAAACAATTTAGGTATGCAGAGTGTTATTTATGGGTTAGACAAAAACCCTGGTATTACTGCGGCAGATCCTAAAGCTAAGTTTATTGCAAAAAAATAACATGGCGAGTAAAAGCAGCATGGCTTGCAACAAGCCAATGAAGTCTGACAGGCCTGGTAAAAAGAAAATGGTCAAGGGTTGTGAGAACGGCAAAGAAAAACTTATACACTTTGGCGCAACTGGTTACGGTCATAATTATTCTGCTGCAGCTCGTAAAAGTTTTAGAGCTAGACATAAGTGTTCTACTGCTAAATCAAAATTAACAGCACGCTACTGGTCGTGTAAAAATCTATGGGCTGGCTCAGGTGGCTCGACAAAATCTTCCCCAAAAAATAGACAAGGAAAATATTAGTATCTTTGTTATAAATTTATAAATTATGAAACAAGGATACAACGCTCGACTAGATGATTCTCTAGGAGCTAAAAACGGAAAAAAGTCTCAATCTTACAAAGCAAGAAGAGACGAAAGCAAAGCTATGTCTAAGAAAATTTACGGACACGCTTATGGCGGTGACCATTCAATGGCATACGAATCTCATGGCGAGAAAGGTAGTGTAAAACAACACATATCAGGTTTAATTAAAAAGTAATGGCAGTTAAAGGCAGAACTAAGAAACAAGCATTTCCTGCAATCAAAAAAAAGAATGAAGGAAAATTTACGAACTGGGTAAGTAAAAACATGCCTGGTAAGTCTACTTGCTCTGCCGCTTCTGCAGTTATGAAGAATACCGATAAGTATTCTAAAGCGGTAGTGGCTATGGCAAATTATGCTAATAATTTTGGTTGTAAAAAATAAATCATTATGAAAAAACTAGGAGCATGGCTTATTAAAACATCACACGCAATAGCGAAGTGGTGGGGTGGGTTAACTCACTCTATTAAATGTAATTGGAATAAGATGATCTATGCCATATCATTTAAGATGAAAGATTGTGAAAAAGAAAAATGTATTTGTATCAAATGAAATCAAAAGGTCTAGGAGACGATATTGAAAAGTTTACTAAATTTACAGGAATAAAAAGAGCTGTGGATATAGTAGCAGATAAGTTTAATAAAGATTGCGGATGCGATGAAAGACGAGATAGTTTAAATCGAATATTTCCGTACAATAAATAAAAGTAAAAAATGGCATATCAAAAATTACAAGCCGGAAGAGCATGGGCAGTTAATAAGTCTGACAATACAGACATTCCCAATATAGGAATTGCAGGTCCAACAGGCGCAACAACAACAGGAAGCACAACTCAGTTAATAGATTCTAATGCAACTTTTCAAACAAGTGGTGTTAGTGTAAACATGATAGTTGTCAATACAACTGATAGCACTCAAGCTGTAGTTATTGGCGTAGAAGACGATAATACCCTAACTGTTTCAGCAAACATATTTGCTGCTAGTGGTAAGAACTATGTAATTTATGGCGGTCATCAAGAGGGAGCTGTGTTATATATTGGTACAGCAGGAAATTTAAAAGTAAGAACGGTAGCTGGAGACGATGTTACATTTCAAGGTGTTAACACAGGAACTTTTTTCCCAGTCAATGTAGTTAAGGTTTTTGCAACGGGAACTAGCGCAGACAATATAATTGCATTGTGGTAATAGCAATAATAATATCAATATAAGATGCCAACATTTATTGCCATAGGGAATTGGATAGGACAAAGAGAGGCGGGGCAAGCTCCGTTCGGAAGTGAAGATATTATAACTGAGCTTTCAATACAAATGGTATCAGAATTAAATAGTGACGACTTAATAACAGAATAAATAAAAATAAAATGGCAGTAAAATTTTCACAATTCACCACAGGTTCTTCTCTAGCAGATATAGATTATTTCGTTGGGTATAAAGGAACTGATAATATACAGGTAGCGAAATCCTTGCTATCTGGTACAACTTATACAGTAGATGTCCCAGCCGCAACTACAAACATTAACTTAGCGGGTAGTGATGGTACAAATGACGCTATTACTTTAATTGGTGGTACTGATATTACATTAGCGCATACAAGCACAAGCTCAATAACAATTAACTCTACAGCATCCGGTGATACATATACACTTGGAGCTACAACAGATGGAAGTAATGTGGATTTAAACTTAGATGCAGCTGCAGGATCAGACACAACTGTACAATTAACTGCGGGAACGGGAATGACAATTACGCAGTCAGGAGGAAACAATGTAACATTTGCTTCTGCCGCAGGTGTAACGATGACCAAAGACCAGTTTACAGGAAACAACTCAACAACAGCATTTACATTATCGGTTACTCCAACGGCAGCTGATAATCTTAACATATTTATAAGCGGTATATATCAAAACTCACTTGATTCAAGTGGAACGGCAAACTATACAGTTGCAGGAACGACATTAACTTTCGCAACAGCGCCACCGACAACCGCAGCAAATGGAATAGAAGTAGTAATAACAGAATAACAGGCAGCTCATGGCAACAAACAAAGTAACTACAAACGTAATTGACATGAGTGGTAACACTGGAGGTCTAGTGTGGGCAAAGGGAACTGAAGCTCAAAGACCAACTGGAGTTGCTGGAGACCTACGTTTAAATACAACCGATAGCAGACTCGAATACAAAGACAACGCAGATTGGAAGAGATTCTCTGAAGGAGCAGCTACACCCACACCTGATTTTCAAACTGACTTTTTAGTAGCCGGTGGGGGTGGCTCAGGGTCTGGTGGTTATGCTGATGGGTCTGGTGGTATTGGAGGAGCAGGTGGAGGGGCAGGTGGATTAAGAACTTCATTCGGGTCTACATCCGGCGGGGGAGCTAGTAATGAATCAAAATTTGATACTTTTCTTTCTACTTCTTATACAGTAACAATAGGCGCAGGTGGAAGTGCTCCAAGTACTCCAACCGGTTTTTATGCAACTGGGAATGATGGAAATGCTTCAGTTTTTGCAACTATAACATCTCTTCCTGGCGGAAGGGGAGGTTCAAGATTGGGAGCAACAGGAAATGGTGGAAATGGAACTTATGGTTCAGGAGGTGCTAATGCTGCTGACTCAGCTACAGAGGATACAACAAATGCAGGAACTACAGCTCAAGGTTTTGCGTCGGGTGGAACTACAAATTCAGGAACAACCAGAGCGAGTTCTGGTGGTGGTGGAGCAGGAAGCGCAGGTGTAAAAGCAACGAGTTCAAGCGGTGGTAATGGAGGTAATTCCTTATCAGTTTCTATTACAGGTTCAGCTGTTACGTATGCAGGTGGTGGAGGTGGTGGAGCAACTACAGGTGGAAGTGGTGGTACATCAGATATGACCTCTGGTTCAACTGGAGGAGCAGCTGGTGGAGCTGGCTCTGCTGGAACGGTTAACACTGGAGCAGCTGGTGGAGCTGGTGGTGGAGGGACAGTAGCGGGAACAGCAGGAGCTGGTGGTTCTGGAATTGTAATTTTAAGATATCCTAACACCTACACAATTACAGTAGGTTCAGGTCTAACAAGTTCAACAGCTACGGATGGTAGTGATAAAGTAACCAGTTTCACAGCAGGAACAGATACAATAAGTTTTAGTTAATATGGCACATTACGCATTTTTAAATAACGACGCAACAACAGAAACTCTAAGAGAAGAGCTAATGGCTTTAAGTAATGAGATGAGTAATCTTACTTCTATCGAAGAGCCAACAGAAGAAGATACAGCTGCGATTCAAGCAAAGCAAGAAGAGGTAGATGCAAAGTACCAAGAGATAGACAACTGTCTTTGCGTAGTAACTGGAGTAATTACTGGAGTGCTAGAGACCTATGAGATATCTGCGAGAGATGAAACGCTAGAGCAGGAGATAAGAGATTTAGAAGATAGCAGAACTGCAGATAAAACACAAGAAGAAATTACAGCGATTGAGGCTGAGATAGAAGTAAAGATTGAAGAGCTTCATGCACTTCCACCAGAGGTTATAGACAATACAGTTTATTGGGAAGGGTATTATGGAAAAGGCGGACTATGCAGAAGAACTTCTTACAATACAATAGGTGGTGTTCACCAAAATGGCGGCACACCTTTTAGAAAAAATTATGCAGGGACAGGTATGACTTACGATCCTGTAAGAAATGCGTTTTACGGGCCGCAGCCATTTGAGTCTTGGACTTTAAATGAAGAGTCTTGTCTATGGGAATGTCCTGTAGAAAGACCAGAGGGAGAAGATTGGTGGTGGAAAGAAGATACAACAGAGTGGGTAGATTACATCTATTTATCTCAACCTTATAACTCAGAAGCTCCTTACCCAAGCTGGTCGTGGAGCACAGAGACAGGATGGACAGCTCCAGTAGAAAAAGTAGAAGGAAAAGATTATTGGTGTGAACAAACACAAGAGTGGACAACAACACAAGTTAACATAAAACAACCTTATCCGAGCTGGATTGTAGTAGATAAGGATATAAGTCCTGAAGTTTTTAAAGACGGAACATCTATATATTCAGATTGGGCTGCACCGGTTGATTATCCTAACGATGGAAAGTCGTATATTTGGAATGAAGAAACAGTAAATTGGATAGAAGTATTATAATATGGCAACAACAAAAGTAAGCGGGGAACTAGTAGATTTAAATGAGTCAACCTCAGAGAGCGGACTAAAAATTCCTACAGGTACACAATTAAACAGACCTGCTACAGATGTAGCTGGTATGATTAGAAACAATACCAATGAAGCATCGGAAGGTTCAGCTTCTTGTGAAGAATACTACAATGGAGCGGCTTGGAAAAAAATAAACAATGTTGCATTGCCTGTTTATTTTAAACCTGTTTTATATACCGGTAATAGCACTAATGATTTTAGCACAAATTTAGAACAAAGCATAACAGGATTAGGTTTTAAACCAGACTGGGTATGGATAAAAGGTCGTGAGGATTATAGTTTTGGCTTGTTTGATAGCACTAGAGGTGGAACATTTCAAATACAATCAAATTCTTCAGCTGCTCAAAACAGTTCAGCGGGATATTTAAAAACATTTGATTCAGATGGATTTGGGCTCGGAGGAGATTTTGCTTTTAACAGAAACACCTATACCTATGTTGCTTGGTGTTGGCAAGCAAACGGAGGGACAACAAGCAGTAATACTGATGGAAGTAGCACAAGCACAGTGCAAGTAAATTCAGATGCAGGTTTCTCTATTGTGAAATATGTTGGAAATCAAACTGCAGGACATACGATTGGACATGGACTTGGTGCAGTTCCTGAAGTAATTATTTTAAAATCTTTAGACTCAATAAATCCTTGGTATGTATATCACGTTGGAGTTGATGCAAGTAATCCTGCTGATTATAATTTAAGGCTTAATGCAACAGATGCAAGACAAAATTCTACTACAGAATTTAATGATACTGAACCAACAAGTACTGTATTTAGTTTAGGTACAACAACGGGTACAAATAAGACTGGTGATGATTTTATTGCTTATTGTTTTACTCCTATTGCAGGTTATTCTAAATTTGGGTCATACGCTGGAAGTGCATCTAATGTAGACGTAGTAACAGGATTCCAACCAAGCTTTGTGCTTGTTAAAAGCACAAGTGTGGAGGATTGGAATATAATGGATAGTGCTAGAGGGGGTAATGAAAGATTATTTCCAAATGATAATAGAGCAGAAAGTACAACAACAAATGCTTGTATATTTAATGCTGATGGTTTTACAATAGGTGTTACTGGAAATAACTCTTTAAACAATGCGGGAAATAACTACATTTATATGGCTTTTAAATAATAAATATGGCAACAACAAAAATTACATCACCGGATTTATTTAACTTAGAAAGTTTAAACACTGCTTTAAAGTTGCCTAGTGGAACTACTGCAGAGAGACCGACAAGTCCAAGTACAGGTGAGTGGAGATATAACACGACTACTAACTTAGTAGAGTTTTGGGATGGAGGAGCATGGAGAGATCTACAATCAGAGAACATACCCCCAATAGCTAGTGAGCATTTTATTGCTGTTACATGGACTGGGGACGGTACGGTTAGAGATATTCCAACGGGATTTAAACCAGATTTTGTTTGGATTAAATCGAGGTCATTTGCAAGAAATAATTATTTATATGATTCAACAAGAGGTGCTAATAATCAATTAGTATCAAATACTACTGATGCACAGGCCACTAATGCAGACAGAATGACTGCATTTAATGCAACTTCATTTACAGTGGGTACAAGTGCAGAAACTAATAATAATGGAGAGACTTATGTAGCTTGGTGTTGGAAAGCAAACGGAGGAACGACAAGTAGTAATACAGATGGTACAACTACAAGTACAGTACAAGCAAACACAAAAGCAGAGTTTAGTATTGTTCAGTGGCCACAAACCGCAGGTGCATCTACTAATGTAGGGCATGGATTAAATTCAGCTCCTGATTTGATAATTACTAAAGCAATAAATGATACGGATAACTGGTATGTGTATAATAGTGCGTCTGGTGTAGGAAAATTTTCGTATTTAAATTTATCCAACGGTGAAGCAACAAGTGCAACTGCATATTCTGCAGTAGACGCAACTACATTTACAGCAAATTTATCTAACAACTCTGGAATTAATATGATTAGTTATTGTTTTGCTTCAGTAGCAGGATATTCATCTATAGGCACATATACCGGTAATGGATCTACAAATGGACCAATTGTAAATACAGGATTTGAACCTGCGTTTTTAATGACAAAACAAACAAACACTACATCTAATTGGGTAATTGTAGATAACAAAAGAAGCACAACAAACCCAAGAAATAAAGGTTTAAGACCAAATACAAATGATACTGAATCAACTGTAGGAGATAATATGGTTGTAGATTTTTTAACGAATGGTTTCCAATTAAAGCAAACAAGTGGAGCTAATGACAATGGAGGAACATTTTTATACATAGCTTTTGCTTCTGACGCTTCAGCTGCGCCAACTTTAGCGGATAGTTTTGCAAATAAATTGTGGACTGGTAATGATAGTACAAATGTAATATCAGGGTTAGGGTTTCAACCTTCTTTTGTTTGGATAAAAAGAAGAGTAAGTGGTAGTGAATCTCACGCTTTATATGATATGCTTAGGGGTATCAATGAACAACTTTCAAGTGATTCCACTGCAGCTCAAATATTAAATACAGCTCCAAACGAAGGGTTTAGTTCTTTTGACACTGATGGGTTTACACTAGGTAATAATGGGGGTACAAATAGAGCTCCTAACACCTATGTCGGATGGAGCTGGAAAGCAAACTCGATTCCTACAATAAACACAAACGGAACAATACAGTCTGTAGTTAGCGCTAATCAAGCAGCTGGATTTAGTATTGTAAAATTTAACAAAACTACAAATTCTTCAACTGCATCTACATTTGGACATGGATTAGGAGTAGCCCCTGAAATGATAATATTAAAAAGAACCGATGGTGTTGAGGATTGGTATGTATATAATACAACTTTAGGTAATGCAGCAAGAATACAATTAAATTTAAGTGATGCTCAAACAACAGGAACAAATGTGTGGGGACAAACAGACCCTACTTCTTCTGTTTTTACTGTTGAAAGTTTTAATGCAGGAAATGCTATTGCTTACTGTTTTGTTTCTATATCAGGATTTAGCAAGATTGGAACTTACGCCGGAAGTGCAAGTGCAGTAAGCGTGGACACAGGATTTCAAGCTAGCTTTGTTCTAATTAAAAGAACTGACACAGGGACAACCTTTTGGAATATATTTGATTCCGCAAGAGGTGGAGATAAAAGATTGTACCCTAACTCTAGCAATGCTGAAACAGATGAAACTTCTGACTATATAACTTTTGATTCTGATGGATTTAATGTAGATGTAACAAGTAATAGTGATTTAAATCAAAGTGGTGGAACGTTTCTCTACATGGCCTTTAAAGAAAACCCAACGCCAATAGTACCAGCAGGACAAATGGCATTTTTAACTGTTGCTGGAGGAGGAAGTGGATTTGCTGCCTGGGGTGGAGGTGGTGGAGGAGCTGGTGGGCTTAGAACTTCTTTTGGTTCAACATCAGGAGGAGGAGGCTCAGCTGAATCCAATGTTACATTATATTCAGGAACATATACTATTACTGTAGGTGCGGGTGGTGCAGGAGGAACTGGTGAGCCTGAAGGTGGGGGTGGAGATAATTCAAACAACGGAGCAGACAGTTTATTAGCTGGCCCGTCGATTACTACAATAACTTCTACTGGTGGGGGTGGTGCTGGTGATGTTTCTACTGGAGCTACTGGAAAAGATGGAGGTTCTGGTGGAGGGGGTTCAGCTCAATTTAGAAATTATAATGGCCCTTACGGTGTTAGTGGCCCTGGAGGTGCTGGTACGGCTAATCAAGGATTTGATGGAAGCACTGCTGAATTTCAGGGAGGAAACAATAGTTATAATGCCGGTGGAGGTGGAGGAGGAGCATCAGCTGCCGGAACAAATGCCACGTTTGGAAATGCAGGTGCGGGTGGTGATGGATTAACAGTTTCAATTACGGGTTCAGGAACAACATACGCCGGTGGAGGTGGTGGTGGGATAGCAGGTATTGGTAGTGCAGGTTCTGGTGGTTCTGGAGGGGGAGGTAATGGAAGTAATTCAGGAACTGGTACTGCGGGAACAGCAAACACTGGAGGGGGTGCTGGTGGAACTTATAGATACAGTAACACTTTTGCTGCAGGTGGTTCAGGGATTGTTGTTTTAAGAATGAGAACAAGTGATTACTCAGGAACAACAACAGGTTCTCCAACTATTACAACTAGAGGTGAAGAAACAATATTAACTTATACAGGTAGTGGAACTTACGTACATTCGTAAATAAAAAAATAGTATTTTTGTAAAATAATTATGGCACACTTTGCAGAACTTGATGAAAACAACGTAGTAACAAAAGTAATTGTTGTACACAACAATGAACTGCTTGATGGTGAAACAGAAAGCGAAGCTAAAGGAGTAGAGTTTTGTTCTACGCTCTTTGGTCATACGAACTGGGTGCAAACATCTTATAATAATAATATAAGAAAACAGTTTGCCGGTACAGGCTTTACCTACGACTCAGACAGTGATATCTTTGTTGCGCCTCAGCCGTACCCAAGTTGGTCTTTAGACGATAACAATGATTGGCAACCCCCAACGCCAATGCCAGAGGATGATAATATGTACTCCTGGAACGAGGAAACTCAAAGTTGGGATTTAGTTGAACCAGTAACAGATGAAACCGAATAAGATGAATTTAGACTTTGAACCTACAGTATTAGGTATAACAGTTTTAGTAATAAGTATAGCTGAAATTAACGAGGCTTTACAAAGCCTACTTTTACTAGCAACTATAGTGTATACAATTATCAAGATATATCAACTCTTACAAAAAAAGTGAAACATTTTAATTATGAAGAATTTGACTCGCCTGATTTTCCTGACAGTGGGAATAATATGGATGAGCATTTTCTCCGCCTGCTCGACAATGC
>WLWH01001976.1_pt1 | contig 12313 bp, 34 predicted proteins | sample 6712741 | NCBI WGS metagenome assembly WLWH01 (sample SAMN12718694, study PRJNA515312) | sponge metagenome | isolation source: marine sponge | host: Mycale hentscheli | place: New Zealand: South Island, Marlborough, Capsize Point | collected 2003-05-01 | reverse complement strand
ATATGATGGACGACGGTAAGTGATTGATTCTACAAGGGAATAACTCCTTGCCTACTACCTACTCATAGGGTATAATAATATCATCATTAAACAGAGAGAGAGAAATATAATATGGAACACAATCTAACAGGCAGTGAGTTGACATTGCTCTCACACTTGGTGTTTAAGCACCGTACAAACAACAATATCCATTATGTCATGGGTAACGATCATCCTGAGCAGTTGGAACTCGAAGAGATTCTCAGAAAACTCAGGACTATGACAAATGAGGCATTCGATCTGGAAGAGGAAGGGATGCAGAGACGATGCGAACAAGCATAGTACTCTGCCATACAGTATGGATCGGTCTTCTTCCTCTCTGGTCTCTGATAGTATTCCAGAGACTGGTGGATCTCCTCGGGAGTTAAAACTGAGGGGGGGGGGTGTTAGTTCGTGCGGGACTCCTATGGTATATGGGGTTCTGGCCTAGGGGACCCGACCCTTCATCCGCTAATCTAAAAAAATTTTCCCGTAGGTTCGAGACACTTTAAAAGACAAATATAAAAAAATTTTGACGAGGTAGAAATGGAAATACTCATACTCATTGGAATCGGATACTTGGTCTACAAGATGATTCGTCATCCTATCACTACGATGAAGATTGTTGGTGCAGTAATCGGTTGCCTCCTACTCGGTACGGTAGTCGTAGGAGCACTCTTCATTGGATTCATCGCACTACTCGGAGGAGTCATGTAATATGGCAAGAAAGATAAAAGTTGTGAATGTTGTGCACCCACGCATCATTGTTTGGGGTGTGCATGCAATCTTACTAAGTTATTTCGCACTGATGGGTTGGTGCATATTTGTAACACTAAAATGGATATTATTTTGAGGAGCAGGAACATATGAAAGCAGGTAAGTGTTGGGGACAAACAGAGTTTATCCACGGGAACGGAGTACTCGAGTTCCACAGGATCGAATTTAAAAAGGACCACCGGTGTTCAAAGCATATGCACCGTACGAAGTATAATGGTTTTTACGTCGAAGAGGGCAAACTCATGATACGCGTATGGCAGGATGATCAAGGACTGATAGACGAGACTATACTGCAGGAAGGAGACTTCTGTGTGGTGACTCCTGGGAAGTACCATGAGTTTGTCGGACTGCGGGATGGAGTAGCATTCGAGTTATACTGGGCAATGTTCGATCACAACGATATCGTGCGAGAGAACAGTGGTGGCAAGGTATAAGAGATGAAGAACACTATAATCGCGACTGCGGTAGCACTGACTCTGGTCGGTTGTGGATCGTCTGAGAGTACGAGTGGAATCGATCGAGGTGAAGGACAGTATACCAATCCTACTCCGACTCGCACAAACAGTGCACCAGTCAGAGTCACGACCAGTGTCATGCCTCATGATTTGAGATTAGTCTATACGCTAAATGCGCATGTGAAGTCTGGACGCACGGTGAGATGGGCAAGCAGAACAGTGCCGATCAATGTGGACAGTCCGTCGATCCGACGTGCTGCATCTAAGTGGACAGGATTCAACTTCCAGTATGGAGTGCATGGCGGTATACGTTTGATGGGAGACTCGAGTTCAAGACCTTCCTGTGGATGGGCACAGACTCGGTGGCGAGGGAATGGCACGATTGCAGGTTGTGACATCTGGATCAACTACGCACTCCATTCGCAAAACCGATGTGGGAAGTTTGAGGACACGGTGAGTCATGAGATTGGACACTGTCTTGGTATACAGGGTCACGCTAACGATGGGAGTCTGATGGATCCGACCGCAGCAGGTAGTTCACACGTGTCACCGACAACTCGGCACTTGCTGAATGTTGTCTACTCTGTACCGCCCAACACACCTGTTGCTCTCGGAAAAGAAGAGGTCGATCTCGATCCAAATGCGATCACGGTCGGACGAATCTATGACTGATAGCGATACTACTGACTTGGTCAAGATACCAGAGTGGATGCTCGAATACTTTGATGGAGAAACACAGGTCGGTGGTATAGAGATCGAATCCATCCTGAATGCATTTGCACTGGTCAATACGATACTGGATGGTCAGGAATCGTTTGAGCAGTTTCTGGAGATCAAGGCGAAGTTTGAGAAGATGTGGGAGGAGGAGCATGATTTGTTCGAGTCCTCTCGTCTCCGAGAGAAGGGAAGATTAAACTGAGAGTCACTCCCTATCGTCTGATAGGCACACGTAAGTTGTTGACTCGTAACACTTTTTTATGCTTGCTTTGGAACGCCAAATAAGCGATAATATGTCTATGAAATTTTTGACTGAAGAAAAGAACGCCAACACGCTGATGTACTCGTTCATCGACAATAACAATGTCGAGCAGTTCATCGGTCTGCGCGCAAACAATTCAGAAGACAATCTTCACAGAGGCTTGCATCTTCTGAACGACCTGATCGACTATCACTACGGTCGGGACTTTCGTGCATCGATTCGTGTCGAGTACATCAATCGATTTGGTCGAACGCAGGCGTACTATGGCAACTACAATCGATTTGAAACTTTGGAACAACTGCCACTCGGAGAGATTCAGTAATGAGCAACACCAAAGAAATACTTCATCACTTCCCTGCTGGTCGATACTACATCGGCGATCTCTGCTACGTTCTTGATTGGGACGAAGTGGGTGAAGTCACGAAGTGGCGAGATGGCGAGTTTCATCTCAAAGACGGCACCAAGTTTGTCACCTACGGCACGGCATACGGCGACGGTTCGTATCCTGCTGTTGATGGATACACCAACGAAGTAGTCGACTACTGTCCGGTAGATTCCGGCACGATTGGATTGGTCAGCACCGATGGCATGAACGAGTTCGATGCTGGTCGGAATGGAATTGTTGTTGACATGAAGGAGGACTTCTGCACCTCTCCCGAGTTTGTAAAATACGGTACACTAAGGTTTGGACATATATTTGTCCACACAGAATAAGAGGACGAATAGTATGAATGAAAAGACACTACTGTGGCGACTTGATATCGATCCCGATATCTTGCCTGCGGATTACGATGCTTGGACAGGTGATCTCTGGTCGTATGGGAATGACCTCGAATCGATTGATTACGGCATCTCCTATGCTGACGAAAACTACGACCCAGATACTGGCGTAGGCAAGCAGAGATACGTCGAAGCACTGAAAGAGTACAATCGTGAGATTGATGAACTGCGAGCGAAAGTTTTGCTTGCGCTGACTGGACGAGTACAATGAAAGAGAAAATGATCATGGTAGCACTGGGTGCTTGGTTGTTAGTTGGATGCAATGAAACCGCCACTGTTGGTGTGGAACCTTTGCTTGACAAACCAATCATTCTTTACACGCCTACAGCATGTTGTATGGCATTGACACCCGAGTGTCTTGCTTGTGCTGAAGGCATCACTGTTGAAGAGTGGAAAGAGAAAAACGAATAGAATTTGGATTCTTGCAATCCCGCGAGTATCCTTTACCCGACTCAGGAGAGTCATAAACTATGTTAGTAAAATTGAAAAAGATGTTGTTGGAACGACAGATGCGATTGCGCAAGTCGAAGCAGGATGGGTTTACGCTAATTGAATTGATGATTGTTGTTGCGATCATCGGCATCCTTGCCTCAATTGCAATTCCCGCGTATCAGGACTACACTGCCAAAGCACAGGTCAGTGAGGCATTTAGTCTCGCATCTGCTGCCAAGACAGCGGTCAGTCTGTACCATGCTGAGAGTGGATCTTTCCCGACCACGAATACGATGGCAGGGTTATCTACTGCAACCGATATCAACGGTGAGTATGTCACGAGTGTTACGATAGGCGCAGGTGGTGCCCTTACGATTCTGTTTGCTGCACCAGCAGTTGAGTCAGGAAACTCTGTTATCTTGACGCCTACTGATGAGACAGGTTCAATCAGTTGGAAGTGTAGTTCCGCCACAATCAAGGCGAACCATCTTCCGAATACTTGCACCTCGACTGCAACGTAGGAGTAAGATATGAATAACCTCAAAAACCCGAAGATGTATGCAGCACTGCTTCTCGGAGCAGGAGTAGGTGTAGCAGCATCTTACTTGATGTACGGTGATCACGTCTGGACCATGTACTCAGACTTCTTCACATGGTGGTAGTTTTAAGGGGGAGACAAATGTCTCCCCCACCACCCACGAATATTAAAATGAGAGAGTAGAAATGAATGACTATAGTTACGACAATTCTGTTGTATCAAAAATCAAGAGAAAGATTATGTTAGTAGTAAAACACAAACACTTTGCGATGGGTACTGCCCTTGCTGCAATAATTGGATTCGGGTTGCTTGCTGCCAACGATGTCAAGGCAGATACAATTGACCCATTCGCAGTACAGGCACAGTCGCCGTCATCCACCATGTATCAGAAACGAGTGGCGTTGGAAGTCTTCTGCGCAAACTCAGAAATTCTTTATGAAGTGCTGGAAGAAGAGTATGGCGAGTCTCCTGTCGCGATGAGTATCAATCAAAGCAGTCAGAATGGAATTGGACCAGAAGGAGCGTATCTTATTTGGTTCACCAACGCTGATAGATCTACATTTAGTATTGTATCCGATGGTGGCGCGGGAGTCTCCTGTATCGTCTTCAGCGGATCATGCGACATCGGTAACTGCTTTATCCCAAACGGAAGTCTCTGGGAAGAATGATTTCTAAGTCCACCTGTCGTCGAAGGTTCTCTCTCTCCTCCGAGGCGACAGGTGGCAACCCTAAGTTGTTGTTGTAGAAAGGTAAAATCAACCTTGCTTCAACGAGTCAAAATGAGAGATAATAGTCAATCACAAATCAAAAGAGAAATATATTATGAGTCAGACATTATCAACAGTTGCAATTTTAGCGGAGGACGCGAAGTCCTCCTTGACGAAGAAGGGAGTCGCAGTCACGACTCTCGCCATTCGTATACCCAACACTTGGATTGGTAAGGACGACGAAGTGCATACTGGTCGTCCACATCTGTACCGTGTTCGGTACTACGGCGAACAGGCGAAGGCAGTCAAACGACTCGCCGAGAAGGGACGCAAAGTCTCGATCACTGGGTTCGTTGACTGGAGAGGATACCGGAAGGTTGCCAACCGCGAGCGGAAGTTCTTCTGCTACTTGAACGGCGACTCCTTTAGAGTTATCCACTCAGCAGCAGGAGGTGCATAATGTTTGAAGCATCATACATCTGGTTAGCAGGCAGTTACATTCTTGGAACACTTACTACTCTGACTCTGGTCAGAGGAAGTATCAAAGATATCCAGAATCAAGCATTCGATCATACCATTGAATACTTGATCAAGGAGAATATGATCAAGTCCAAACGTGAAGGCGAAGAGACCATCCTTTATAAAATTGATGAGGAGATTAAATAATGTCACCACGCGAAGCACTCTACAATCTTGTCCTTGCTCTTGGACCAATGCCTGCTACCAAACGAGATGATCATCTCTCAGCAGATGAATTGAAGATAAGAGAATCGGTCGATACTCTAAAACGACTTGTGGACGAATATGAATCATTGGACGAGTTCATGAAAGATCCAAATCAAATGGAGTTGACATTTTGATAATACTCAGAGAAACAACTGACTGGGAATGGCCAAACCACGACTATCTTCTCCACAAAGAGAAGATGGTCGCGTACCGCAAGGTAGGTGGTGGTGATTGGGAGAAATACAAAAAACCATTATGGTTCTCTCGTAGTCGTCGTAAGTTCATCGAACTTCAAGAGGATATCCCCACCAAATTTATTACGCCACGTTCTGCTGATGTTGAAGCGATTCGTGAGCATTACTCGCTGGAGTATTTTTTATGATGACAGCATTTATTAAAGTGCAAAGCAAAAGCAACAAACGAAAGTGGTACGACAAACATGTCGGCAAAGTATATCCGCTACTGGCGCATGACCTCGAAGAAGAATACTTGGTTATCGCAGAAGACGGATTCACAAATTACATTATGAAAGATGACGCACAGATCGTCATAAAGGATGAGAGAAATGATAGAACATGATTTTGATGAAAGATTAGATCCCGATTATATTGAAGAACAAATGATCGTGCAGTTACGCAAGGTTGTTGATTCAATCGGCAACCCCAAACCATTGCATTGGGTAAGAACAGACAACGGACGTAACGTTTGGGTCGCACACAAACACGCGGTTCGACTCGTTAAGTTACATGATGAGTTGACGGTCAGTGGGCGTTCTATATTTGCTCCTGAGATAAACGCAAACAAACATAGATTCAAACGCAAGTTCGTAACAGAAATACAAACTACTGAAGGATTGAAAAAATATTTGAGAGTGCTCAGGGACAACGACGCAGTTAAATAAATAGACTTCATGGTTTATCTTACTTTACTTACGGCACTCACGATTGCTGGTGTGGCTGCGTGGTATAGCATAATCGGTCTCATGACTATCTTTGCTGGTGCTGCGATTCCCATTGCGATTATGGGAGGCACACTCGAGATCGGGAAACTGGTCACAGCATCTTGGTTGCATCAAAACTGGGATCGTGCACCTATCCTGATGAAATCTTATTTGACTATCTCCGTTGCGACGTTGATGGTCATTACTTCTTTGGGTATCTTCGGGTTCCTATCGAAAGCACACGTCGAGCAGATCGGTGAGACTGCTCAGGCAAGTGCAAAGGTAGAAAGGATAGACGACAAGATTGCTCGATACAACGGTCGGATTCAAGTAACAAGAGATAAGATTGATAGAATAGAGTCTGCTGATACTGCTTCTGGCGCGATGCAAGATAACACGATCAACCGTGGTATCACTCGTCAAGAAGAAATCATCGACAGTGCGTGGGAACGTATTAGTGAAGCAATCAAAAGAGAAGAGTCGCAGATGGATCGACTCCGTGATCAGTTGGACTCTGATATCAAAGTGCAACAAGATCGTATTGGCGTGGCGCAGACTCGAGTTCAGGAAGATGTGCTGGTCAAGGAAAGGTCTATCGAAAGAGTGCGCGAGGAAATCAAGGGATTGGATCAAGACGTTCGGGCACTCACCGACAAAGGTGTTGAGAAGGGTACGTTCGGCAATGTCATTAAGGATTGGATAGAAGAAGGTAACAAACTCCGTCAGTCACAACAACCTCGCCGAGACCAACTTGCTCAACAGATAAGTGACATCGGTGCTGAGATCGATAGACTCAGAGCAATCGAGATAGAAATATCCAAAGATGTGCAGAACGAGATTACTTCACTGAGGTCTGGTCTTGTGGCGAGTCTTCTTCCTCATCGAGATAAGATCGAAGAACTGAGACTCGGAGCGCAGACAGATATCGACGAAGCGAATGCTGAGATAAAAAGACTAAGAGGCGAACTCGGTGTCAAGGAAGATACTGCTGAGGTCAAGGTCATCGACCTTGAAAAAGAAATCGACTCTTACTTCGCTGAGATCGATTTGTTACGTGAAGAGAAGTTTACCCTCGAGAGTGGTGTACGAGATCTTGAGGCAGAAGTTGGACCACTGAAGTATATTGCAGAGTTAATCTACGGAGACGAAGCAAAGGAACACTTTGACGAAGCAGTGAGATGGGTAATCATATTGCTGATCGTTACCTTTGATCCTCTCGCTATCGTTCTGTTACTTGCTGCCAATATGGGATTCAGTGATAGACGAAAGTCTAAGATGTTCTACGACGACGGAAACCTGAGAGTCGACCCGAGTAAGGTTGCGGATGTTGAGGAGATCCTTGACATACCCGAGTACAGACCGGACTTCGGAACAGACTCGGATGAGATTGTAGATGTAACTGCTGATATCCCGAGTGATGAGGATATGCACGAATATGAAGTTGTTAAAATGGGATCACCCGAAGATGCTCTTGAAGAAATCGTTAGGAACGATGGCAAATCAGGGCAATGGAATCAAAAAATATAACTTGCCTTTTCCGCAACATTGCGGTATACTTATATCATGAATAGATTTATTATAGCGAACACGCAACGCGAGATCGCACAACAACAGTGCGACAAACACGTAGTGAAGATGCCACTCGAAGAAGCACAGATGCTTTCGACAGCGCACAGACTTATTGACGGTAACCTCGAGATGAGACCGTCTAAGTCTGGCAAGCGTCAAGTCAAGTACTGGAAACATCCAAGCGACGACCGAGAGCAGATATTATACAGGGCAGTCCACATGAATCACCCATGTACTAAGTGGGCAATGGAAACCCGAGGCAACTACCTCTGGGCATATCTCCTATTTGTTGAGATGTGCAACGAGTATACCCATCGTTACGGTAAGGTTCATCTGTGCGAACAGAAACTCAAGAGTCTTCTTGGGTTCCCGCCAAACGACATCGGTCAAGACATGACCATAACTCCTATGCCCCTTGCGATGGGATCTAATCCAGAGTGCATAGATACTAATGACGTGATAGGTTCGTACCGAGCGTATTACAAAACTAAACGAGCACGATTCGACCTCGTGTGGACTAAACGAGAAACCCCCAACTGGTGGAGTGAAGATGGCAAACACGAAATTATTTAATATACGGATAACCCACGAACAGCATAAGAAGTTTAAAAAGTATGCAGAGAAGAATGGATTCTCGATGGGCGGTATACTCACAAACTATATCGAAACATTGTTAAACGGTGAGACAGAATTCCCACTTGGATTCGAAGACAACAGACCGCAAAAACGAGTAGAGAGGATTGATCCACTGGCGCACATTAGAGACCAGTATAAGCGAGGGAGAGACTTCTGATGCGTGAATATAATGAATACAATGAACAACTGACTTTGGATGAGTTCCAAGGATATCTGAAGAACACATACGAGGGTCATTACAATTCTGAATCTAAAGGCGGTCAAGTAATTGACTCTATTATGGATGCAGGACACGGTGAAGGATTCTGTGTCGGGAACATTATCAAGTATGCTTCGCGATACGGAAAGAAAGACGGTAAGAACGTCTATGATCTTTATAAGGTTATCCATTATACTTTACTTTTAAAACACATAAGGGATAGAGAAACAGATGATTGATGACTTGGTAAACTATGACGATCCATTACTGAGAACACATCTCAGAAAATTTGACTTTGATGGAGATATGGATGCTCATACTCTGGTTGATATGATGCACATGATCAGAGAAAAGAATGGCGGTATCGGTCTTGCAGCAAATCAGATCGGTATCAACGCACAGGTTCTGGTTGTCGGCACAGCAGACTGGAGACAAGAGTTCATCAATCCCGAGAGTGTAGAGTTGCACGGTGAGATGATCTATCTCGAGGAAGGTTGCTTGTCATTCCCAGAATTGTATGTCAAGATCAAACGACCGAAGGGTGTCACCCTGACATACTTTGATGCCAATGGTACCATCCACAATAACAGTTTTGACGGAATGACCAGTCGAGTCATCCAACACGAACTAGATCACTTGAAAGGAATTACCTTTGAAGCGATAGCAAACCCCTATCACCTCGAGAAAGCGAGGAAGAGGAGAGAAATGAACGCTCGTAGGAATATGTCTGGATTTTGACACTCGTAAGTTGTTGTTTCTACAGGGTTTTTTACGCTTGCTTTTTACGTCCATATGTGACATAATATACGTATGGATAAAACCTTAAATGTTGGTGAACAAGTTTGGTTGAAGATGCCTTCAGTCGATGACGACTGTTGGGTATCTGGTATTGTCGTAAAGATCAATCCCAAGACCATCCGTTGTTACAACGAAGTACGTGATATGGAAGGCAATTACGCCGTACATAATGTGGAGAGAAAAATTGAAGAATAAAATTTACAGGTTGTCAACCGAAGCACTCAATGTCATGACCACGAGTTGTGATGCATGTCTTGACGAATCTTCGATCCCCGGACGTTGGGACGAGGCACCTCTCGAGCAGTGTGAGACTTGTGGTGCGACTGACCAAGAATCTCGTCGTGAGTATGAGGAGTGGTTGAACGACGAGATGCTTCGTATGTCGTACGAAGAAGAGCAGTATGAGAGTCGGGTAGTTCATTGATGGTCGCTGTTGAAATCGAAGCAGTCATAAAATCAGTTGATCAAGAGATTCGCGAACGTGGCATCAACTGGGAAGTTGGTCCGATCGGATTCTACTCGATCATTGCTGATTTGTACGGAGCACGAGCAAGAGGCGATGCCCTCAATGAAAATTTATTTGGTAAGTGGGTGATGTTATCCCTTGAACGAAAATCAAAAATGGAGAATTGGTAATGAATAAGTGGAAAGTTGTTGAAGCAGGTGGCATTTGGGCAGGCGAAAGAAAATTGATCGCTTCGTTCGAAACACTTCATGAAGCAGATATGCACATCAAGAACAACAAGAAGTCGGGCGATTGGAAAATTCGTGGAATCATGCCCATGAAAAAAGTAGGCGAACCATTGAACGATGCGCCAATGTTATTACAAGAAGTCAAAATTTAAGGAAACTCAAAAATGAAAAAAGCAATTTTAGCAGTTGCGGTCGCAGCAGTCATTGGGACTGGTTGTGCCAATGCGACGAAACAAGAACAGGGAGCACTCAGTGGTGCGGTACTCGGTGCAGGTGCTGCATACGGTCTTGCCGACAACTCATCCAACAAAGAACTTTGGATTGTTGCTGGCACACTCTTGGGTGCATTGGCAGGACAGGCGATCGGCGAACGGTTGGACGAACGTGACCGATTGCTGGCAGGACAGAGTTTCCAGAAGAGTATGGAACTGAGTCCAGACGCGACGAGTGTCGGTTGGAGCAATCCTAATACTGGCAACTCCGGAACGGTAACTCCAGTCTCGACGACTGTTGCTTCCTCTGGTCAACCGTGTCGTGAGTTCAGTCAGACCATCATCGTTGGTGGCAAGGAAGAGCAAGCATACGGCACAGCGTGTCGGATGGCAGACGGTTCTTGGGACATCCAGTAAATGAGTAACTTGAAGATGGGCGACATTATCGACATTGTCGCATATTGTGGTCCCATCGTCCTTTGGTTGACATTGGAGTTTATATTATGAAAACAGAAATAAGAGTGATTAAGGTCGGCGACATCGTTGAGGTGTTGCCGAACAAATCAGAATGGGAAATTCTGAAGATTGAAGAAGAATGTAAAGAGGTAGGATTTGCCGAAGGAGTACTAGTCAAATCAGTACTCAACTCAGGCAACATCCGATGGGAACGAAGAGAAAATATTAGAATCAAACGATACAAGGAAAATCATGATGAAGATTGAAAAGTATGGCACAGTGCCACAGTTAGTGAATGCGTATGTAACGAAGTTGAAAGTCATGGATGCTCGACGAGCGGAGCAAAAGCGTAAAAAGGAGAAGAAGTAGGCACTCCTAAGTTGTTGTTTTTACAAGGTTTTTTACACTTGCTTTCTCAGACGAAATGAGCGATAATATTAGTTCAATAAATGAGATGAGGTGTAACTATGATTATGTTAATTACTGTTGTTGTTATGTTGGTTCTTGCTACTGCTGCAAAAATCAAAATCATCAATCGTTCGCTAAATGGAATTGATTCCAGACAGCGAAACTTCTAATCAGGATACACCCCGACTTCGGTCGGGGTTTTTTATCTCCAACATCTGGTTCGTTAGTCTATCGGTTAGGACGCTTGCCTGTCACGCAGGAAGGACGAGTTCGATTCTCGTACGAACCGCCAATTTGGCGAGTAGTGGTTGAAATGCCTGTCGATCAATTCGGTTCGAACGGCCACCTCGTTGAGTGAACCACTGCTTGCCACCAATTACAAGGATATATTATGAGCGGTAAAGGAGCGAGGCAGAGACGCACTGCCAGACGGAAAAAACAAAGACACCCTGAAATTCAGAGTCCGCCAAAAAGACAACTTCGAAAATATGAAGAAGTCATGGGTAGTCCCTATGGTTTCATTTTGTCTTGCTTGGCGGTAGCATTCATCGTAGTCTTAGCAATCATCATTACGCCATGAGCACATATCAAGAACGACAAGTCAAAGCAGCACGGAAGAAAAGAGCCCGTGCTAAAAACAAAGCAAGCAATCGTGGGTCGAAGGTAGAGAAGATGCCAAACCTCGAGACAAAATGTCCGTGGAGCGATGTACCTTCTCTTGATACCCGCAAGACTATGGCACCGAAGGTCAAGACGATTGTCTCGACCGAACACACGATTGCACCTGCGTATAATAAAGGTGCGTATCAGGTAATCAGCAAGCAAAACATCAAAGACATAGGTAGATAAAATGGCAAACCACGTATCCAATACAATTACTCTTGAGCGCGGATCAGAAGAATGCTTTGCTCGCTTCAAAGAACTGACCGCAGACAAGTTCACTGATCCTATTAAAGATTCGATGGAAGGACAGTTGTGGCAAACGTGGAT
>WLWH01001975.1_pt1 | contig 12324 bp, 12 predicted proteins | sample 6712741 | NCBI WGS metagenome assembly WLWH01 (sample SAMN12718694, study PRJNA515312) | sponge metagenome | isolation source: marine sponge | host: Mycale hentscheli | place: New Zealand: South Island, Marlborough, Capsize Point | collected 2003-05-01 | reverse complement strand
TTAATTCCCATATGTTATAAATATCTAATTAACTCGTTGTTATGTTCCAATTATTTGTTATACCCGTTAAACTATCTATAGCGGCAATACCATTAAAACCACCACTTGTAGTGTCAGGTGTCGCATTAGTACCATCTATACCTAGTGTACAACCTGTCCACCCATTTGGGTTTACATTGGTTGATAGGTTATCGAAATCAACCAATATTTGATTTACTTCGACCGCTGTCATACCATTATTTTGTAATTCTATATCACAATTCATTGATGCTCCTGATAATGGGTTAAAGTCAACGTAACCTAAATTATTTGACCTTAGTATCACACTAGTAAGATTTTTATTACTAACTGGTAATAAAATATTAGTCATGTTAGGGTTGTTATAGACCCAAAGAGCACCATCACACAAACCTGTCAATTGACTTACGTCATGTGTACCTGTTAAATCACAATTATACACAAGATAGTCAGTAAAAGTTTGTGTTGACCCTGTATGTAGTATTTCCGTTAGGTTTGAATTTGAGTGCATTCTAAATCGACCACCCATACCCGTTAACATACGTAAATCGTGTGAACCTGTGATATCACAACTATGTACTATATAGGCGTCTCCTGACATATTTTTAGTTGAGTATGTGTGGGTTATACCTGTTAAGTTAGAATTACTATATAACTGATATTGTCCGTATCCTGATGTTAGATGACCTGTTAATGGTGTAAAATCAATATGACCTGTTAAGTCACAATTAGACACGTAATAGTTGAATAATGAGGTTCTCGTAGACGCTGACGCATGAATCACCCTTGTTAGATTTACATTATTTTGTAATTGGAAGTAACCCGCAACATTAGGTAACATACTAACATCGTGTGTCCCCGTAATATCACAATTCCTAAAATTATAGTTACTGAAGTCTCTAGTTGAAGCTGTGTGTGTTACACTGGTTAAATTAGAATTAAAACTACAATCAACTGAACCACCTAGACCTGTAAGGTAAGTTAAATCCAAATCACCCAATAAGTTACACCTAATCAAATTGTAAACAGTATAATTACTACTATTCTCAGGGTTATGTGTTACCCCTGTTAGTTGTCTAACACTTGAGTTACCACACGACACAACTTTTAAATTTTTTAATGGGCTAAAATCTAAATGACCAACAATACGGTCATTGTACATTTGTACGTTGGTGAGGTTGTCTAAACTGTTTGTACGTATCGTAACAGTCTTCCTAGTACTATCAGGAAAAGTGTATGATAAACTATTACCCGCTCTTAATACACCATCACCTACTAACCAAGTAACCCTATCACTATCAGATAATATAAGTGATGGGTCAAAGGTTTCACTATTAGGTGATTCAGTTTCAAAGGACCAAGTCTCATATGTGACACTATTATTACCCCTAAATATACCCCTACTCATATCTATTATGTATAATCATTACCGACAGTCCAATAGAAATTGGTGCCGTTATATGTGAACGTTAGTATATCTACAGCTCCCGCGGTTGAGGTTAAGGTTGGTGAACCACCACCACCATTAGAGACTAAGTGTGTACCAGCTCCAAATGTTAGGGTATGACTACCAACACCATCTTGTGTTGTAATTAACGTACCATAATCACCATCTCTAACATTACTAATCTCTAAGGTTGTACCACCGGTTAATGTGATTTGGTAGTTAGTAGAATTACCCGACACATCCCACGTAAATGTTGTATTAGATGGTTCTGTATAATATGGGTCAATAGTTACACCACCTGAAGTACCACCTGAAGCTGTTGAAACTTGCCATGTTGCGTTACCATCCACATCAGAAGTTAAAACATAACCTGATTGTTGATTACCGTCTCTATATTTAAATGTTCCCGTTGTACCTGTACCACCTATCTGTAAATTAGCTGAAGCGGTTTCGGTACCATCTTGACTCATCGCGATACCTAAAGTAGCCTTTCCAAAACCATCACCCTGTAATTTCATTACAGACGCACCATTCATTTCGAACCAAAGTGGGGCTGTAGGGTCTCCCGCTCTTGGATTAATAACCATACCAACAGTGTCATCAGAAGCTTTTAAAAATAATTTACCTCGATTAAAATCTGTGCCAACAGGTGGTGTTCCAGTTCTAGTAAACTGTGAATTATAATAAGAAATAAACCCATAAGATTTCTTTGTTGGGTAAGTAGATAAATCACCAATAATAACACTAGTGAACCCACTATTATTACTATTACTTAGAACATTAGCGGTTGTTAATTCATGATTAAATTCTGTATAAGAACCTTTCATTGTACTCTCCAAACTCCCAGGTACATCCCCAACTTCAAGTACTGAATCAGAATGTAAAACATAATCACCCCTTACTGTTAGGTTTGGTGTGTATACCGTGTTTGTTGATACACCTAAAATACCACTACCCCCAACGATTGTGGATTGGGCAGCTCCACTTAAAGTATTATTTTGACCACCTATAATGGAAGCATTAGTATCTTCTCCATAAATTAAGTTGTTATCCCCACCAATAATAGAAGCACCAGTAGAACCATATATTGAATTAATGCGCCCACCTAATATTGTAGAGTTATTAGGGTCAAGACCACTAAGAGTGTAGATACCACTAGATTCACCACCTAATATAGAATTGGCGACTAATGAGGTTCCAGTTATAGAATGACTATTACCAACAACTGTATTATAATTACTGGATGGGTCTAACGATAAATCATTACTCTGACCATTAATTACGGTGTTCCAAGAACCTCTACCACTTACAGAATTATTCTCACCATTTCCAATAAATGAATATTCACCCTCAACCCCATTATCACGACCACCAACTATCGATGACAGTGTACTGTTTTCGTTTATAGTATTATCTTGTCCACCACCTATAAATGAATGTGTTGAACCAGATAAAGTGTTCTCTTGACCCCCAACTATTGAGGAATTGGGTGAATTGTTTAGATTATTAGAACTACCGCCTCCGATAATTGAACGTTCAGAATCAATCATTGAATTTGCTATACCGCCCCCAATAAAGGAATATTTACCTATGTCTACCGTATTACCCTGACCACCAACAATTGAGGAAGCACTGGAATTACCATTTAATTTATTAACACCACCACCACCAATAAAGCTTATTGTACCACCATTTAATTCATTACCCTGACCACCACCAATAAAACTATCACTAATTAATATTTTATTAACCCTACCCCCACCAATGAATGAACGAAAAGACCCTAGTATTTTGTTACCAAATGCTAATGGCGAGGAACCACCAGTGGCGATGAAATTGTCGGTACCACCAGTAATGGTATTAAATTTACCACTACCAATGGTAGAGTTATCACTACTATCAATATTATTGTCATTACCACTTAATATCGCACTATTATCAGAATTAGTTACATTATCCAAACCAAACGCCACTGACTTAGTACCACTAGCTGTAGAGCCAGTGTGTTGTACACTATCATGTATGGTTATAGGTGAACACCCATATATATTACTAACGTATAAGTCTGTAATACAACTTGCTGATGTATTCCCCGAAAATCCTGTTGAATTGTATTGCCAAGTTCCTACACCATCTGCGTCAGATGTAAGGACATAACCCGAATTAGCCCCATTTCTAACTCTTAAAGTATTTGTGTTAACCATGTCTGTAATGGTTAAACCAGTACTATATACCACACCAACTAAGTTAGAAACGTCAAAATCTTCACCACTAAAAAACCTTGTTTCACCGTTTGTTCTACGACTACCAATGTTGATGTGCATTCTAGTTGCTGCAGAACCATTAGCGGTCATAATGTTTAATGAATCAGGTAAATAACTACCAATAAAACTACCTGTAGGTATAGAGTCCGGACCAATAGCTATTATTGAACCAAACTTAGCGTTTGCTGTTGATGTACCTGAAACACTTAAAGAAAGTTGGGAAAAAGAGTCATTACCACCGTTATAATTTTTTATATCTAACCTAGTACTGGCGTTTTGATTATGTTCTACTAGTGTGTTACCACCCTCTACATGCAGTCTTTCTGTTGGGTTAGTTGTGTTTACACCAACAAAACCCTTTGTTGTACCAGTACCTTGTATATGAATATCTGGTGTAGTACCATTTGCGTCTTTACCCGAATAAAACCTTATATAATCCTCTTTATTTGTACCGTCTTTAGAAATAATATTTAACCCATTTTGTTCTTCTGAAGAATAAAGAAACCCATCACCTTGTTTACCATAACCAGGGTGTGAAGCTTCAGAAAACCCCCTAGAACCAATCAACGTACTCTGAATTCCAACCTCTGCAATACCAAGGGTAATTAAATCAGTTGAATTACCACTTAATCTTACAGCTGGCCCAATAGTGCTATCTATGTCAGTATAAAATTTACCATTAGAAGTCTCCACTAACATATCACCACCACTAACATGTAACCTTTCTGTTGGTAAACCAATACCAACGCCTAATCTAGTATTTGTTATATCAGCAATAAGACTTGGTGTTGCCCCAAATTGAACATTACCCGCAGTAATATATACTGGGTCAGTTGGGTTTGGACACGCTTCTATTGTGGAAACATAGAGTGGTGATGTACATGCTGAAACTGACCAACTAACCCCACTCAATGGTGCCCATTCTACTGAACCGTAAGGGTCTATTGATTGTAACACAAACCCTGTTACATTTTGTGTTGTTGTTCCAGTCGTACCACTTAATTTTAATTTAGCTGGTTCAACAACTAAACCAGACAATCTTTGACCGTTTAGATACCCTGTTAAACTATTTATTGTAACAGCTGTTTCACCTGTTGTTGTACCAGTGAAATCTAAAACTGTTGATGCTATATATGATGTACCTGAAAGACTTATACTTTCATCACTATATTGTACTATTTGTCTATCCTCAAAGTGAGGTCTTGTTAAAAACGGCATTTATATTATATTACATTCCAATTATGTCCAAGTGGACGATACTGTAGTGACTTATTAAGATTTTCAGCTTCATTAGCCTTTCTCTCCAACATTTTTTCTGGTTGTAATCTTTCTAGTCTTTCTTTTAGTCTTTCCCACAACTTATCTTTATCTTCTTTAGCTTCACTTAAAAGTGAATCATAATCCATAGTAACTTCAGCATCGGTAACACCCAAGTTACCACCAAACTTACCTCTAACTCTGCCTAGAGTTTCTTTACATAAAGCAGTAAAATAGTCTCTAACCCATTGTTTGGATGGTGTGTTAAGTTCATCAAAATTAACAACATCCACTGGTACATCTGAAGGTAATTTAACGATATCTTTATTAGCGTTAAGACATCTTTGTCTTTCATCATCATCAGCAACATCATAATAATGGTACCACACCTTACTACCAGTCACATCTATACCATTATTTAGACCACCAACACCGAACCTAATTCTAGAACCTGGTGGGGGTATTAAATGTAGTATTCTTGTTCCTTTAGGTCCTGCCGTTATTTTATAAATTAAGTCTGAAGAAATAACCCTTTGTTTTAAATTTAAATCAGCGTTTCTACTTAGGATATCATAAGATGAACCTAAAAAGAACCCACCACCGAAACCAGCTACTCCTCCTCCACCAAAGGGTAGTTGACCAAATCCACCACCAAACCCCAAATCACCTATACCATAAGCCCCAAATAGTGCGTGGTCTATAGTTGGTGGTGTAATGTATAAGACTTCGTTTATTTCACGACCAGCTGGTATTTCATAAGCTTGTTGTCCTTGATTTATTGTTACATAATCCTGTTTTAACTCCCAAGGACCCATAGCTTGTAGACCAACAATTTTAGAATAAGCATAAGTAAATGAATCCTCATAATCCATTTCCCTTACCGTTAAGGCTTTAGATAAATCTGTTATGGTTAAATCTTTACCATAGAGTGATGTCCATTGAGCTTCTATTAACCATTCATTAATAAAAGCAGAATGGTCTTCAACAGCTATTTCAACTAAAGTAGACATGGTATCATCCTCCAACTCAATTTTTCTCATTGGAGCCCCTAACCTATGTTTTACTTGTCTAAATAATTTTGATTTTTCCGACTCGTTAATAATTAATGACATATTGCTTTTATTGATAAATATCTATCAAATTAGTTATATCAAAAAAAGTAAAAAAAAATTAGTAATCTATTTCAAAAACAAACCACCAATCGCCATCGTCATCTTGTTCTTCTTCATAATCATAACCATTAGTTAAATTATCATAATCCATTTGACCAACTAAACTATCAACTAAACCTGTTCTGTCAAGTTCCGCAACACCCGAATCAAGTAGGTCACTACTAGTACGATACCAACCTCTATCATTTACTAAACATTCAACAACACCATGATACAGACAATCTTCCCAATCCTCTTTTTCTCTACCTTCTATTTCTTCTTTAGCCTCATCGATTAAGTCACTTTGTTCGTTAACTAAATCCTCAATTTGAAGCCCTAAATCGTACTTCCTTTCTTCATCTTCGTCTGTCTCTACATGTATTTCACTTTTTTCACTCCTCAACACTTCTACTTCAGTATCAATATCTTCATATCTACCATCTTTATCTGTCATTTCTAATGCCTCACCATCTGACATATTATCAAGATAACTATTCACTTGTTCATCGATAAACTGTTCTTCATCATACAGTTGAATGTAGTAACCATCATAATTATAATATTCATTTAATTCATTATCAGAATACCCATCATAATAGGCCCATAACGCTTCTTGCATCTCTTCTTCATCCGCAACCACATAGTAACCATCATCAGTATCATACACAGACAAACCATAATGATTGTCATTGATATACTCTAAACCAACATCACCTATGTGGTTTAATAAAGCTTGGGCTTTGGGGTCATCATGAACCCATTCAGCTCTATCAGTTAAAGGCATTTTTTCTTTATGGTATGTGTCAATCCTCTCTTTCATTACTTTAGGTAAAGAATCTAACCAATTAACACCAACACTTCTACTAGTTATTTCTAAATCTTTTGCGTCCCATAATTCGTATCTATCTCTTGAACCTATTTTTCTATAAGCCACCTTATATAATGGGTCTGTTTTATCTTTTGTCTTATCGATAACATAGTAAAAAACCGCTCTTCTAGAGTAGTTATCCCAATGGTTTGAGGTATTTTTCATCGTTACACACCATTTGGTACCTGCTCCATAATAACAAGAAGCTTTCCAAGTGTGAGGAGAAACCACAAACCACTTATCGTCTTCGTATATAACTGTTTTTTGTTTTTTAGCTTCTTTTTTTAATTGGGCTAACTCTCTTTTTTCTTCTGCCTCTTTAACAGTTTCTTTGAGTTCTTTGAAGGTGTAAGAATTTATATCTTTACGTTCAATCCTTTGTATATTTTTATGAAATAATTTTACAACATCAACCACTTCGTTATCCTCTGGTGAATAATCTTTATCTATCAGCCCCAACCACGTTTTAGTCATCCACTCTAAATACTTGTTATTACCAGAAGGGTCATTGTTAGAAAAATAATGTATGGTATCTTCTGCCATATCATCCATTCCACCATATTTTTTAAGAATATCTTCTTTTCTACCTTCTAATAATAAATTAGAAACATCATCTAATTTAAAAGACTCTGATATTGTTTTAGGTTTTAGTATTCGACATACGATTTTGTCCCTATCTAGTTTAATTTTAATGTCTTTACTAACCAAAACATCTTTACCATTTTCATATATAAAACTACTAACATTAGTTTTATTAATTCTATACCTTATTGTTAATCTATGGTCTTTAACACAAGATGACCTACCCTTATTACTCCAATATAACTCAATGTCATCACTCGTAATAAGTATGTTTTCAGAATATATTATTCCCGCAAAATTATTTTTTATGTCTTTTAATATATTGTTACCAGAAATTAAAAATAATTCATACAAACCGTCTATTATTTGGTTATATGTTTGGATAAATTTTGGCTCAAACGCGTCTTTAGGTAGTTTACTATTTTTGTATATAGCAAAAAATTCTGATAAATAACTATCTCCACCATGGTCTAATTTTTTAACCTCAACTATGTCCCCAATGCTAATAATTTTTTTACCATCATCACTGTATAACGGATTTAAACATTCTAAATCCCCTTTAACCATATCTTTAGCTGTGTAATTCCCAACAATTAGTTGATATAAATGGTCTATTGATTGTTTGGTTGTTAACTCATTATTAATAACAGCCTTAACTATTTCGTATATACTTCTTGACTCTTCATCACCTTTATACCTTAAAAATAATTTATTTTCATTTGTTTTAAAATGAGAACCAACAAAACTTCTTTCATACTCTTTATACCCACTATGTTTAGCCTTTTTAAGAAACTTTTCGATATCCGATTCATCGATATCCTTTTTTCTAAATAAATCTAACGAAATAGCTATATCATCAGCGCTATTAGTTTTTCTAATATATTCGGCAACTAAGTTTACGGAGTTGGCTTGATTGTCATACCCCATTAAAACTTTAATTAAGTGATGAAACTTTCTTCTATTATCGATAGTTATGTCTCTCCTTAAAAAACTATATATAGTGTCTAAATCTTTATGAAAATTATTTTGTAGACTAGTGGGTAAGTTATTACTTAACTGTAATAAAGCACAGTATGTTGTGTATTTTAAACCATTATATGATAGATTTGGTTTTTCATTTCTTTTGGTCTCATCAATGCACAAACTACCCAATTTAAGTGTTTGGCTTTCAATATCATAAAATTTTGGGTTGTCAATTTCAGGATTAGATAAATCCTCTTTTAGGAATCCACTAAATAAATTTTTAGCGGAATAAATATTACCCTCTAATATAGTATTTCTTCTTAGATTTGAATATATTCCCATAACTATTCATCATTCAAATCATCATTCCTGAAAGGATACTCTTGGTCCTCATCACCAAGTTCAGTTAAATCATTAATTCTATCAACTATTTTTTCTAAATCTTGTATTACATCTTCTAATATTTCATCAGCGTATTCATCTTGATAAACTAAAACATTACCTTCTTTTTCTTTAATAACTTCTAAGTCACCAACCATTTCATTTAACCCATCCAACATATCACTTAATGCATCAGATGTTTTTTTACTAAAATCAATTTTGTCTTCTAAAGCATTTTCATCATCTAGAAAATCATCTCTTTCTGATAGATATTCTTTTATAATACTATCTATCTTACTTTCAGGCAATAAATAATTGTCAGTAAGAAAATGTTCTTTAACAATATTCTTAATGTTTTTTTGATTTATTTTTTTTACCTTTTTCATTTTAACTACTTTATTATAAATATCTATTATCTAGATTAAAATTTAAAATATCTTCAGATTTTAAGGAATTAAATTCGTTTTTCGATATTGACTCTACTTTAAATCCCGAATCAAAAAAAGTATCTAAAAAATCTACAGTTTTTTTACTATCTAAATTTAATTTTATTTTCATAATCTTTTGCCCATTTTTAGGGTTTATGATGGCTATGTATTTGTATTTAGATTCTTTAATTGAGTTTAACAATAAAAAAACTTTTGTAATACTATCTAAACCATTATCCATACACTAATAAATATCAATCTAACTTGTTTAATCTTAAAATAAACACTATATTTGTTTTATGAATATTGGATATGCTTGTATTAACACCACTTTAGGTTCTCAAAAACCAAGAATAACTACAAATCGTGGTATGATTCGTAAAACTTTTGATACTAAAGGTATTTCTTATGTTTCAGAATTAGCTTTACAAAACGTAAAAGACCTAATAAGTATTATTAAATGGAATGATAAACATGGCATTAAATTTTATCGTATGTCATCTGATATGTTTCCTTGGATGTCCGAATATAATTTTTCAGATTTACCTAATTACAAAAAAATTTCCACTTTATTATTAGGTGCGGGTAATTTAGCGACAAAGTACGGCCAAAGACTAACTTTCCATCCCGGTCCGTTTAATGTTTTAGCCTCACCTAATGAGAATGTCGTTAAAAAAACTATAAATGACCTTAATAAACATTCACAAATTATGGACATGATGGGGTTATCTAAAACACCTTACAACAAAATAAATATACATGTTGGTGGTGTATATGGTGATAAAGACTCTGCCCTTAAAAGGTGGGTAAATAGTTTTAAATTATTAGATAATGGCACTAAATTACGTATGACAATTGAGAATGATGATAAACAATCGGCTTATACTGTACGAGACCTTATGTTTATCCATAAAAACACAGGAATACCAATAGTCTTTGATTATCACCACCATACTTGCCACCCTGATGGTATGACACATAAAGAAGCCTTAGAGATGGCCATATCTACTTGGCCTAAAGACATTACTCCCGCTGTACATGTTTCGGAACCTAGGGATGATAAAAAATTTAGAGCTCACCATGATTATGTTAGAAATAAAATAGACAACTATGGCAACTGTATTGATGTTATGATGGAAGCCAAAGCTAAAGAACTGTCTGTTTTAGAGTATAAAAAAATTCATGGTGAGTTAATTCTAAGTTAAACATTCTTTTTAAACCAACCCCTAACCCATTTAAAAATTTTAAAATAAAAAGGTTTTTTTGTTTTTTTAATATACTCATCTTTTTTATTAATAATGTCTATTGGGTCCTTAATAATGTCATCAAGTCGAATATTTAATGTGTTTTTTTGTGGTACAACTAATGGGTTTTGTTGTACTTTTTTTAATTCTTCAATTAAAGCTCCCGCCATTTCATACTCTTCTTTTAAAACACAAGAAGCTTCCCATAAAGTTAATAAAGCTATTTGTTCGGGTATTGTTAAATTAGGTTGGTAGTGTTTAAACATAAAAACTATAAACTTTACCTTCTCTTCTGTTTTATCTAAACTATTCATATACAATAAATATTAATATAAACTGTTGATATAGTAAATCTAATGGTTTATATTTATATTAACTACAAAAAATGGGCTCAAGAGTTATTAATTATTTAAAAGTTATAACTATCATAGATAGTTGTGTTACATTGGAACAATTAAAATACGCTGAAAGGTATGTTGGTATGTTTGAACAAGTCCACGAAATAGATGGTCATAGTGTTATTGGTGAATCTTTTAAAAAACTTATCTTTAGTAAAAAAATGAAATTAAAAAATGGGTGGAACAATAAAGATTAGGTTTCGTAATGAGTTGTGGTGGGATGAGGTACCATACCAAGAGGCTCTTAAATGGGATGGTTTAGAAATAAATTATTTAACAGATAATACTTGTTTTGTGGTCATTATAGACCAAGGCGGTAATAGGACTACAGTAGAATTAGATAGAAAAGACTATGATAAAATCATGGACCAAAAAGCGTTCAGATTAAAATTTAAATTAAAAAAACATGAAATACTTTAACAAAGTAAAAAACTTTATAATACAATTTATACTTGTGTTTATATTTTTTATGCTAATGTACCTACCTTTAAGTTATCTATTAAATCTAGAGATTAAATATGATAATATTATTATGGGTGTTGTGTGTTCAAATCTAGTCGCAATAACTAGAATTATGGTTAAAAATGAAAATGAAAAAAATAAAGAATTTATAAAAAGTAACTACTGGAAGTTAAAAAGTGAGTTAAATAGAAAAGTTAATGGAAACCAAAAAAGAAAAAGAAATAGTAAGTAACTGTTGTGAATCTAGTATACAATACGCCCCAAACTTTTTGGGTATGGGTAATGTATACTTTTGTAACAAATGTGATAAACCCTGTGAACCAAAAAAGAAAAATGATTAAAAGTATTTTAATATCCTCTACCTTTTTTTTATTAGGGCATGTACTAATATGGTTTCAATTAAACGGGCAATTTATATGGAAGGGTTGGAAAGATAACCTATTATTGGTTTCTTTAATAGGTATACCGGCATCAATACTTTTTATCTACGCGACAAGGTGGGGTGTAGGTGCTTTCGATGGTTTATTTTGGCCACCTAGATTTATTGGTTTCGCTATAGGGATTATAATTTATGGGTTATTGGTTAGTTACTTTTTTAATCAAGGACTTAACTTAAAAACGTTAGTAACTTTATTACTAGCCTTTTCAATATTAATGATACAAATGTTTTGGAAATGAATATAGAACACGATTATTTAAAATTATTAAAAGACGTTTTAGACAACGGAAAAGAGAAAGAGGATAGAACAGGAACAGGTACTATCTCTGTATTTGGTAGACAAATCAGACACAAAATGAATCAGGGGTATCCTTTACTAACAACAAAGAAAATGTATTGGAAAGGAATTGTATTAGAATTGA
>WLWH01001974.1_pt1 | contig 12329 bp, 8 predicted proteins | sample 6712741 | NCBI WGS metagenome assembly WLWH01 (sample SAMN12718694, study PRJNA515312) | sponge metagenome | isolation source: marine sponge | host: Mycale hentscheli | place: New Zealand: South Island, Marlborough, Capsize Point | collected 2003-05-01 | reverse complement strand
AAAAACTCAAAATTCGAGTCGACAGCGCAAATACTGACTATGCTTTCTATTTGAACGGTGCTTTATATTTTAGCAAGGACAGTGATTCTAATGGTGATTTTGAAGTAGACATTTCTGCGTATGGCGCTGGCAACTTTACGTCTGTCGGTATTGCCTGCACAGAAGGACTACAAACAGGTGTCCGTACCTTTTCTATAAATGACGTGATTGTTATTGATAACCAGGCTATTGACGTAGTAAATCAGACATCAGCTAGCGGCACCGTAAGCTCCATCACCGGCACAACCGCAACCCTTTCCAGTAGCTCTGGAGCATGGACTAATGGTGAAGATGTAACTACGGGGAATAAGACAACCACAGGAACTGTGTCAGGTGTATCTGATACCACTGCAACCTTGTCCAGTAGCTCTGGGACGTGGATTGATGGACCCAAAGTTATCGGCCCACAGAAAACAATCGTTGAAGAGAACACCCGTCTCTACTGTGCGTTCGATAGCAACGGTAACATCACCGACTTGCAGAGCAACCCACAAGACCCTGCGTATACAACAACAGACGACCCAGCTGACCTAACCCTTACCTTCCCTGCAACATTCCCATCCGGCCAAACCCCAGATGACGAGTTGCCAGAAGGCACAACATTAACCGTGGACTTCAGTGCAACCAATGCATCTGGAACGTCTGGCCCTGTATCAGCAACGGTTCAACCTGAACTTGCTGTTCCTGATGCTCCCCTTGCTGGATTAACGACGCTTTATACAGGTGATAATGCCGGAAAAACAATCACCAACGGCATTGATCTAAGTGGCGAAGGTGGTTTGGTTTGGACTAAGCCAAGAAACGCTTCTTCTAGACATGTTTGGATTGATACAGCAAGAGGAGTAGAAAAGTATATTGCAAGTAGTGATGCCACTGCGGAAGCTACGCAAAGTGGCAATTCCTTAACTGCCTTTAATAATAATGGTTATACCATAGGTAATTGGGGCAGTATGAATAGCTCTTCTTACAATTATGTTTCTTGGACATTTCGGAAGCAGGCTAAATTTTTTGACATAGTGACGTATACGGGGAATGGTGTAAACGGAAGAGATGTACCTCATAATCTTGGGGTCGCACCTGGAATGATAGTATATAAAGCTCTAGCTGCTGTTGGTGGTGATGGTAGTGCTGATGCTTGGTGGGTAGATCATAGAGGTTTAAATGCCAACAAGTCTCTAAGATTAAACACCACTGTTGGTGAACAGTCTAATAAGGTCTATTGGACTACTAGATTTGATGCGGATAATTTAAATTTAAGTGGAAACGTAAATCATAACGGTATTAATTATGTAGCCTACATATTCGCACACAACAATTCTGATGGTGAGTTCGGCCCTGATGGTGACCAAGATATTATCAAGTGTGGGAGTTATACTGGGAATGGTTCTAGCACTGGCCCTGTTGTTGATCTTGGGTTTGAGCCTCAGTTTTTACTTACTAAAAATGCAACTACAGGTGCAATCACATCTAATGCAGCTTATGGAAAAGCTATTAGAGGTGGTGTTCAATCTTTATCAGGAGCAGGTGCGGTTGACCTTACTAACTTAGTAACTGAATTAACTACTACTGGAGCTAATGCATTAACTTTAGCTGATGGAACAACTTCAGGACAAGTTAAAATAGTTAACATGATTGTTGATGGTGGAGACGGAACTTTAACTCCAGTTACATTTGCAAATGGAACTACAATTACTTTCGATGCAGTAGCTGAATCAGCTACTCTAGTTTGGAATAGTACTATTGGTTGGGTTGCAACTTCAGTTCAAGGTGCAACAATAGCATAATAACTAATTTATTGTGGGGTTTCGGCCCCACATAAAATATAAGGAGATAAAAAATATGTCATCAATATCATCAAAAGTAAGACAATCAGTTGTCTTAACAGCAGATGGACAACTACAAGGTTTAGTAAATACTAGTAGCACAAGTACAGCTACTAATTTATTGAAAGTAAATATTATGAATATATTTGCTCAATCTAGTGCCGCCGATGCTGAAATAAAAATATACAATGAAACAGGTAGTTCTAAAACAGCATCTAAATTAGTTTTTCATGGTAAATTTGGAACAGCAGCAAACCACGTACATGAATTTAAAATGCCTGGAGCTGGTATTTATTGTAATGAGGGTGCATATATAGACCTTACAAATTGTGATTTCTTTTACGTAATAGGAACTTTTTAAGGAGAGTGGCCAATGGCAAACACTACTTCACAGTCTTATAGTTTTGATCAAGACTTTTCAATTGATGAAATTATTGCAGACGCATACGAACGTTTAGGTTTAGTAGGCACTGCTGGTCATCAAATTAAAACTGCTAGAAGATCTTTAAACATTCTTTTTCAAGAATGGGGAAATAGAGGAATACATTTTTGGGAAGTAGGAAACACTAACGTTAATTTAGTTGTAGGTTCAACAACAAATGTAAACGCAACTGATGAAGGTTCAGGTACATATACTTTTTACAGAAATTCAACAGATGTTCCAGCCGGTGGAGCAAATCCTCCACAAGCTACAACTACACCTGTTACAGATATTTATGGTATTTCAGATATTTTAAATGTTTCTTACAGACAAAATTATAATACAACTTCTCAATCAGATACAGGATTAACAAAAGTGGCTAGAGATGCATATGCTGCAACAGCAAACAAAGCATCTAATGGAACACCTTCACAATTTTGGGTTCAAAGATTTATAGATAAAGTTACAATAACTATTTATCCTTTACCTAATTCAACTGCTGCATCAAATTTTTTAAGTGTTTATTATGTAAAAAGAATTCAAGATGCAGGAGCTTTTACTAACTCAGGTGATGCACCTTTTAGATTTGTACCGTGTATGGTTTCAGGACTATGTTATTATTTATCTATGAAGTTTGCACCACAAAGAACACAGGAGATGAAGTTGTTGTACGAGGATGAATTAGCTCGAGCATTATCTGAAGACGGTTCTGCAGCTAGCACATTTATTACTCCGAAGACATACTATCCAAATATATAATGGCTAGATTTGCAAAAGGTAGTAGAGCATTAGCAATCTCTGATAGATCAGGAGCAGCTTTTCCGTATAAAGAAATGGTTAAAGAATGGACAGGTGCATGGGTACATACATCTGAATTTGAACCTAAACAACCACAGTTAGAACCACATCCAATAGGAGCAGATCCACAAGGATTATTACATGCAAGACCTGCAAGAGTTGAGTTTCCTGTACAAGTTATTTTACCAGAAAATCCATTTACAACAACAGCAGCATCTACAGTTTTAAGTGTTTCTTTTCCTGACAATAAATTAAATGAAGGCACAACATTTGTAAGATTTCAAGCTGTTAAACAACCAGTTGGAGGTGTTGCAATTACAACTTTAGAATTATCTACAACATTAAATGGAAATATAAATGATTCTGTTACAACAATTACTTTAACAGATGCAACTGAGTTTCCAACTTCTGGTTTTATTATGATAGAAAAAATTGATACAACTCCAAACACAACTAATTTTGGAAAATATTTAAATGAAGTAATTGAATACACAGGTAAAACTGGTAACAATTTAACAGGATGCACACGTGGAACTTCTGCTCCATACAAAGGTAGAACTCTATCTAACACAACAGCCGGCTCTCATTTATCAGGAGCTAAAGTTTATGGATCTTATTTAGCAACAGCTGTAGGAACAACTTTTAATACAGGCGCACAACCTGCTACAAAAATTATATTTAATTCATTAACAGTGCCTTTAGTATCTAATGCTACAAGCGCAGCAACAGGGGGCGGTTTTCAGTGTACAATTGGACCCGTAAATGATAGAGGTTAATTATGGCTGGAGTTTCTAAATATACATACACAACATTAAAACAAGCTATTTTAGATTACACTGAAGTAGAGGACACTGTTTTTACAACCACTATTTTAGATGGTTTTATTATGTCTGCAGAGTTTAGAATTAATCAAGATCTTCCTACGGATTCTGATAGGTTTGTTCAAGAAGGTACTTTAGCTGCAAACGATAATACAATCAACGCTCCTGCTGGAACTTTGTTTGTTAGAGGAGTTGAGGTATTTAATTCTACAGCTAACACGGAAGGTAACGGAAGTTGGTTAGAGAAAAAAGACCAAAGTTATTTATCTGAACTTACTGATAGAAAATTTGGACCTTCTGGTGAGATACAAGCACCCACAGATACTACTAATTCTGTTACAGGTTTTCCTAAATACTACGCTATGTTTGGTGGTGCTACTAATACTACGGATACTACTTCTGGAGGTATGTATCTTGCACCAACACCTGATGCTAACTACAAATTTAGAATATATTATAACAAAATGCCTACTGGTTTAGGGTCTGGGACTACTGGTAGTGCTGAAACATATTTAAGTACATACTTTCCACAAGGACTATTATATGCTTGTTTAGTAGAAGCTTTTGCTTTTTTAAAAGGTCCAATGGAGATGTTGACACTATATGAAAATAAGTATAAAAGTTCTATACAACAGTTTGCAGGAATGCAATTAGGTAGAAGAAGAAGAGACGATTACACTGACGGAACCGTTAGAATACCTGTTAAATCACCTTCACCTTAAATTAGGAGATAAAAAATTATGGCAATAACATCAGCAATATGTAATAGTTTTAAAGCAGAAGTTCTACAAGCGCTACATAACTTTACAGCATCATCTGGAAACAGTTTTAAATTAGCTTTATACACAAGTTCAGCTACACTAAATAAATCAACAACTGCTTACAGTACATCAAACGAAATTTCAAACACATCAGGTTCAGCTTATGTTGCGGGTGGAAAAGCACTTACAAGTGTAACTCCAGCTTTATCAACTGACACAGCATGTTGTGACTTTGCAGATATTAGTTATACTTCTGCTTCATTCACAGCCAATGGTTGTTTAATTTATAATGATACAAACTCTGATAGAGCAGTTTGTGCAGTTGCATTTGGATCAGACAAAACAGTTTCCAGTGGAACTTTTACAATTCAATTTCCAGCAGCAGACGCAAGTAACGCTATAGTTCGAATAGCATAGGGGTAAATCCTTATGTCTAATACTTGGAACCAAGCCGGCACTACCTGGGGTTCAAATCAATGGGGCGAACAAGGTCCTACTATAGTTACGTTAACAGGTCAAAGTGCTACTTCAAGTGTAGGTTCTGTAGATGCAATATCTTCTGTTATTTTAACAGGACAATCAGCAACATCATCAGTTGGTGCAATAGCACCTGCAGATGTAATGGGTTTAACAGGACAATCGGCAACATCTAGTGTTGGGTCTGTAGTTGTAGGAAGAGCGTTTGTTTTAATAGCACCTTCAGCTGCAACAACAGGCGTTGGTGATCTTACAATTAATAATTCTGAAGTACAAATACCACAAGGTTCTCAAGCAGATGTTTCTGTAGGTTCAATATCTCCTGCAGATGTAATGGGATTAACCGGAGTTTCATCAACAGCAAGTGTTGGATCCATATCTCCTGCAGATGTAATGGGTGTAGTAGGGGTATCAGCAACATCTAGTGTTGGTGAAATATCTCCTGCTGATGTAATGGGTGTAGTAGGGGTATCAGCAACATCTAGTGTTGGTTCTTTAGTTACGGAAGTAGCTTACACATTAACAGCACCTAGTGCTTTAACATCCTCAACAGGTTCAATAAATCCTGCAGATGTAATGGGATTAACAGGAGTTCAAGCAACAATTTCAGTAGGAAATGTTGCACCTTTAGGTTATCAAAATGTTGATATTGACGGCAATACAAGTTATAGTAATCTTGACATAACGGGGAATACATCTTATACAGACGTAACTCACGCAGCTTAGGAGAAAAAAAATTATGGCATCAACTTACACACCTCTCGGCGTAGAATTAATGGCTACCGGCGAAAACGCTGGGACTTGGGGTACAAAAACTAATACAAACTTACAAATATTTGAACAAATTTCTGGTGGTTATTTAGAAGTAGCTATTGGAGGCGGTGCAGGAACTACAGCTTTAACAGAAAGCGATGGTGCTACAGGTTCAGCAGTTGCTACAAGAATTTTAAAACTTACAGGAGCAATTTCTGGAAATAGAATTGTAACTCTACCGGTTGGTGTAGAAAATTTTTACGTTATAAATAACGCTACATCTGGTGCTTACACTGTACAATTAAAAGCGGCTTCTGGTTCCGGTGCAACGGTTACTTGGGCAACCACTGATAAAGGTTGGAAGTTTGTTTATTTTGATGGTGTTGCAACTAACACAGGTGTTTTTGATATTAATGCAGATTTAAGTATAAATGCTCTAACAATTAGAGGTAATTTAACAGTTGATGGTGGCACCATAAAATTAGATGGTAACTATCCAACAGCTAGTCAAAATGTTGCTTTAGGAGATGACGCACTAGCGAGTGGAAGTTTATCTGGTAATTGTAACACAGCAATAGGAAATCAAGCTTTAATTGCAAATACATCAGGTGCCGGTAATGTTGCTGTTGGTTCAAAAGCACTATGTTCTAATACGACAGGTGGAATCAATATAGCAATAGGTGTTGAAAGTGTGTGCAATAATACAACTGGAACAAAAAATGTAGGTGTAGGATTAAATAGTTTAAGAAAAGTAACTACAGGTAGTTGTAATGTTGGTATTGGTACTTCTGCTTTGCAGAATGGAGGAACAGGAAGTAATAATGTTGCTGTTGGTAATCAATCTCAACTGACAAACAGTAGTGGTTCAAACAATACATCAGTGGGTTCGTGTTCTTTAAATGATAATAATACAGGTTTATGCAACGTAGCAATAGGTATGAGTGCTTTAGAAAATAACACAGATGGTTGTAATAACGCAGCTTTGGGTTATAAAGCTCTTTTTTCTAATACAACAGGTTGTTGTAATTCTTCTTTGGGTAGAACATCAATGGAATTAAACACAACAGGTAAATTTAATGTAGCCGTTGGAACAGATGCTTTATCAAACAATACAACAGCAAATAACAATGTAGCTGTAGGTTTTAAAGCTTTATTAGCTAACACTACAGGAACATCTAATGTAGGCGTAGGTTGTGGAGTTTTATTAGACAACACAACAGCAAGTAATAACACAGCAGTTGGTTTAGGTGCAGCAGCAAATACTACAACAGGTGGATGTAACACAGTTGTTGGTATGGGCGCTCTTAATATTAATACAACAGGTGAATCTAATGTAGCCGTAGGTTGTGGTGCTTTAAATGCTAACACAACAGCAAATAACAATGTAGCAGTAGGTACGTGTGCTATGATTGCAACTACTACAGGAGCAAATAACACAGCAGTAGGATTTTCAGCACTTGATACTAACACAACAGGTTGTGAAAATGTTGTAGTTGGTAGAGATACTATGTTTACAGGTACAACAGCTTGTAGAAGTGTAGCAGTTGGTTATAGAGCATTAAAATCTGTTACAACAGGTTCAACTAACACAGCAGTTGGATTTTGTGCATTAAATGCTAACACCACAGCTAGTGATAATACAGCAGTTGGTAAAAATGCTTTATTAGTTAACACAACAGGAACTTTAAATAATTCTGTTGGTTCAGGATCATTAATGGCTAATACAACAGGAGATAAAAATGTTGCCATGGGAAATGATGCGCTAAGATTTAACACAACAGCAGATAATAATGTAGCAGTAGGTTATAATGCTTTACAAACTAACACAACAGGAACAAATAATGTTGCAGTTGGTTGTGGTGCTTTATTATCTAATACAACAGGTTGTTGCAACGTAGCAATTGGTCGAAATGCCTTAGATGCAAACACTACAGCTAATCATAACACAGCAGTTGGTATGAGTTCATTGGGTGCTAACACAACAGGAACAGCTAACGTATCAGTAGGTAAAGATAGTTTATCGGCTAATTCTACAGGAGAAAGTAACGTAGCTGTTGGTAACTGTGCATTAGCAGTAAATACAACAGCAAATAACAATGTAGCAGTAGGTACTTCAGTTTTAATATCTAACACAACAGGACACACCAATGTTGCTATCGGTAATAATGCCTTAGATGCTAATACAACAGGTTGTAAAAATACAGCCGTAGGACGACATGCTTTAAGTTCAAACACAACAGCAAATAATAATGTAGCAGTGGGTTGTGGTTCTTTAGAAAATAACACAACAGGTGCTTCTAATGTAGCAATGGGATCAAGTTCTTTATTAAATAATACTACTTGTAGCAGTAACACAGCAATTGGTGATCAAGCTATGTGTGGTAATGGTACAATTTCTGGTCCAAATAATACATCAGTTGGTGCTTTAGCTTTAAGATGCATAACTTCTGGTGCTGAAAATACAGCAGTTGGTTATTATGCTGGTTTAAAAAATTCTACAGCAAGTGGTAATAGTTTCTTTGGTGTTTGTTCAGGATATTTAACTACAACAGGTGTGTCTAATGTTTCAGTTGGTGGAAATGCTTTTGATGCTAATACTACAGGTGGATGTAATGTTGCAGTTGGTGCTGGTGCTATGGGTTCAAGCACAACAACAAATCAAAATACTGGTATTGGTTATGAGTCAATGTGTGACCTTACAACAGGGACATGTAATGTGGGTGTTGGTTTTCGAGGTGGTAGAATAACATCAACAGGAGATAATAACGCTTCTTTTGGTTATGATTCTCAACCATCATCTTTTAGTGCTGATAATCAAATTACTTTAGGAAATTCAAATAATAATAATCTAAGATGTGCTGACACATCTATTTCAACATTATCTGATTTAAGAGATAAAACAAATGTTGAAGATATTCCTCATGGGTTAGATTATATAAATGCTTTACGACCTGTTAAATTTGATTGGAATGCAAGAGATGGAAGTAGAAAAGGTAAAAAAGATTATGGATTTATTGCACAAGAATTAGATCAAGTAGAACAAGATTTTAATAGTGCAGAATATACAAGATTAGTACATAAAGATAATCCTGATAAATGGGAAGCTGATCCTATGAAAACTTATCCTATTTTAATTAAAGCAATTCAAGAATTAACAGCTAGAGTAAAGGAATTAGAAGATGAGTAGTATTATAAAAGTAGATACGATCCAGGACCAAGCAGGTAATAACATTATTAGTGAATCTAGTAACACGATTACTATTGGTGCATCTGGTGATACTATTACAATTCCTGCAGGCGCAACTTTTACAAATTCAGGAACTACTTCAGCAATCACAATTTCTGGAGCATTAGCCGTTGACGGTGGCACAATAAAATTAGATGGTAACTATCCAACTGGAACGTCAAATGTTGCTTTAGGAAATACTGCATTAGATAGTGTTGAAGCTGGTGGAGTAGACAATACTGCAATAGGAAATAATGCTGGAACAGCAATTACAACAGGAGATGCTAACACAGCAGTAGGTAGTTGTGCGTTAGATTCAAACACGACAGCCTCTTTTAACACAGCTATTGGTGGATTATCTATGATAACTAACACAACAGGTTGTGAAAATACAGCAGTTGGTCATAATTCTTTATTATTAAATGAAACAGGAGATAACAATGTTGCTATTGGAAGAAGATCATTACAATCTAACACAACAGCAGATAATAATACAGGAGTTGGTTTTTGTGCTTTAAAATCAAATACAACAGGTACAGAAAACGTAGCCGTTGGTTCTGGTGCTTTAGATAGTAATACTACAGCTGGGTGTAATACTTCAATAGGTCATGGGTCTATGGGAGATAATACAGAGGGTGGAAATAATGTTGCAGTAGGTAGAAGTGCTTTAGGTTCAAACACTACAGGATCTAGTAATGTAGCCATTGGTAGAAATTCTTTAACTTTAAACACTACAGCTGTTGGAAATACAGCAACAGGTGCATTTGCTTTAGATAAAAACACAGTAGGTGGATGTAACACTGGATTAGGCTGGCAAGCATTAACAGCTAACACAACAGGTTCATGCAATACAGCAGTTGGTGCTTTAACTTTAGATGCTAATACTACAGCAGGATGTAATACAGGTTTAGGTTATGGTGCTTTATCTGTTACCACAACAGGAGCATGTAATACAGCAGTTGGTTTTTATAGTTTGTTAGAAACCACAACAGGTTGTATAAATGTTGCAGTTGGTTTTCAAGCTATGAAAGCAAACACAACAGGAGAATTTAACACAGCAATAGGTGCTGGTTCATTACAAACTAATACAACAGGTGGAGAAAATGCTGGTTCAGGTTACAACTCTTTAGCAACTAACTCAACAGGATGTAAAAATGCAGCCTTTGGTAAAAGTTCATTAGAGGCCAGTACTACAGCTTCTGATAATACAGCAGTTGGTTTTTCAGCTTTAAAAGCTAACACAACAGGTCACTCTAACGTAGCAGTTGGTTCAAATTCTTTACTCGTTAATACAACAGCAAGAGATAACGTTGCATTAGGTTTTTGTGCTTTAGTTGGTAACACAACAGGTTGTAGAAATACTGCTTCTGGTTCTTTAGCTTTAGATTCTAATACAACAGCAGATAATAACACTGCAACAGGATATAAAGCTTTATATTCTAACACAACAGGCGCACATAACACAGCAGTAGGTTGTGGTGCGTTAACTTCAAATACAACTTCTGGAGAAAATACTGCTGTTGGTTTTGGTGCTTTAGCTGCACAAAGTACAGGAACTCCTAATGATGCATTTGGAAATCAATCTTTATGTAGATTAACAACAGGTACTCAAAATACAGGTTTAGGTTACAGAGCTATGTGTGATGTTACGACAGGTGTAAGAAATGTATCAGTTGGTAATTCTGCTGGTTACAAAACTACAACAGGTAATGAAAATGTAGCAATCGGTAGAGCCTCTAATTTAAGTAATACTACAGGTAATAATAATGTTTCAGTTGGTCATTGTGCTGGTAATAATATTACTACAGGTGGTCAAAATATAAATATAGGTGGATTTACAACAGTAGCTAGTGCTACAGCAAGTTATTCTCTTGCTATAGGTTATAATATTGTAGGTAAAGGTGCTGGTACAGGATATATAGCACCTGATGGAACTGCTAGTAATGGTATTTTTCAAGGAAATAATTCATCTGCTTGGTCAACAACATCTGACAGAAGAATTAAAAAGAACATTGTAGATAATACAACAGGTTTAGATAAAATAAATCAAATACAAATTAGAAATTTTGAATATAGAAAAGAAGATGAAATTACTGAATTACCAAAATATTCAGCTATTGAAAAACCTGGAATTCAAATAGGTGTAATTGCACAAGAAATAGAAACTATTTTACCAGATGTTGTAACAGAAGAATCTACTGGAGTTAAATCAGTAGACCCAAGTAATCTTACTTGGTACTTAATCAATGCAATTAAAGAATTATCAGAAGAAAATAAAGACTTGAAATCTAGAATAGAAGCGTTAGAAAGTAACTAATAAATCGAAAGGAATACAAATGCTTAATACGTACGTCGTAGAAGGTGGTGTTGGTAAATGTACCGCATTCACTGCTTTACTACCTAAATTAAAAAAGAAATCAGAGGTGCAAGTTTATACACCTTACATAGATTGTTTCGCTGGCAACCCAGATGTAAAACTAGCTTTAGAATCTACATTACCGTTACAAGATCCAAGGATCATGGCGTCTGATAATATATTTTATTGTGAGCCATACAAATCAAATTTTCAATTTGGTAAACAACACATTATTGAAAGTTACTGTGAACATCACGGTGTAGATTTTAATAGATCTATGACAGGTAAATTATATACAGACAATCATAAAGTAGCTGTTACTAAATGGTTAGCTGATAATAAGATTGGTAAATACATTATGATTCAATTTAGTGGTGGTCAACCTAAATGGAATTATGGAGACAATGTTCAGTATACAAACATCAATCCAAATAGAAACTATCAACCTTATCTTGCTCAACAATTAGTTAATATGTTGCAAGAAGAATATAAAGACACTACAATTATTAACTGTGTTTTACCTAACGAACCACACTATCAAAAAACTATTAGATGTGATTTACATTGGGCCCAGATCCATGAAATGTTAAAAGGTGCTGAAGGGTTCATTAGTATTGATAGTTGTCTACAACACTTTTCACCATCAGCTAAAGCTTATGGAGTAGTTATTTGGGGTAGTACACGTTGGACTCAATTTGGTTATTCTCACAATAAAAACCTACATTTCCACATGGGAGATAAGTGGGATGAGGCTAAATTTAATGATAGTGACCCAAGAAATAATATGGTAGAACCCAAGTTAGTTATTGATAATTTTAAGAAAATTGATAAACTTAAACCCGTTGCATGTGCAA
>WLWH01001971.1_pt1 | contig 12353 bp, 9 predicted proteins | sample 6712741 | NCBI WGS metagenome assembly WLWH01 (sample SAMN12718694, study PRJNA515312) | sponge metagenome | isolation source: marine sponge | host: Mycale hentscheli | place: New Zealand: South Island, Marlborough, Capsize Point | collected 2003-05-01 | reverse complement strand
ACAACTGACAATATTTCCTTTGTCGGTCGTATAAGTAGTAATTTAATTCCAAATTCTAGTAACACGCATGATTTAGGTTCTTCTGACAATAATTGGAGAAATATGTATACACATGCGGTAAGAAGTATAGTGGTGGCGAACGTCTTGCGATACCGCAGCCGTACATTCAAGAACTTGTGGCTCTTAGAAAAAATAGCACGAGTCATATGATTGATGGACTTGAAGGTGCTCCCGTCTTACGACTACGCGATCGACTCATTCCAGTCGTGTACCTTGACCGGTGGCTCGGACTTCGCGACTGGGAAAAACGGCCAACCTCAGGCACTGTTGTTGTTGTCAAAGTAGATAACCATGAATTTGGTCTAGTGGTAGATGCTGTCACGACATCTGAAAATCAACACAATCATGCTACAGAAACAACTGGCCTCTGGTTTATTGTTGTCAAATCAATAAGTAGTCTTTTATCACCGATGGGTATTTATTCTGGCGCAACCGTTATGGGTGATGGGAGCGTGGTCCTCATCCTTGATCTCCGTGGAATCACGATGGCCGCTGATATTCCAGCCCTCACTCGTCGGGCAGGTGATCTCCAAAGCACATCCGAAGAACCTCGAGAGGTCGTTCAGGAATCCTCTCGATACCTTGTGTGTGAAACTCATAATGGCCACCGTGTTGCTGTTCCTTTGAACCAGGTGCAACGCCTCGAAAATTTCCTTGAGTCTGAAATTGATCCTGCCGCAGATGCCTGTTTTGTAAAACGGAATGGGGAACTGACGCAACTCATTGACCCCGATCGGATCCTACACACATCGGAGGAACTCGGTAAAGACCCTAACGGATCGTCTTTAGTGGGCATTATCCTTCCGAATGAACTAGGAAATAAGGCACTTTCCGTTCGCAGAATAATTGATGTTGAAACAGGTCATGGCCCACTTGAGAAGACAGCAACGAAAAGAGGTCTCTTAGGTACTCTTCTGGTTGGAGGCAGCGCAACTGAAGTTATGGATATTGTTGCCGCAAGTCAGTGGTCAGAGGAGATCCCTCTCTCATGAATTCCAAAGTTATGAACACGCCTGAAGAAACCACGGATCAAAAACGATGCTGTACGTTTCTTATTGAAAATACGTGTTTTGCTGTTGAGGCAGATAACGTAACTGAAGTTGTACAAAGAGGTGTGATCAACAACGTCCCTTTGGCTTCACCTGCTATCTCCGGACTCCTCAACCTTAGAGGACGAATCGTCCCAGCTATAGATCTTCGGCTTTTCTTGGAATTCCCTACTGTTCCACCCTCGATCAAGCAGATCAGTCTCATAGTTGATGTCAGTAACGAATGGTACTGCTTCTTAGTAGATAAACTCCTCGACGTGAAGGCTTATGACCCTCGTCAAGTTACCCCGCCCACCAATAACTCTTCGAGCGTTCTCGAAGGTGTGCTCCCTGACACTGATCAGTTAATACACTTTTTGTCACCAGAGAAAATACTCAAAAATCTATTGGACATTCGAACCGAATCACAGTCTGTCGGCTAAATATAAACAACTTACCTCCTTACCTATTGAACGGTACTATCATGACGAACTCTGACTTGCACGCTACCCGTGACGACACTCACGCTGACAAAACCACTTTGAGGTCAAGGCTTCTTGGGTTTTCCAAAGATCGTCTACTTTGGTCACTGCTTGCCGTTTCCATGTTGCCCTTAGCCTTCATGGGGTATGCAACCTATTCGTCAGCAGCAAAAGCAATTGAAGGCCAATCACTACGCAAATTACAAACGGTCAATACAATCACCGCAAAAGCTGTTGATAATTATTTCTCTTCCATGGAAGAACAGCTCAAGATTACTGCTGAAAATAGAATGACTCTCGAAGCACTTGAAGCCTTTGCGACTGGATTTCAGAAAATTGAGAGTGATGACAATCTTACGGAATCATCGATTCAAGATGCTCGAAAAAGTCTCTCGACTTACTACACGGGTGAATTCTCAAATGAATACATGAGGCAAACCGAAAACGAGCCACCAACTACGAGTTTCCTCGAAAACCTTTCGGATTCATCAGCATACCTTCAGTATCTTTATATCCGGAAGAATGAAAATCCTCTCGGTTCAAAAGAATTATTAAATGCTGCAGATGATGGGTCTTCATACACAGCAGCTCATTCCTTATATCACCCTATCTTCCGAAATTTCTTAAAACGACTTGGGATTTATGACTTTTTCCTTGTCGATGCTGATGGAGTAATTGTCTATTCGGTCTTTAAGGAGTTAGATTTTGCCACATCTCTGAAGACTGGATCTTTTGCAGGCACAAATTTTGCAAGATCTTTCCAAGAATCTGTAAGCGGTGGCCGTCGTGACACTGTCGCCTTCGCAGACTTTGAAAAATATTTACCGTCATACGAAGCACCAGCAAGCTTTATTGCTGCACCAATTTATAACGGCCGAGAACTGAAGGGGGCCGTCATCTTCCAACTCCCCGTTGACAAAATCACGTCAATCATCAGTGAGACAACAGGAATGGGAGAAACTGGTGAGACATATGCGGTTGCTGGTGATGGTCTTTTCAGAAGCCAATCACGGTTCCCTGACGATCTTGGTGTTGAATCAACTATTGTGAACCCAAAGGTGCGAGTAGACACTGTCGCTGTTCGCTCCGCTTTAGATGACGGTGAATCTGGGACAGCCGAAATAAAGGATTACCGTGGTTCCGATGTGTTCTCGTCTTGGCAGCCTATAACTGTCCACCACGATTCCCGAGGTGGAGATAAAAATGTCACCTGGGCTCTTATCTCGGAAATTGATAAGGCTGAGATTCTTCAACCAGTACGTAATTTATTTAATTACGCCATAACGATCTTTATTCTCAGTACCATTGGCGTTCTGCTTGTTTCGGTGAGCATTTCACGCCGGTTTTCCAGGGAAGCTCGTCGCCAAGCCTCCTTGGTAAGTGGCATCATAGATAATACGAATGCACTAGCAGGCTCTTCTGAAGAGTTGACGAGTGTAAGCCAACAGATGAGTGCGACTGCCGAAGAAACGACTGCCCAGGCAAACCTAGTTTCTTCGGCAGCTGAACAAGTCAGCGGTAACACTAAACTTGTCTCATCATCTGTTGAAAACCTAGTCTCAAATATTGATGAAATTGCTCGCAGTGCGCAAGATGCTGCCGCAGTTGCTCGACAGTCTGTCGACATGGCTCAAAAAACATCCTCGACAATGGATGAACTAGGACAGTCGAGTAGCGAAATCGGTCAAGTTATAAAAGTCATTACTACTATTGCCGAACAGACGAATTTGCTTGCGCTTAATGCAACAATTGAGGCTGCCCGTGCAGGCGACATGGGAAAAGGATTTGCTGTCGTCGCAAATGAGGTCAAAGAACTCGCTCGAGAAACAGCTAAGGCAACAGAAGACATCGGAACAAAAATTGAGGCGATGCAGTCTGATACTGAAAAAGCTGTGACGGCTATCAGTGAAATCGCATCCGTCATTGAAAAGATTGATCTTCTACAAACGAAAATTGCAACTGCTGTCGAAGAGCAGTCTGCAACGACGAGTGAAATCAGTCGAAATATTGGAGAGGCAACAACGGGCTCCACTGAGATCGCACAGAATATTGTTCAGGTGGCTCATGCTGCACAAAATACTGCTGAGGGAGCGAACAATACCCAGCACTCTGCACAGGAACTTTCACGCATGGCTCAAGGACTCCAACGATTGGTTGATGAATACAGACGATAAGACAATCTCGAGAACGGCTGCTAAACTGTTTGAGATAACGCGATGCAATTTACGCCAGAACACTGAACTCTAGATTGACTTAAAAGTCTATTTATTGCTCTAGCAGGCCCGCTAGGATTGAAACCGTGCACGCACTTGTAATTGACGATTCAAAACCCGTACGCAGTATTCTTACGAAAGTACTGAATGGTTTACAGTTTCAATGCATTGAAGCCCAAAATGGAGTCGAGGCGCTCGACAGGCTTTCCCACATGCCTCGCCCGGCGCTTATAACGCTCAACCGTCACATGCCTGAAATGGATGGGTTTGAGTTGCTTGGTCGAATTCGTCGGAGCCAACAGTATAAAAATCTTCCTGTTGTGATGATTTCTACTGATTCGACACAAGCAAGTATCGAAGCAGCCATGCGACTCGGTGCGACAGACTTTATTGCAAAGCCGTTTACGCCAACCGAACTTATAGCACGACTGAATACCCTTGGCCTGACTCAAGAGACAAGCAAAAAGAGTGAACAGCAGCCAGAGCCTCGGCCTTCTTCATCACTTGATTCACACACGAATCAACATGCTCAAATCGACTTAGAAAAAAAACCCATTCGGCTTCTCTTAGTTGATGACTCCGCAGCAATACGAGGAATACTTTCCAAGACACTGCGTGAGATACCTGGTATCAAAGTCGTTGGGACCGCTGCAGATGGTGAAAAAGCACTGACTTTTTTAGAAAAAGAGCAAGTTGATATTGTCCTTCTTGATATTGAAATGCCTGTCATGGATGGTATTGAGACCCTTCGTCACATTCGGAAAAAATATCTGCGACTGCCTGTTGTAATGTTTTCAAGCCTTACCGAGCGAGGAGCGAAGGCAACCTTGGAAGCACTGGTTGCTGGTGCGAACGATTACGTCGCCAAGCCAACTGCTACAGACAAAGATAGTATCGTGGCGAGAATTGAGTCTGAGCTAGTCCCAAAGCTCAGGGCAGTCTATCGGCCACCCGCCAAAAACAAGGATCGTGGCAACAACACGGCCTCCACAAAATCAACGATCCCATCACTTCGTAACAAGAAATCACAGAATATCTCCGTAATTGTTATTGGCGTATCGACTGGCGGCCCGAGCGCTCTCGCAGACATTCTTCCGCATCTAACGGTTGCAGATGCCCCGCCTATAGTGGTTGTGCAGCATATGCCAAAGGAATTCACCGGACATCTTGCTGAGCGACTATCCAAAATGTGTAGACATAGGGTGAGTGAAGCGCATCATGGGCAAGCCCTTAAACCAGAACACATCTACCTAGCTCCTGGAGGCTCGCACCTCGAAATTCAAAAACATGGCAAAGAAGCCAAACTTGTTCTCCATAATGGGCCGCCTGAGAATTCATGCCGACCATCAGCTGATGTACTTTTTCGCTCCGCTGCCAAAATATTTCATTCAGACACGCTGGCCCTTGTGCTTACCGGCATGGGGAATGATGGCCTTCAGGGATGCAAAATTATTTCATCGGAGGGTGGTGTCGTCATTGCGCAGGACGAACCAAGTAGTGTTGTATGGGGCATGCCTGGTCATGTTGTTCGAGCAGGCCTTGCCGACGCGGTGCTTTCTCTGGATCGTATTGGACCAGATATTGCGATGCGTATCCGTCGACAACAGCAGTAGTCTTTTCCAGTTTCTTCATTTCCTGAATTATTAGATGAGCATTTACACATGCAGGTAAGCCCTCCGCAGTTCTCTTACCTCCGTGGGCTGCTCAAGAAAAAAACTGGGGTCATTATCGATGAAAGCAAGCAGTACCTCGTAGTTGCCCGCCTCTTACCGATTGTCAGGCAACGAAAACTTCCGAGCCTCGACACTCTCATTGATCGCATTCAGACAGCCAGTGGCAGTTCACTTGAGAATGATGTCCTGAACGCCATGATGACACATGAAACAAGTTTTTTTAGAGACAAAACCCCTTTTGAAACCTTAAAAAGCATCATCCCTGATTTCGTAAAGAAACGATCTGCTACGAAACGACTCACGATCTGGTCTGCGGCATGCTCAACAGGACAGGAACCATATAGCATTGCGATACTATTGAATGAGAATTTTCGCGATCTTCTTGCCTCATGGAAGGTTCGTATTGTTGCTACTGATATCTCCAATGTCGTTTTGGATCGGGGCCGAGAAGGCGTGTACAGTGAACTCGAAATCGTTCGTGGTCTCCCACAGCCGCTTCTCACTAAATATTTTCATCCATTCCAAAGTAACTGGAGCATTACTCAGTCATGCCGGCAGTTTGTGGAATTCCGCCAGCTAAACCTCACTGATGCATGGCCAGTCATGATGCCCTATGACATTGTTTTCCTGCGGAATGTCCTGCTGTATTTTGACACCAAGACCCGAGGCGAGGTACTCGAAAGAATGTCTCGTGCTGTCCGCCCAGATGGCGCACTGTTTCTTGGTGGTGCAGAGACCATGCTTGGCTTGAATACCGGCTACGAACGACTCGCAGGCAATGGGTGTAGTTATTACAGGCCTGAGCCTTTATGAGGACGGCCCTCGCCATTCAAAGCCAAGAATCGAGACATCGTCTAACGGGCCTTTTGGCTCACACCAGGCTTGAATACTCTCCAGAAGTTCTCCCACGCCAGCATTAAGATCACGAGAGCGATTCAGTCCAATGACTTCCTTTAATGACGCGTCTCCGAACTGCTCGAGGTCCTTATCCATTGCCTCCGTAACTCCGTCAGAGTAGAGATACACTCGGTCTCCTTTTTCGAGTTGGATTGTATTTTCCTCATATTCAGCCTCGGGAAAAAAACCAACTGGAAGACTATGGAGTGTCTCAAACGTAGCCTCACCTGCAGTTGTGATGCGAAGCAATGGCGGATGCCCACTGGCTGTATACCGCATCTCTCCTGTTTTAGAATTCACGACGCAGTAAATAAAGGTAAAATAGAGCTCAGAAAAGTCTTGTGATTGAAATTGCTTGTTGAGCTCGGTAGCAACCTCTACTGGTGAAACAACCTCTGTTGATCCATCTTCACGAAGCCGCACCAAAACAGAACTGTCGGATGCCTTTGGTGTCAGGAATCTTCCAACCGTCACTGAAAGCAAAGACGAGGGCACTCCATGACCACTTACGTCAACAACAAACAAACCGACATGGTCTTCATCAAGTTGAAAAACATTGAGGAAGTCGCCTGCTAATCCATGACAAGGAACATATCGCCAGGCTACCTCTCCACAGTTAAAGTGCAGTGTTTCTTCTGCGGGCAAGAGTGCTCGCTGCACGCGTGCTGCTGCCTCAAGGTCTCTCGTCATCTGGTCATTGGCGCTCGCAATTTTTTGATTGAGGTCTCTCAGGTCCTGATTGTTCTGTTCTAGCTGGTCTTTGGCTGTTGCTAGATCTTGATTGGCCTGAATCAACTCTCGATTTTTGGCAACTGCATTTTCAAACGTTGATACAAGAAGATTCAAAACCTGCTGACGCCCGGCGTTGACTTTGAATGTTTGCCCGGCAATCGCAACATCAATTGTCTGGTCAGCACCTTCATCAACTGCAAGTGGCGTTTCGAGTAATGAATGAATTCGTCCAATCAAATAATCAGGTTCATAAGGCTTGGTGACATAGTTATCCGCTCCTGCATCAAGACCTTTGATGATATCGAGTGGATCGGAAAGGGTTGACAGGAGAACAAATGGGATCTTCCGTAATTCAGAATCTTGCTTGACGGCCTTGCAGAACTCATACCCCGTCATCGTTGGCATTTCGATATCCGAGACAATAATTGCTGGGGCCTGGTCACGAACAAGATCAAGCGCAGCTTGGCCATCGGCGCCCCACCGAACACGGTGGCCTGCCTCCGTAAGCCGCCGCTCAAGAATTTTTGCTTGAATGCGGCTATCCTCAGCAATCACGATATCAACACCAGGAGTGGAGGACATAAAAGGTCTTTCTTGTCTTTCTGCGTTGTAATAGACGTGTGAGCGAAGTTCACAGCAATTGACGGTTCTAGTTTCACTTATTGAGGTGAGTAACTCCATGAGTAACATCTGGCTCAAGTCGAAATAATTGATCGAGCCTTGTGATCTCAAATACCTTTTGAACAGGTGGTCGCACACCACATAGAACAAAATGTCCATTTCGTTCAGTAAGTTCATGGTAGAAACTCACCAGAACGCCCACCATGCCACTCGACATCAATTCAACGTGATGCAGATCAAGCAACACTTTGCTGCATTCCCTGTCCTGAAGGACGGCTTCTAGCTCGCGTGAAAGCGCTTCAAGGATACGGCCCTCCGAAATTCTTGTTTCCTGAATCTCAAGAACAAGAACATCTCCTTCGTTATGAACTGTGATATGTGATTCGTTGGACATGAGAGACTCAGTATAAGGAGGTCGCTTGGTCGATCGGATTTCAGCTCACGACGCTATCGAATAGACACCAGATGCGTGGCTCGACGCCCACTCCGCACCAATAGAAAACTATCAAAATTACTGACGATTTTCCTGATTTTAGTGAAAAAAACGATTTTTCCGAAGATACTGATTCATTCAGCCGATACCCTCTTATACGGATTTTCTTAGGGGGATTTGATGTGGGTACACCGTGCTGGAGAGTGTTCTGTATCGGCTTGTGTGTAGTGGCCTTCTGCCACTCTGCATTGCCAGCGCAAACTGATGAGATAAACAAGCCTACTCCAGCTCAAAAGACCACCGCTGATGGTCCTTCACGTGGTCATAAGAATGATGCTGGACCAACACTCCCAAATCCAGTTGAGCCGAAGTCCTCAAAAAAGAAGATGGACTCCGATGCAAAGGCAGCGACTGACAACGTAACAGAATCGCCTTCTGATCAGACTGATTCCCCGCCATCTGATCAACCCATCATTGATGATGAGACACCCCAGTTTATAGATGATGTCCCCCTTGTTACTGAGAATATTTTACTTGCGCCAGAGCCGTACGAGCCAACATGCAAAAGTAGGGGCCGATGTACCAAGCAATGCAGACAATGCTGTCAATGTGACTGTTCTCGTTGTGGTTGCGATTATGACACGTATCTTCTAGTCGATTTTCTTTTCTTCAAGCGAAATAATGCAACCAGTGGAGCTGTGGTTGCTGAGACCACCAGCGGTGTTCCAGAACTCACAACCCGTTCCACAAATCCTGGCACAGCACCAGGTATTCGTCTTTTCGGGGGTCGACTTCGCAAGAATGGCATCGGCTGGGAGTTTGGTTACACCGGTGTATTTGGAATGTTCGGTGAACGTACAGCCCGCAGTTCCAACAATCTTCAAGTACCACCGCCCCTTGGCTCTCTTGTCAATGGCTGGACAAATTTAGATGCGGTCCGATCAACCTACACATCAAGCTTAAATATGTGTGAGGTCAATATCTTTACATCTGAAACAACAGTGAAGGGTGGACCTCGATCTCCTTTCCCTTGGCATCGCGTTCACGGCACATTCGAACATGAATTCCAATGGCTCGGTGGCTTCCGATGGGCTGGTTTCAATGATGTTGCAAATCTGCACGTCGATGTTAACGCGGGTGCGAGCAACAATGACGGAACGTACTCAATTACAACAAATTCTCAAATGCTTGGGCCTCAAATTGGATTTAAAACAAAACGTAGATGGAACAATTGGTCTACCGAAGGGTGGGCCAAAACGATGCTCGCAGGAACTTTTTTAAATGCTGATAGTGCTCCCATTAATACATTAGCAAGTGGCGGAGATCCGTACCGTCCTCAAGCCAGTGCTCGAGACGTTGGTGTCGGATTTATTGGAGACATGAATTATTCAATTGTTCGACGACTCAATAACAATTGGTCGCTTCGGGCTGGCTACAATCTGATTTGGATCTCTGGAGTAGCCCTGGCACCGAATCAATTCGATTTTTCAAACACCAACACGATAACTCTTGCAGGTGCTAGCAACGTCTTCCTGCATGGTGCGAATCTAGGCCTTGAGGCCTGCTGGTAAGTCAGAGTAGTGCAATACGTACAGTGAACTTTAAACGTAGGCCGTCTATCGTTGTTCAGAACCGTCTAATTCGGTATCAAAGGATCCCGGACTACTGGTGGTCTCTCTCCTAAGCCAGGATTTGATGCACTCAGCAACTGCACATCAAACACCAACGTTCCACCTGGTCGCCCTCCACTTGGATTCTCTCCATAGGCCATATCAGCAGGGATAATCAGCCTCCGGCGGCCACCTTCCCGCATGCCGGCGACCCCCTCGTCCCAGCCTTGAATAACTTGCCCTTGGCCGAGAGTAAACTCGAATGGAGTACCTCTTGTCAGAGAACTATCAAACACGTCTCCATTTTGACGACTGCCAACGTAGTGAACGGAGACCGTTTGACCAGCTGTCACCGGCACCCCTAGGCCTACAACGAGATCAACATATTGCAGTCCACTTGATGTGCGAATCACAGCTGGATCATTCGACGCTGAAGAGACTGCAGCTGCTGTCAATGGGCCGCGAACAACTGAAACGGTGTTTGTTACATTACCGTCAGCATCCAGTACTTGGGCACCACCAGCTCCGACAGCAAAAAACGAGTTCACTTGTCCATCGCCGTTGCTATCAAGTGGTGAAACACGAAATCTTGAATTTGCCGCATTTCCACTTGTCAGGTTTTTCTTCGTCGTACGAGTCGATCCAGAATCTCGAGTTATTTGAAAAATATCAACTCGTGCTGCATTGCCCTGACCCCCGGATACCATGATGTCATCCACGCTTCGATCGTTATACAGCCCTGAGGCAATTGTTACACCGGAATAACCGATTGTTGGATCAACTGAAAGTTCTGCGACCACTGTCGGCGGACCAGCTACATCAACTATTTGGACTGACTTGATCGCACCAGGGCCAGTTCCAAGCACCAATTCAGCACGACTATCCTTTGATTCTGTCTGACTAATTGAACCATTCGTAATAGAGCCGATATCTGCTGCCGCGACACTCACACCAGCAAGATGTGTTGTTCCATATGGGGTATACCGTTGAAAAGGAGTCGACTCCCATCCCAAGCTACCTCCAAGGTGAATACTGACGGTGCTGCCAGCGGCTTGTCCAGCAATCAAATCCTTCACCCCATCTCCATCAACATCACCAAGGGCAATATTGACTCCAGACAAAAAGCCTGAGCCAAATGGAGTGATTCGGTACTCCGGCATTTCCTCACCATCAATGTCGAAAACGCGTATCTCACCAACTCGACCGCGTCCTGGTGACACAATAATCTCGTCACGACCATCATTATCAACGTCATGTATTGCCGTTTGTACACCACCCATAAATCCCGACTCGTAGACATCAAACTGATTAACAACGGTACCCGATGCCGGATCAACGATGCTAACGGTTGGGGTGCCTAAATACGCAAGGCCGCTTCCGACTGCGAGGAATGGTCGGGAAGCAATATCGAATGCCGAATTGTTGTCAGAATTACTGTCTACAGTACCAAGGGGTGTCACGGCTGTCACATCAGTTTTGATTTGCCCAATGGCGTCAGCTGCAATTTGATTTGTCACGGTAAAGATTGCTGTACCACCAGCTGGCAAGCTGATCAACGTATTGAGTGCATCACCGTTACCGCTGCTACCACCTACCGGTACCGCTGACCCAGGAGAACCCTGGCCCGCCCACGTGGCGGACAATATCCCGTCTGGTAATGGCGCAACGACTCGTGCATTTGTCACAGCGTCGGAACCAAAATTTTGAACAATGATCGTGTCTACTTTGTCAGAACCCGGAACATACGTGTTCTGTCCGTTACTTATTGTGACCGCTAGATCAACATCGAATGCTAACCGTGGCTCAAGATTTTCAAATGACCGATCAAAAGTCCCAAGGGAACGACGAGCCCGTACTGATCTTTTCTGAAAGAATTGCTGAAATAGTTTCATCTGAAATCCTGAACCAAAAAATGCACACATTCCCTGTTTTGTGCACAGCACTGAACTCTTTCTCTACGTAAAGATGTACCCCTTGGTTTGATTCAGGTCAATTTTTTAGGCAAAAAAAGTGGGCCGGCTGCCTAAACGACAACCGACCCACCTCATTTTCCTCAAAAACAGCTTTAAGGGCTGTCTTGCGTCACTTTAGCGGCAACGACGACGCAGGCAGCCCTTTCGACGGCAACCTTTGTCGCAACTATCGTTGCATCCGCTGTCACAGCTGTTGCAGCTATCGCAGCTACTGCAGCCATCGCCGCAGCAACCGTCGTTGCAACTGTCACAAGGTACTTCGACCTGTACCATGACACATTTCTTTACTGGTACTTCCTTTGTGACCTGAACTGGAACGCAAACCTCGTAAGTACGAGTCTTTTCTTCCGGAACACAATCATAAAGAGTTACCGAGTACTTTACTTCTTTTTCCTGTGGAACCATGACCGTGTAGGAAACTTCCTTAGTCATGGCCTCAGGTACACATTTGCTAACCTGATACTCACGAGTGCGAGTCTCAGTTCGACACTTTTGTACTTTCACAGTACGAGTTCGCTCTTCTGGAACACACTTGGTGACACAGTAGGTGCGAGTTCGCTCTTCTGCTCGGCACTTTTGCACCTTCACAGTACGAGTTCGCTCTTCTGGAACACACTTGGTGACACAGTAG
>WLWH01001970.1_pt1 | contig 12365 bp, 25 predicted proteins | sample 6712741 | NCBI WGS metagenome assembly WLWH01 (sample SAMN12718694, study PRJNA515312) | sponge metagenome | isolation source: marine sponge | host: Mycale hentscheli | place: New Zealand: South Island, Marlborough, Capsize Point | collected 2003-05-01 | reverse complement strand
CTTTCGTTGGCTCAATAGACAATGTATCAGTACAAGAAGTATTAGGCGACCAACCAAGACTAAACTACGATATATCAAATGGAGTAGTACAATCTTGCCCTTCGCTTTTGTTAGAACCAGCTTCTACTAATTCAGTAACTTATTCTGAAGATTTCAGTCAATCTGCTTGGAGTAAATCTAATTTAACTTTATTATCAAATAATATTATTTCTCCTGATGGTACTTCTAATGCTTCAAAATTGACAGTAACTTCTACAGGAGCGCTTTTAGAAACTACACAATCTTTATCTGTAGGAACAGTATACACAATAAGTGCTTTTGTAAAGAAAGGAACTAATAAATTTGTAAGATTAGCATATTCTTCAAGTGCGCAAACAGGCGCTTGGTTTAATTTAGAAGACAAAACAGTAGGAACTGTAAATTCTATTTCAGCTACTATTAATGATTATGGGAATGGATGGTATAGAATAACAAATACACTAACATCACAAGTAGCAAGTGGAGGTGTTTTTCTTGGTTTATCTAATACAGATGGAGCAACAGGAGATTCTATTTCAGGAAATACAGTTTTTGTTTGGGGTTTTCAAGTAGAAGCCTCATCCTACGCTACATCATACATTCCTACTGCAGGAAGCTCACAGACAAGAGCTGCTGAAACTTGTGATGATGCTGGTAATGCTGCTACGTTTAATTCAACAGAGGGGGTTTTGTATGTAGAGATGGCTGCACTTGCAAATGATGGTACAAGCAGGAGAGTTAGTTTATCTGATGGAAGTTATACAAATAGAATAACTCTAGAGTTAGATGAATCAAGTAACACATTAAAAGCATTTGTTATTTCAGCAAGTACAACTTATTATTCTCCTGTTGAAGTTTTAAGCGATATTACAAATTACAACAAAGTTGCAGTTAAATATAAACAAAATGATTTTGCATTATGGATTAATGGATTGGAGTATGATGTTGATAATAGTGGAGATACTCCAATAAATCTTTCTCAATTGCAATTTGCTGATGGAAATGGTTCTGCTTTACCTTTTTACGCAAACATAAAAGACATAAGAGTATATAACGAAGCATTAACAGATGCACAATTACAAACATTAACAACTTTATAATATGAAAATTAGTAAATACGAGTTTAACTCACAATCAGACGCAGAATCTAAAATAGCTGCTTTACCACACTCAACAGACGAAGATGGTAACAACTATCCTACTCACAAACATACTATTGTCAAATTAGGACACATAGTAGTAGAGCAAGGAGAATATGATGGACATGGTAATGAAATTAAAGCGCCAGTATTATCAGATAAATATTGCGTGGATGTATTATGGAAAGATCTAGAAGAAACTGATGAAGATGGCAATGTAACTATAAACCACCCTTACGGATGGGCTGGTAAAGCTTTAGATTTAGATGATGAAGGAGTACACGGATTCTTTGGAGTTAAATATCAAGACAATAAACTCTAATGCCAATACCAAAGCCTAAACCTTCAGAAAGTCAAAAAGACTTCATGATCCGATGCGTACCTATGCTTGCGCCTTATCACAAAAGGGATGAGGCTTTAGCTATTTGTTACGATGCTTTTAAAAAAGTAAATCTAGAAAGTTATAACGACTATCCTGATGGCGCAGTAAACAATGCTAAAAGAGCTATTGAATGGAAAAAAAAGAATGGAAGTTCTTGTGGAACTCAGGTTGGTTGGACAAGAGCTGGACAATTAGCTAGAAGAGAAAAAATAAGCAGAGATACTATTTCAAGGATGGCAAGTTTTAAAAGACATCAACAACATAAAGATGTTCCTTATTCTGAAGGATGTGGAGGATTGATGTGGGATGCTTGGGGTGGATCTGCTGGAGTTAATTGGGCTATAAGTAAATTAAAAGAACTAGACAAAAAATGACAAAAATAGGAGAAAACACTAATGTAACGTTAGATCTTAAAACAATAGGAATGATAGTAGGCTTTACAATAAGTTTAGCTACTACTTATTTTACATTAAAGTCTGAGATTGCATTAGCTATGGAATTACCTGAAGCTGAGGTATCAAAAATTGAATTTTCTTATAAGGATGAACTTACAAGAAAAACCTTAGAAAACGCTGTCAATGATATGAATACAATCAAAGATGACGTTAAAGAAATAAAAGAACATCTAAATAAAATGGATGAGAGATTATATGAAATATCTAAACAATAAATTATGTGTAGCGATTGCCCTATTTGCTTTTTCTGTAACTCATAGCCAGTCTTATAAAGACGACATAAGTGTTGTCTTATATACTGCTAAGTTTGTTAATGACGACTTCTCTTTAAAACCTTTTAGAGAACACAATATCAATACCTTTTATTTAGAAAAAGACAAAGAAGTATTTGCTAATGAAAAAATTATATTTCTTCCAACTATCTGTCTTTATAACAATGGAGAGTTAATTGAAAAAATAGAAGCTGGTATTTCAATGGAATTACCAAAAAGCACTAAAGAAAGATTACAAGATCATATTGATAACCTACTACAAGACAAATTTTAAACTATGAAATATTTATTACTATTATTATTTACAATAAACGCTCAAGCAGATATCTTTAAGGATGTTTTTAAATACGCTACTTTTTATGGCGCTTATAGTCAAAGCAATTCTATTCAAGGGGATAAAACATTTTATGTAACTCAATCAAGCGAGTTAATAGAAACAACACAAAGAAACCCAGCAGATGAAATTCAAACATTTGGATTCAGAAAACTTGCTCACTTTGGTTATGAGGATAAAGAAAGATTTTATGATGGAGAAGAACAAAACAATAGTTTAAATTCTAATATAGGAAATGTAAAAGGATTAGAATACTTATTTGAATATCAAGAAGGAAGACAACAAGGTAGAGATTTTAACAATAAGCAATTCTTTGTTCGTTATTTATCTAAATGGTGGATAGCTAAAGCAGAAGCAAACAAAAACGAATTAGTTGACATAGACTACAAATCTGCAGACTTACGCTTTAGAATACCATTAGGAAAGAAACTATCTTTAAGTTTGGGTGGAGTTTATAGAACTTATGATAAAGCATATGGAGTTAATCCAATACAAAAGTATTTAGAGGAAAATGCTTGGTGGAACTTATCATACGATTACTTTAACCATACTGACCAAGTATATCAATGGGAAAACCTATCTACAGGAGAAACAGGATATGATTATTTTTGGTATGATGCAGAGGGTACTTTGTTAAGTAATTCTGATTTAGATTACAGAAACAATATATACGGACAATTAGTAAACCAATACAACGCTGAACAATTAGCACTTATAGGAAGTTTTGCTGATATCTCAACAGTTATCGGTTTAGACTTTTACCATTACAGAAAAAACTTCTGGTTACACGCTTACGGAAATATATTACCTCAACATACATTACATAAAGGAGACGAAAGATATTCTTACGGAAACTTTATAGGAAAAGATAATTGGATAGATTACAAATATGGAGGAGTATTTGGAGTTAAGATAAGCAAGAAATTAGGATTATTTAGTGAGATAACTATGCAGAGATATTGGGATAGAGAAATAAAAATTATAAAAGCTGGTATTAACTTTAAAATATAATAGATGACAAAGAATTTTACTAAAGAAGAATTCGATTGCAATGATGGTAGCGAGATGCCTATAAATGTTTATCATAATATGGTTAAGGTTGCTAATCAATTACAAGTGTTGAGAAATAGATTAGGTAAACCAATTCACATAAATAGTGCATATAGGTCAGAATCTTGGAATCTTAAACAGGGTGGCGTAAAAACATCGCAGCATATTATGGGTAGAGCCAGTGATATTTCTGTTAAAGGAATGACACCTCTAGAAGTTTATAATGCAATAGAAAAACTAATAGACGATGGAGACATGTTACAGGGAGGTTTAGGTTTATACGATACATTTGTTCACTATGATATTAGAGGAACAAGAGCAAGATGGGATTATCAAAAAAAATTATAATATGATATTAGGATTTAGTTTTACAATAGAAAGAGGTTTATTATTTGGATGGGAATACTTTCCTGCAACAGAAGAAAATAAAGAAGAATTAAATATTTATTTAGTATTTATTTGCATTCACATAAATTGGAATAATGAAGAAGAAATTTAAAGACACTAAAGTAGGTCAATTCTTACTTAACAATGGATCAGGCATAGTAAACACTCTAGGTGATGCATTACCTGATTCTGGTGTATTAGGTTTAGTTAAAGGACTTATAGACAAAGATGAAACATTACCACCAGAAGATAAAGAAAAGGCTTTAAAACTACTTGAGCTAGATATTATCCAAATGCAAGAGGTTACTAAACGGTGGAATAGTGATATGTTAAGCGATAGTTGGCTAAGTAAAAACGTTAGACCACTTACATTAGCGTTCTTTTCTATAGCCTATGTAGTAGGTTGGTATGCAAATTATTCTTTAGAAAACATTACTGGACTCTTGTCTTTAATAGTCGGTGCATATTTTGGAGGAAGATCATTTGAAAAAACAAGAAAGTAGCTAGATAAATTTGAATATTCTTCATATATCTTTATATTTCTAATTTAATATTTATTTATGTTGTTATATATATTTATCTTTCTTTATATTTATTTATGTATTTATTTATATAAAAATACTAATAATTAAAAAATGTTAAAGTTATTACTTTTTTTTTAAATAAAAAAATTGTATATTTAGACTATGAATATTTCAGTAAAAATAAAGAGGTACGATAATCAAACTGAATACTACGATTTAAAGCTATCTACATATAAAGAAAGCATTGAAGGAAAGTTTAGTAAAGAGGATCTACGTTATTTGATTGAGCAAATAGACAACGAGATAATATAATGCCTAGAAAAATATCAAGAAAAAACTTAGTTAAAAAACTTGATAAAGTATTTAGTCAATATATAAGAAGAAGATTTGCAGTAAATGAGATAGCTAAATGTGTTACTTGTGGGAAACAGGCACATTGGAAAGATTTACAAGCTGGTCATTTTATGAGTAGGAAACATTACTCAACACGATGGGATGAGATTAATGTACAAGTACAATGTAGTGGATGTAACGTTTTTAGATATGGAGAACAATTCAAATTTGGAATGTATTTAGAACAAGCATATGAAAAAGGAACAGCAGAACTAATGCATAATAAAAGTAGAGAGATAACAAAGTATAGTGATATACACTTAAAAGACTTAATAGAATATTATAATAAATTACTAACTAACTTAAAATAATTTCTTGTTTTGTTTTGTTTTCTGAAAGGGGTTTACTTCGGTGAGCCTCTTTTTTTTATTAATAATTTTGTTAATTAAATTATTTGTATTATATTTACATATAACAAAAAAACAAACAAATGAAATACGTAATTGTAACAAGAGAAGGTAATCAGTCAAGACCAATAGATGACTACTTAAAGGCTTATAAATATGCTTTATTTAACAGATGTATATTACTACAAAAGAATAGGTCTGGTGTAACAGTAGAAATTAATAACTTTAGCAACTTATAATATGAAAAATCAACCTTTCCATGAAACTGTTAGAGACTTATACACTTTTAAAAATATGCAAATAGATGCATTACAAAAAGCATTGTCTAAAGCTAACACAAGAATAACTAATTTAGAAACATTTATATTTGAGTTATGTCATAAAGATTGTCCTGAAGACTACAAAGATATAGTAAAAAAAGAAGTACTTAATGACTTTACAAGAGATTAATTTTCATAATAATTATCAGTTATTAGCTAACTTATTGTTAGAGTTTAACAAAACTAAACCTAAAGAAGCAGATAAATATATGAAAGCATTAAGTGAAATGTATTTTTATATAAACTCAATGCACATAGAAAACAGAGAATTAAGATTAAACAATAGTAACATTAAACAAGAAATAAGAAAACAAACTCAAGAATTTTACAATTTTAAAACAAACTAAAACAAAAAAAATGAAACAAATGAAATTAAAAGCAACAACAGATTATTCTATCTTTAACAAAGTAATTGGAAACAGAAATTTAGATTCTAAAAATTTGAATAGAATAAAAAAATCGATTGATGAAATAGGTTTACAAATGCCTATATTAGTAAATGAGAATAATTCTATAATAGATGGTCAACATAGACTACAAGCAGCAATTGAATTGGATCTTCCAATAACATATATTGTTTCTAAAGAATCATGCGAGCAAAATATAGACCAATTACAAATTAGTAAAAAATGGACAGCAATGGATTTTTGTAATAGAAATGCCATGCATGGTAATACAGATTGCCAAGAAGCATTAAAGATAGCAGAAAATTGGTTTACTGAAACTAGTGGTAAGTTATCTAAAATAAACAGCTTAAGTCTTTTGAATGATTCACACATGCATAGTTGCATAGATAGTTTAAGAAAAAATGTATATAAAATAAATGTATTAAAAGGCTATAGAGTTTATGAAGCAGCAACTATTTTAAACTATAATAAAAACGAATCTTTTAATGCTTATACTTATAAAATATTATTAACTTTAAAAAGATTAGATTCTAAATTTAGTGGATTAGATTTTAAAATAATTACTAAATTAGCAACTAAACACTATTTGCAATCTTATACTAATAACACTGAACAATACAATTATTTATTAGATTTATATAAAAAATACAAAAAAAAATAAAATGAATAGAGAAAAATTATTAGAACTGTACAAAAAATATGATCTTACAAAAGATGATGTATTTAAACATCAGCATTTTGTGATAATCACTAGATCAGGAATAGAAAAAATAATAGCAAAAGAACACATGACATTGACTTATGATGTTATAAAATGTGAACCAAACTTTGCAGTTGTTAAGGCTTATGCTTATATTAGTTCTATGCCAAACACAACTATAGAAACATTTGGATCTGCATTAAAAGGATCATCATTTAAAGATTCTAACTGCAACACTTGGTATGTAATGGAAATGGCAGAAAAGAGAGCTATGTCTAGAGCATGTCTGAAGCTAACAGGATTCTATAAACTAGGAGTATTTGGAGAAGACGAATCAGAAGATTTTAAAAAAGTAAATAAAGAAAAATTAATAAACTTAAATAAATAACAATGGCATCATTAATCAATTTAAACATCAACGTAGAAAATCTACCTAAAGAGAAATTTGTAAAAGGAAAGAAAGGAGTATACTATAACTTAACTATAAGTGTAAACGATGATACAAACCAATTTGGTCAAAACGTATCAGCTTTTGATTCACAAACAAAAGAAGAGAGAGAAGCTAAAAAGCCTAAGCAATACATAGGCAACGGCAAGGTAGTTTGGACTGATGGCAAATGCACTAAAGCACAGCAAGAAGCTCAACCACAAGACAGCGACAACAATGTAGATTTACCATTTTAATATTTGGGAGGGTGTAAAAGCCCTCCTTTTTTTATGACCGAAGAACAAAGAATGTTTATGCAGCTCTTGGAAGAAGAGTGTGTAATAAATACAAATGACATAGTAGAATATCCACCAGTAGCTATATCTATGGGAGAGACAACTATACAAACACTAAAAGGCACAAAGACCTTACCAATTCCAATTGGAACGTATGGTAACTTCAGTTTTGTACAAGCAGCTCCTAAAACTGGTAAAAGTTTTTTTATTAGTTTATTAGCTTCTGTATATTTAGGAAACAAAAATAAATTTGGTGGTGATTTAAGAGGACACAGAGGAGATAAGTGTTTGATTCACTTCGATACAGAGCAAGGAAAGTTTCATGCAAGTAGAACAATGAAAAGAGCTATTTCAATGAATAACAATGTAGATACTGCTTGTTACCATACATTTGGTTTAAGAACAGTAGGGTATAAAAATAGAGTAGAGTTTATTGAATATTATTTAAAAGAAAAAATAGAAGAAGGTAAAGTAGGATTAGTAGTTATAGATGGAATTGCCGATTTATGCTCTGATGTAAATTCAATGGAGCAATCTAATTTTGTAGCACAAAAATTAATGGAATGGTCGCAAAAGTTTAATTGCCATATCATTACTGTAATACATAGTAATTTTGGGAGCGACAAACCCACAGGAAATTTAGGTTCAGCCTTAGAAAAAAAAAGTGAGCAGCAAATACAAATAGAACGAAACACAGTAAACAAGGAATGGATAACAGTTAAATGTAAAAGAAGCAGAGGTTTTGCTTTTGAAACATTTAGTTTTAAAGTTAACGAAATAGGTCTGCCTGAAATAGTAGGAGACTTATATAATCCCTTGACAGGTGTAAGTTTTTAAATATGAGAAAAAAAAATTGGTTAGCTATGGTAGCTGAATATCATTCAGAATGGTTAAATATAATGCAAAATCTAGGAGGTGGATCTTACTCGGAAGATCTAGTACAAAAATCTTATTTGAAATTACACAAATATAATTGTGCAGATAAAGTAATACAAAATGGAAAGGTAAGCAAAGGATATATGTTCTTTGTTTTAAGATCTGTTTTTCTTAGATACAAAAGAGATAACAAAGGAATCTATAAAAAACAAATAGAAAGCTTTTTATTTGAAGGTAATGACGTTCATGAAATTGAACACATAGAAAAATTTACTCAAGTAGATACACAAGAAAAAGAATTAGCATTTGGAAAGATATGTAGTAAAATGGATTCTGAGCTAGATAATTGGTATTGGTATGATAAACGTATATTTGAATTATATAGAGATACTTCAATGAGTATTAGAGGAATAGGTAAAGAAACAAAAATCAGTTTTGTAAATATATTTCACACACTAAAAAGAGGAAAGCAAATAATGCGAGAAAAGTTTAGTGAAGACTATGAAGATTATATAAACGGAGATTACAATAAAATCAATTAATATGAAACCACCAAAAGACAAAAGAACCAAAGCCTACAAAGAATGGAAAGCAAACTTTGATAAACAATCTAAAGGACTAGGCGATACTATTGCAAAGATCACAAAAGCAACAGGAATAGATAAAGCTGTCAAGTTTATAGCTGGTGAGGATTGTGGATGTGATGAACGAAAAGAAGCTATGAATAAAGCATTTAGATATAAAAGACCTAAGTGTTTGTTAGAGAATGAATATGAGTATTTAAATAAATGGTTTGGTAATAACTTAAATAGAGTTAAGCCTGATGATCAAAAGCAATTGCTAAAAATATACAACAGAGTCTTTAGCGATAAGAAACAAATGACATCATGTTCTAGCTGTTTAAGAAATATAACTAATGAATTAAAATCTTTATATAAAACCTATGAATGAAATTAGACCACGTATAAACGGAAACAAAAAAGTAGCTTACGAGAATATAACCAAGAAAGAAACAAGAGTGCTTGTAATAGGAGACTTACACGAGCCATTTTGTTTAGATGGATATCTAGATCATTGTCTAGAAACTTATGCAAAGTATAATTGTAATAGGGTTGTATTTATTGGAGATGTGATAGATAATCATTATTCTTCATATCACGAATCAGATGCAGATGGACTTGGTGGAGGTCAAGAGTTAGATCTTGCAATAAGTAAAATAGCTAAATGGTATGAAGCATTTCCTAAAGCTCATGTAACAATAGGTAATCATGATAGACTTATAATGCGTAAAGCACAAACTAGCGCAGTACCAAAGAAATGGATAAAGGCATATAAAGATGTTTTAGAAGTACCACAATGGAAATTTGTTGACAGAGTTGTTATTGATGGGGTGCAGTATATACACGGAGAAGCAGGAACAGCAAGAACTAAATGCAGAGCAGATATGCAATCAACTATACAAGGACACTTACACACGCAATGTTATACAGAATGGTATGTAGGGCAAAACTTTAAAGTATTTGGCTCACAAGTTGGATGTGGTATTGATGCAACTGCTTATGCTATGGCATACGCAAAGAGAGGAAAGAAACCTGCTATTGCTTGTGCTGTAGTATTAGGAGGACACACAGTAATTAATGAACTAATGGAATTATGAAAAAAAAACAATACACAACTAAAGAAAGGTTTAAGATCCTTGAGGCAACAGTAGCAACTTTATATGTAGCTATTGAGAAACTATCTAAAAGAATAGATGCAATAGATGAGTTCCTAACTAAAGCAACAAAAGACTATGATGAAAGTACAGAAAAAAAGGCTTGATCTTTGTGCTAAAGACGGAAAGTATTTTGAAAAGTTATTTAAAGAAAAAGTTTTATCTAATAATTTAAAATGGAAAGAAGCAACTAAAGAGGAGGATTGGTATAAACATATAGACTGTTATGTTAATGGTTATGGTGTAGATGTAAAAGGTAATAGACATCTTGAGACTATATGGCTAGAGCATACAAATGTAAATGGAAATAAAGGATGGTTAAGAGGAGATGCTTATTATATTGCTATGTTTATAATGGAGCTTAATTGTTTTAGTATTTATAAAAGATATGACTTGTTAAATTATGTAAACAAGAACACAAAAGGCGAAAGCAATAATACATTAGAGTATTTAAAATTTTACACTAGAAGAAAATGGGGAAAGAAAGATAAAGTTGTAAAAGTTAAATATGATTATATAAAACATTTAGAACTAAAAAAATTATAATTAATAAACAAAATTGTTTATATTTACAAAAAAACAAGATGAGACAAGTAACAGTAGAATACGATAATTTAGAATTAACATTAATAGGACAATTTTATGAAGGCGATGATTGCACTTATATGTATCCAGATAGCAGTAGTGATTTTAATCTGTGTGAAGTGCTACATGGAGGAGAAGACATTATAGATATTTTATCTGATACTGTATTAACAGATCTAGAGATAGAAGCTATAAAAGAAATAGAACAACAGGAAAGAGATTATGATAGTACTATTTGATGCAGACAGTTTAGTTTATTCTTCTTGCTGTGGTGTTGATGATATACTCGATGAAGCCATAGGAAAGTTTGATGAGGTGTTTATGTCAATTATAAATAGACTAGAAGAAACCTATCAAATAGAAAGAGTAATTACTTTTAACAATAGCAAAGGTAATTTTAGAAAATTATTAGATCCAAACTACAAAGCTAATAGAAAGAAACAAGAGCATCCTAAATTGTTAAATAAGATGCATGAAGAAATTGCTTCTATTTATTCAACTAAAAGTTCTTATGGTGTTGAGACAGATGATCTAGTTGCAACGTACTGGAAAACACTAACAGACGAGTTAGGACACAACAACGTAATAATAGTATCACTTGACAAGGATTATAAGCAACTACCTTGCCTTATGTACAACTATCACTATAAACACCAAGAGATAATAAACATAAGCTATAAGGAAGCTTTATATAACTTCTATGAGCAAATGATAGTAGGAGATAGCGCAGACAATGTAAACTACTGCAAAGGTTATGGAAAGGCATATGCAAAGAGATTGTTTAAGGATTGTAACACACACTATCAATTTACTAAAAAAACATACGAGTTATTTAAAACAATATACAAATCAAAAGCAAAACAAAAATACATACAATGTTATAACTTACTTAAATTAAGGACAGAATGAAAATACTAAACTTATATGCTTGTTTAGGAGGCAATAGATACAAGTGGGGAGATGAACACGAAATAACAGCAGTTGAATGGGATGAAGAACTTGCAAGACTATATCAAGAAAGATTCCCTAACGATAAAGTTATAGTTGCAGATGCGCACCAATACTTATTAGACCATTATAAAGAGTTTGATTTTATTTGGAGTTCTCCTCCTTGTCCTTCACATAGTAGAGCAAGGTATTGGAACAGTAGTAATTATAATACTAAAACAAAACCTATTTATCCAGATATGAAATTATACCAAGAAATATTATTTCTCGAACATTACTACAAAGGTAAATATGTTGTTGAAAATGTTACTCCCTATTATAAACCATTAATAGAAGCAAAGAAAAGAGGTAGGCATTTGTATTGGACTAATTTTAAACTTCCAAACATATTAAACTATAGAGAACAAGCCAAAATAATTTCTGGTACAAATGAAGTTAAAAAACTTTGTGAATTTCACGATTATGACTTTAGGCAATATAAAGGGAAACAAAGTATTCAAAAAGTAGCAAGAAACCTAGTAGACTATGAAGCTGGTAAAACAATACTTGATACAGTAATGGGGATAAGAAGAAAAGAAAATATTAATCAAACAGAATTATTTTAATGAGAGCAACTCAACCACACTATGAAAACGGAAAAGGATATGATGTTATAGACTTTATCAAAGACTACAACTTAAACTTTAATAGAGGAAATATAATAAAGTACATAAGCAGAGCAGACAAGAAGAATCACGAACTAATGGATTTACTAAAAGCTAAAGACTATCTCGAAAGAGAAATAGAATATG
>WLWH01001966.1_pt1 | contig 12382 bp, 24 predicted proteins | sample 6712741 | NCBI WGS metagenome assembly WLWH01 (sample SAMN12718694, study PRJNA515312) | sponge metagenome | isolation source: marine sponge | host: Mycale hentscheli | place: New Zealand: South Island, Marlborough, Capsize Point | collected 2003-05-01 | reverse complement strand
AATTTGATTAGGAACATCCTTCATAATTTTATCTTTGTATGCTGGATAGACTCTAGCTAAAGAATCTTTAGGTACTCTTCTTACAATAGACATGTCTTTGGGTTGTTGGTCTGCACCAAAGTAACCTGGAAAACAGTTGTATGGGTCTCGTAATTCAGCTACTGGATAAGGGGTTCCATTAGCATCCTTCTTTTCTTTGATTACCCATACAGCGTAGCCATAACCTGGTAACCATCTACCAACTTGTGGCATTTGCAAATCTAATCTTTGTACATCATCATACGCAGTAATAATTCTGCCTATCTTTTCAGCTTTGTTTCTTGCACGTTCTGAATCTTTATTGTTAGGTACATCTATTTTTAAGTTAGGTATTCTGCCTATCTTCTGTGCTAAATGCTCTAAACCAGAACTCATAAGGTTAGGCATTGGTACTTGCCAATCTTCAAAACCTTTTAGTTGGTCTCCTAGTAGTGCAAGTATTCCATTAGGTCCACCATTCATGATTGAACGAATACGACCACGCATTGCATAACCATCTTGGTTATCATAATGTAACTGTGTTATCTTATCGTATAATGCTGATTCATTCATTTTTTTACCATGGTGCAGTGTTCATATTACTAATATCAACATTGCCATAACTCGGTGTATATTCATGCGCCATGTCAGCAACAAATTCTTTTTGTAATCTTCTTACAATTTTAATTGGGAACCAACTTGCCATAACTATATCCGACTTATATCCTTTACTACTTGCCTTGCTAGCAGCATTTGAAAAATACAAAAGCTGCCTACGATATATATTACTCTTATTTTGTGAATCTGCACTACCATAAGGTAAATTTACTTTACCCTTGTCAAAAAGTTCACTCATAGAACCAACACCAAAGTATGGGTCGAATTTATTTTTTTGTGTCTGGTGTCCTTCTAAGTGTATGCCTTTAGCTGCAGTCCACTCTTTTAATTCTCTATCTTGTCGTATGGCACGTTGAAAACCATTCTCTTCAATAATCCAATGTGAACAGTGATACTTTTTGTACCATTCTTTAATTGTTTTAAATGCTTGGGGTATGCCGCCACCTTTAGTATTTTCTATATCTACCATGTACAGTTTGCCTTCTTCAACATTAAATGCCCATAAGAATGCTGCCTGGTATCCAGTTGCTGCTGGGTCAAGTCCCGCTATCAATCTACATCCAGCGGGTACATGCCCAATACTTCTTGACTCATCACGTGAAGCATCAAGTGAATCTACTTTAAACATCTGCAGCCCTTCGGAGAATGGTCGGTTAAGATATACCATTTCAAATATAGCTAACCCACCAGTCGTTTGTGCATTCCTTCTTTGTGACATAAGCCACTTGTAACTTCTCTTGCTGGACCAAAGCATGTGTTTCTTGTGGTCCTTGTCAATACCAGAATCAATAGGTATCTCTAAACTATGTGCTGATTCAACTATCTTTTTCCATTCATCGTTATCAATTAATGAATTATATAAATCATCTGGGTGCTGCCTGGAACCAATAACAACAATAGCTGTATGTTCCTCTTTACGTGATGATAGAGTTGTAGTCCACCATCGTTTAGTTTGTTCTCTTGAACTAGGTTGTATTGTTGTGGAATGGTCCTCAATGTCATCTGCAATAATCAAGTCACAGTCACGTGAAAGAATCTTACCACCTTTACCTACAGCCACCATTGTCGGTGATTTAATACCAGTCACTGTCCTGGTCTTAACTGTAAACTGTCCAGAACTCCAAGTCTTACCAGTTCTACTCTTAGGTTTAAACGTTTCTCCAGGTCCACAAAAATCTTGTATCAGCTGCTCGTTATTTTCTAGGTGGTCCAATACAGAACCTACAGCATTCTTAGATATATCTTCGTTACCACCTACCCACATAATTCTTATGTTCGGTGCTTTACATATTTGCCATACTGCAAAGTGTGTAAGTAAATCAGTTTTGCCATGTCGAGGAGGTGAGAGAATCATAAGTTGTTCACCTTTATCAATAGCTTTTAAAATATTTTTAATCCATTTTTTATGAAACTTAGCAGTTTCGTATGCTTGTCCAGTCTCTGTTAAGAAGTATCTGTTTCTAAAATCCTCAAAAGATTCTAAAGATTTTCTAGCTTCTTCTGGTACATCCCAATCTTCTCTAGCTTTATGTACTGCTTTATCTTCTTTATATGCAAGCAGCATCCTGGCAACAACACTCTGGTCAATGCCCATATCTTCTGCTACAAACTTCTGTGTAATAATGCCTTCGAGTACTTCTTCTGCATAATCTGCTACAAAAGACATGTAATGTTCACCACGACTAGCTCTATTGTTTGGAGTTGTAGCTAACTTCTTAGTTTCTTTTTTCTTTTGATTTCTTGCCCTGGCGTTAGCAGCTTTAGTACATTGCAGCTTGCAGTACTTTTGTCTGCCATGTTGTTGTTTAAATTTATCTCCACAGTGCGGACATGCAACTGTTTTAAGATTAGCCATTACTTCTTTTTTTTCTTTTTAGGAAATCCAGCTTTCATATTTGCATAAGCTTTAGGACTGATAGTAGATTTCTTTTTTGACCTACTGGTCCCAGCTTTTTTTCTTTTATTTATATTATGATATAAACCTTTTTTAGCTGCCATAACTTCTCCTTACCAAGCTTTGCAAGACCAATATCTTGCTGTTGTTTTATCTTTAGCTGTGCTGCATTTGTGTCTAGCACGAAAAGAAGCCCTAGCTCCAGGGTTATTCTTTCTTATAGCCATGTTAGGGTCACCGAACATTACTTTCTTTACTTTGCCATTAGACATTACAAAGACTTTAGACTTCTTACGCCCATAGCCAGGTTCCCCTTTACGAATAGCACTAGGTGAATTTAACTTCACCTTCATGCCCCGAAATTCAGCCACGTTACTTTTTTTTCTTCTTGCTACCAAGTTTCATTTTGGTATATTTTTTCTTGCTCTTAGGCATTGTTTACTCCTCTATACTTATACTATGGCAGATTTTATACAAGGTAACAAGTACCCTAATTCAAAAAAGAATATGCAGTTTCAAAAGAATCGAATCTGTGTACATTCTGCTTGTACTACCATACTATCGCAATACAATAAATATAAATATTGTTATAAACATAAACCTAAATCTTTCCCCAGAATTAAAGGTAGAAACCCAGACACTACTAAGCAAGAACCCCTGGAGTAAAAAAATTTTTAATTAACTTCATTTCCCCAACTATCCCAACCTTCAGTAGTTTGTCTTGCAAATAGTTCTATTCGTGGTAAATCTCCACATAAATCAATAATATGCGATTTTATAATATCTGGTTTTTTACTATGTTGTTCTCTTGGTGCAACTATTAATTCTTTTACAGCTTTAGAAACTCTACTAGGTTTTCCTTTTGTAGCTAATAAACATAATTCAGGATTACCTCGTGTCCAATAACCAAGTCCTGTAAAGAATCCTTCGCTTTTTATATTTTGTTTAGCCCAAACAAATCCCATTGTTTTATATGTAAAACCCCAATTCTCTATAACTTCAAATGCTTGTGGTAAAGAGTGGTTAACTGCCCATAAAAATAATACGCAATCTTTTTCAGCTATATCATTTACAGGTAAAGATTTAATCCAATTTATATCTTGTGTTTCATAATGTTGATTAGGATTTCTACCCTCACCTTTTTTACTAAAATTTTTAAATGACCAAGGTGGGTCTGCATATATAATTTTATATTTTTTATTTGGAAAAGGTATCATACTTTTAGTTTAAATAAATTAAGTATTATGTGTTAAAAAAATTTTTTTATTTAAGGTATTTGTTTCTAAAGTCAAGCCACCTATTTGCACAATCTAAACAAACAGCTTTGAAATGATTAGTTATTACTTGCTCACAAACAACACAATTTTTTTCTTTCATATAATACTATATAGGGGAAAAGTTTTTTATATTTCGTATAAATTGTAAATTAGTTTCCTCTATGATAAAGTTATCACACACAAACAGCAAGGACCAAGTAATTAGATACAGGTAAAGTGGACATCGGGAGTACGAAAGTCTCACCTTACAGCCAGTAAGACCAACTAGAAAGACAAGTGAGATACCCAAGGTCTAAGGAAACATCCTAGCTTATAAAAGATTATATAAAAACAATAGCCCGCTACATCCTAAACACCCCCCAGTAGAATAAAGAACATAATGAAATGCAAAGAGTGTAAGCGTACACTAAAGCAAGTTAACGATAACTTTGCTTATTGTGATAATTCACCTAATGTGTGTACCTTATCTACAAAAACAATAAACATACACAACATGTAGTACCACTATATCTAGTAGTATTTTACATCGTAACTAATTGGCATTAAATAAATCTAGTGTTACGAATACGAATACCACCCCCTCAAATTAGCATTACCATTACTTGTCCTATAATCTCTATTATGTTGCGTTAGTGACCCTATGTTTCCTAGGGTTTACAGATAAAAGCCCTGTTTCACTACTTATTAGATAGTATGCCAAAAAGTACCCTAGATATTTTTTTAAATGGATATGGCATGGGCTGGAATGCTAAGGATTGCTAGATAACACTGAATAAAAAATATTTAAAATACCTGTAACCTTTTGTAACTGCATAAAGTCTAAGCAGTATGAAACAAACAAACACTATAACCTTTATGATTGGTGCAAGCGGGAGCGGTAAGTCTGCCCATGTTGCTAAGGAAGCAGCAAGGACTAATGCTTTTGTAATTGACCCCGATGAGATAAAGGCAAAACTAAACAAGGACCAACCACTAACAAAAGATAAGAATGCAGAGCTGCACCCAGCAGCCAGCGTGACCGCTGCCCACATGCTTGAGTTTTATTTTAATAATACTGAAGCATTTAAAAATACTTATCAATGTGATAATGTCATTTTTGATAATCGTGGGAAGTCACCAAAAAAAGTACAGAAGAGAATAGAAAAAGCAAAAGAAGCTGGACTTAATGTAAAAGTAATCTATGTAGAAGTAGAGCAATTAAATTGTGTAATCAATGTAATGATTAGAAACTTTACCAGCAAAAGAGCTATGTACATTCAAGAAGTACTTAACGCTTATGGGTCCATGCTGCAATCTGTAGCCATTTGTAAAATGCTACATGTTACAGGAATAATAGACATGCAAACAGTCGAAGGATACAGGAGAATAAAATCCAAAAGAATATGTAACCTTCTCGAAGTCGGGAAGGTCTAAACAATATGAAGGAAGGAAAAAATATGAGAACTGCTTGGAAGGTTGAGGACATTGCAAAGTATGCCCACTTGGGAGATAAGATGAGCAAAGTTGGAACCAAAAAACATGGAGATGAATACGATGCTGGAACTTGGGAGATGCTAATAGTTGAAGCAGTCATGGATAAGTTAGAAGCCGAAGGGAGAATATAAAAATGAAAACAATTCAAGATATACAGAAGGACTGGGGCAAGTCATTCGATACAGTCAAGCTATCAAGCGGTGAGATTGTAGAGGGCAAGGCAGCATTCGAGATTTACATAGAGGAAGGGCAAACAGTTTATCAAGCGCTAAATAAAACACTTAGAGATTTTATCAGCGGCAAAGATATATATGATTATTGCTTCGAGAATTTCATTCCAACAAATCCAATGAAGAAGGAGGTCAAATAATGAAGAGTATATATAGAGTAATTTTCCATGATGAGTCTGGAGAAATAAAAGTTACAGCACCAACACACTATGAAGATGCTTACAAAACAGCGGAAGCGTGGAAGGGTACGATTTACAGAGAAGAGAAAACACAACCAGTTAAGGAGGTTAAGTAATGGGAGCAGGTAACTGTTATCCAGCAGCATGGAATGCAATCAACACCAAAAAGTTTATAGTAAATGATGACTGGGTTGTGGTCCATGCACTGCGAGATATATTCGAAGGTGCTAATCACTTCGGAGGACATGCCTTCTTATTAAACAAGAAAACAAATACTGTTTATGATGACTGCATCAGCGCTAAATATATTGATGGTTCTGTTGATGGTGTTGTTGATGAGATGCCCTTCGATGAGTATGTAAAAAAGACATTTGTTATAACAGAGGGTGATTATGTTTACAAAGAATATACAAGAATAGAATTAAACAAAGAGACCATGAAAGATATGGTTCATATGCCTTTTGATTTAGCCAAGGAGCAATGGGCAATGGAGCCAAAAGAATTTGCTAAGAGATTCCCAGGGTATGAGAGCTGGGTTGATTACATGGAGAATTATTTTCAACCAACATTCGAGCCGCACTGGATAAAATTAATGGAGATGCACAAAGCAGATGAAGCTAAGAAAAAAAAGGTGTAACCTATTTCAAATATAAATAGTCTAAGTTACGTGAAGGAAGGAAAAGAAATGGAAGAAAAAGAAATTGTTTGGGTAGATATATTCGGCAATGAAGTTAAGCGAGATGTGTACCAAATAACTGGTGCAGGTGCAGACACTATGAAATATAAAGAGGAGCTTAAGTAATGAAACTACACATGGGAGGATACGTTAAAAAAGCAGAGGTATTCGAGAAGGTAAAGTTAGCAGGCAAACCAAAAGGAACTTATGTCTCAATAGATTTCAACAATCTTACAGAGTTGTTAGAGTTTCAATCTGCAATTAATAGAGAACTGGAAGATTGTATTAAAGAATATGAAGGACAATTTGAATTAGATATTTTAAAAGAAATAAATAAAGATGTAACCAATAATGAGTTGGTCGAGTCTAAGTAGTGATGATAAAAAAGGAAGGTAAACAATGAGTGCGCAAGGGATATTTATTCTTGATGGAATGGATTCAAGACCTAAAAGTAAGAAGCAATTAAAAGAGTTAGTTGCTGCTGGTAAGTTAAACATGATTGCATTAGAACAAGTCAGTATGTTTGGCGAACAGTTCGAGGGCAGACTAACTAAAGAAGCATTAGAAAAACATGGAGATATAACTTTTGTTGGACCAAGTCCATACACTGCAAGAAATTTCTTCGGTAAGTTCTTCATCAATAAGAAAGGTGAAGTAAGTGTCAGTTAAAGATTGGGAAGTTAAATTTATATACGATGATAGCGGCAGGTTTATTAGAACAGAGCGTGTCGAGTTAGATAAAGAGGAGAAATAATGACAGATGAACAAATCATACAACAATTATGGATGTGTTTGCAAAGAGGTTATACCTATGATGAAGCACAATTACACATAAGTTCATACAGTGAAGGCATGACAACAGAACGAAAGGTTGTAGTTGTTGAGAAACCAGGTAACCATAATTAATATATTAAGTCTAAATAATATGAAGGAAGGTAAGTAATGGATGCAACAGACTATGAATATAAAAAAAGAATGCGGTACTTAGAACAAGAAATTAATTGGTATGAGAATTGTGAAGATAAAACAATCGCTATGTCTACTAATAGATATAAAGAATACAAAGAAGAGTTAGAAGGATTACAAGTTTACTTCTTACTAAAACACACAAGCGAAAGGAAAGGAATATAATGCCTAAATTAAATGGAACGATAGGACAAAGTTACAAAGAGTTCTTATTAAATCATGAAGAGTATGAGAAAGCAGAACAACACTTTACTAACTTGACTGATGAAGAAGCAATCGTGTTAGTTCACAAAGAGAAGATGATTGCTACTGCATTCAGTGGTAAGAAAGCAACACCAGACTGGACTTACAGATTCAGAGATGAGAGAGAGCGCAGAAAATATATCCAGGATTACTTTGGTAAGTGCAAGCAAGCACAAGAACTAAAGATAGAGAGAGCAGCTGCAAGAATCAAGAAGAAGAAAGAGTTCTTTGCATCAATCAAAGAGGGTGACATCTTTGTTGATAGCTGGGGTTACGACCAGACCAACGTTGATTATTATGTTGTAACTAAAAAACTAAAAGCATCTATTAAGATAAGACAGATAGGAAAACTTGTAGAGTATGGAGAGTATGGTTCAAATAAAGTAACACCAAACCCATTACATTACTTATCATCTGGTGAAGAGATGACAAAGATTCCACAAGATGGTTACATAAAAATAGATGGATATAGACACGCTAAGTTATGGAATGGAGTTCCAGACCATGAGACCGCAGCAGGATGGGGACATTAAATGGATGCACCATACTTTAAAAATAAAGTACCCATACCAGTGTTCGGAACTCACCGAGCTAAAGTTGAATGGGCATTGCAAACAGCAAGAGCAATGCAAGAACATTCAGTAAGTTCTAATGAGTTTGTTTACACGTTTGGAATACCTAGGATATCTGGAATTATCCACCAATTAAGAGAGCTTGGTTGGGTAATAGAAAACTTAGCACCTAAAGGTAAGACTGCTAAATATAAACTGATACGTACACCAAGCGAGTGGGATGCGTTATCAGATAACAGAATAAAGATAGGAAAAATATAATGATATTAAAAGATGTTATAGAACATTTCTATAATGGCAGTGATAAAATTTTCAGTGCAAGATATGAAGGTGAAGAAGAAAGATATCTCTTTTTTAATGGGGTACAATTTACCAAAGAAGAAGAAGCATTCTATAGAAAAGTTAATTACCCTTTACCAGTTATAGATATATACGAAATACAAATGAACAGCATGCTAAACAAATGTCGTTGTTAGTAAGAAGGATATTGTTTTGAAAAGTGTAGAAGGATTTATCATACTAACTATGTTCATTGTGTACATTACCTATTTATTTGTAGGATTGTACACAATCTATGGTAACTGGCGAGAGCTAAGACATGCTAGAAAACAACAAGACTTACTACAATAACTTGTGTATAATATACACTAAGGAATGTATAAGGAGGTTACGTTGTCAAGTATATGTTATAGCTGCGGCAGACATACACAGATAATAAATGCCAGGCATGTTTGTTTAAATACTTTGTGCAATATGTTTATGAAGCCACAAGTAAAACATCCAGTTAATGTGTAACTAAATAAAATTATAAGAGTCTAAATATTAAAGGAAGGAATACTATGAGTGACCCTATATGGGATGATGACAGTCTAAATAAATTGATTGCTGAAATGGGTAGTGGAGATATCTCTATCGATAATTCAGTCAAAGAATTTATTCAAGACCAAATCAAACAAGGCAAGATGGGTAAAAGAAATCGAAGTGTTTGTAGTGAATGCGGTGCAAAAATACCTAGAGTAGCCAAGACAAAACTGTGTACTAAATGTTTCATAGATGTGTTTGAACTATGAGTAAACCAAGTTATGAAGAGCTAATGTTAAAAGAACTTATGGAACTATCAGCCAAGATAAAGGAAGATACAGGCATAAGAAATACAATGATAACTTATCTGTTCAATAAAAGAAATGAAACTAAGATGACAGCTTCAATGATTGCTAGAAGCGCTGGCATATCCAGGAAGCATGTCTATACAATAGCGAAAGAGAGAGGAATAAAGAATGGCGTACAATAGTAACGACTACTTAGAAGTAGAAGATAGACTTGATGCTTTTTATAAAGCACACCCCGAAGGTAGAGTCTGGACTGAACCAATTAAAGTATCCGATGATGGGACTATGATAATTGTGCATGCCTTAGTGTATGAACACAAGGATGATATCAACCCAGTATCCACTGGACTGGCACAAGAGTATAAGGGACAGAGTGGAGCTAACAAAAACAGTTGGGTAGAAAACTGTGAGACATCTGCGATAGGTAGAGCATTAGCTAACTGGAAGTTTCAAGGTTCAGCTAAGAGACCAAGCAGACAAGAGATGGAGAAGGCAACAGGAGATGATTCAGTTGTACCTAAGCCAGCAGCTGCACCTAAAAAAAAAGATACAACACAACAGACAATGACATCCCCTTCTAAGAATGAGATGGGTGACATCATCCTTGACATGTGTGGTAAAGATAAGAACTTTGCAAGAAGAACATGGGACTTTAGTGTAGCTAGAATGAAACTTAAGAATGGTACACCAGACAAGGTGACAGACTACACAGATGATGACCAAAAAGAATTTATAACAATAGCTTCTGATTATATTAAGAAGTATAAGGAAGAGTTTGCTGCAAGAGAAGGCAACTCGGATGTTGTAAACAACATCATTGAAAATCTTGATGATGTAACTGAACTAAAAGAATCTAACACAGATGATGTGGTAGTAGTAGGAGATAAAGATATGGCAGACATACCAAGCGGACCATGGGAGCAGAATCCAATAAGCGATGGACAAGTAAACTTTCTTGAGTCACTAATAACACAAGCGATTGATAAAGGTAAAGATGAGTTAGCAGCTGAAGCAAAACAATTCCTTAATGGTGGTACAGGTACACAGAAGGAAGCATCTAGCTGGATAGATAAACTTAAAGGGTTATAATATGCCAGACATATTATTAAAAGATGCAGACATATTGCAATTAGTGCAAGCGTTAGTATCACAAAAAGATAAAGATGGTAAGCAATATTTTATTGACCATGGAATATCTAATGGTGATGGCACAATACAGCTAACTAATATAGTTGCTTTAAAAAAAATTAATCTTATCTTACCTAAACAAGAGGAGGAATAACCATGGTATTGGACATGTTAATAGAAGATGCTATAAAAGAATCTCCTATGTGGGAAGTAAACAATCCCAGGGTCCATGCTATTGCTAGGAACCTCATGCTTATGGTTACTAATTCAGAATTTATTTCTCAAGATGTAAGCCATGAAGTATGCGGATACTTGATAGGGTTAATCAATGCGTATGGTGACCCTAAGTTTCAAGAACCTATTGGTAATCACGAGGAGGAGAATGTCAAAATATAAGAGAGACAATCCATTTGATGGACCAGCCATAGACATAAACTCAACAGAGTTTTTTGATATGGTATCTAAAGTTATGATTAAAAAACATAACGACCCCGAAGAGGATTTCAATTTATCTGATGGGTAACATTGCTGAACTCTATTGCAAACTATGTAAAGATATAAAACCTATAGATGGTGACACAGAGACATGTTATGACTGCAACAGAGGAGACATTTAACTTAGCTTACCTTTGTAGCTAAGTAAAAAAAGACCTACACTATTGCCCTGGTGTAGGTTTTTTTATACAATCTTTAAATTATCCCAGCCCTTTTTATTTATAGTAAAAGTTAGTACACCTGGATGGGACCAGAGACCGCTGCGTGCTGTGAAGTCTAAGCTTTTATCTAAGCTAGGTGCCTGGAACCAAGTCCTATCACCTTGCTGCTTCGCTCTGAAGTGGTGGTAGTGTGCAGTAATAAGTATCTGTGCATCCTTAGCTGGTAAGAATCCATACATCTGTCCTTTCCACCAGTTCTCTATCTTAGCTTCTGCGTTCCCTCCGCCACCAGACATGTGTCCATGAGTCCAAGCACAAGGTATATTTTTAATGGTCATAACCTGGTGAAATCCTTTAGGTATTATTACTTCTACCTTCTTATATCTATCTGGATTAGCTGCCATTATCTCACGACAAATCTCAAGGTGCATAGTGTCAGTGTTATCTAATCTACTGGTAGCAACTTGACCCTTGCTGGTCCTGGATGCCTCACCATGGTTACCTGGAGCGCCTGCCAAGATTAATTTATCAGCATGCTGCAAGAATGTCTCAACAGTTTTCATCATCATGCTTCTTGCTAATGCGTATTGCTCAATCAGATTTAAAGAAACATTGTGTGGTTGAGATTCGTAGAAAAAAGGAGTACAGTTTTCGGTAAGGTCACCTAATCCTATCATGTAAATCTCATCAATCTTTACGCCAGACTTACGCAGCTCTTTAATTCTATTCACTGAATCTTGCAGCGCTATGTCGTATCTTTTAATAGTGTTCTCAACTCCATAGTCCTTCTTGCCCAGCTGCCAGTCACTCATAAAGAAACAGAATGCTGTATCACCTCCGAATGTTTTAGGTTTAAGTGGTGGTCTTTTCTTTGCTTGTTTAAATAACTCCTTAAAGTATTTATCTTGACCTGGATTTTTCTTTTTAACTACACCTTTAAATGCAAAGAAGGTTTCAACTGTGCCTCCTTTAAGCTGTGTGTTCCAAGATGATGCACGAACTGAACCATCTATCTCATATTTTTCTGGGTCGAATCCCCAGTCTCGAAGTATGTCATCGAACTTTTCTCTAAAGTTTGGGTCAGTGCCTACATGAGTAAGCTCACCTTGACCAGTAGTTTCACTGATGTCGTAACCTGGTTTCCAACCAGACTTATAAAAGTTATTACCCCATTCTTCTGGAATATTCACCATATATTAACCTCCCTGTTATAACCATTATACACATATAACAGTAGGATTCTAGGTTATGATATTAAGATTTAGTAGATACTTTTTTCTTTACAAACTCTTTAACTACTACTAAAGCTGCAGATGCACCTGCAATAATAGCTAACTGAACTG
>WLWH01001965.1_pt1 | contig 12391 bp, 12 predicted proteins | sample 6712741 | NCBI WGS metagenome assembly WLWH01 (sample SAMN12718694, study PRJNA515312) | sponge metagenome | isolation source: marine sponge | host: Mycale hentscheli | place: New Zealand: South Island, Marlborough, Capsize Point | collected 2003-05-01 | reverse complement strand
CATAGACCAGTGTTAAGCCAAGATGGTGTTGCACTCACTAGTGGTGGTATAAAAGTAGGTAATGATGTTACATGGCGTGTAAAGATTACTAACTTACCAAAATACACTATTGCACCACATGATAGATTAGAATTCAGTGCAGACTTTGAATTGATTGAGGTTATTTCGTAATGGCAACAACTATTGCACCAGTACAACAAGATCATATCAGTACATGTATTCTTATTGATTTAGAATTAGATGGCGCAACATACTATATCAGTAGTGCTTACAATCCAGTTACTTACAATGCTAACACATATACTGAATTAGGTTCTTTTTTACAAATATCAGAATTTCCAGAAGACATAAGAACAACAAATGGTGATATATCAATAACACTAAGTGGTATACCCAGTGAACAGAATTATTTGAGTCTTATACTAACAGAACCAATTAAAGGTGGCAATGTTACTGTGTACAGAGGCTTTTATGATACACCACATGTGCATACGTTTGATCCAACAGAAGTGTATCAACGTTTCAAAGGTGTTATCACTAACTTTGCAATACAAGAAGACTTTCAAGCAGGTGTTGAACTTACAAATAGTGTTACTGTAACATGTGCAAGTATAAACACACTATTAGAAAACAGAATAAGTGGACAAAGAACAAATCCAGATGACAGAGCCAGACTGTTTCCTAATGATCAAGTGTTTGCCAGAGTACCAGAACTATACAACATATCATTTGACTTTGGTAAAGAATATCAAGGTTATGGATATGGAGGCGGCGGAGGAGGCCGTGGTGGTAGAGGTGGCGGTGGTCGTAATCGTAGACAGGCTACAATAGAAGAATAATGAAAATAAGAACAGCACAAGTCAAAGACTATGATGATATAAAAAGGCTAATGATAGACTTTGCCAATCATAATCCTGTTGAAGATTTACACAATCCACAGTATGACTTTGTGCATGTGAATGCAGTAATAGACCACATACTTAAAACAGGATTAGCCTTAGTGGCAATAGAACACAACAGAGTTATAGGTATGTTGTTAGCAACCATGCAAGGTGACTTATGGTTACCACACATAAAAAGAATGACAGAAGTTGCATGGTGGGTAGAAGAAGCATTCAGAGGCACCACAGCAGGTGCTAGGTTATTGAATAGATATGTTGCAATTGGATTAGAACTAAAAGAAAAAGGTATGATAAGTTCTTTTACACTAACCACATTAGCAACAACACCAGATTTAAAGTTAGAAAAAAGAGGATGGGAAGCAGTTGATTACAACTGGTTATACAGAGGATAAACAATGGCAGTATTTACAGCAATAGCAACAGCAATAGTAGGAGCAATAGGATTAAGTGGTGTTTTAGCCACTATTGCAACCAGTGTGATTGCAGGTGGACTTGCTTATGGTACTGCAAGAGCATTAGGTGTATTTAAACCACCCTCATTGGATCAAGGTGCAGACCCAGGTGTTAGCATACAGTTACCTCCAGCAACAGATAACAAAATACCAATACTATATGGTAAAGCATTTACCAGTGGTCCTATATTTGATGCCGCAATAAGCAATTCAAACAAAACAATGACATATTGTATAGCACTAAGTGAAGAAACGCAAACAGGCACGTTCTCTGTAGGCGACATATACATGAATGACGTTGAATTAGTATTTACAGGTAATACTGTTACTAGCCACATAGATCCAAACCAAAGTACTGCAACCACATACAATGGTAACGTTAGAGTAAATGTGTATCAAGGTGGTAGTGCAGGATCAGATGTAATATTCCCAACAAGTGGTACAGGTAGTAGCACAGCCGCAAGTGCCATTGTTCCACATTGGGGTGCTAATCATACTGCAAATGCATTGGTGTTTGCTGTTATGCAAGTTGATTATGATGCAGAAAATGGACTTACAGGTTTGCCACAAATGACATTTGAAATGACAAACAGTCTTAACAATCCTGGTGATGTATTATATGACTACTTGACATCAGACAGATATGGTGCAAAATTAACAAACGCAGATATAGATGTTAACAGTATTATAGGTACTGCTAACACACAAATGGCAGGTTATGCCGATGAATTAGTTGCTTACACAAACAAAGCAAATGTAAGCACATTCAATAAACGTTATCAAATAAACGGTATGTTAAGCACATTCAATAGTGCAAGTACTAACATAGACCAAATATGTCAAGCAAGTGCAACATTCTTTACATACAATGTTAAAGATGGTGTGTTTGCCGCTATACCAAACAGAGCAATAAGCACAGCAGAAAAAGCCAATTGTTTGGTATACAATGATGACAACATAACCAGTAAGATAGACATAAGTTCAACAGAATTATATTCACTATACAATGGTGTAGAAATAGAATTTATGGATCAAAACAGAAAAGACCAAACAAATACAGTATTGGTGTCAACACCATTAGCCGATAGAAATGCCAACGAACCAGAAAACATTCTTAATTACAAAATAGATATGATTAACGACAATGTGAGAGCAGAAAGATTAGCGAACATTGACCTTAATCAAAGCAGAGTAGCAACAGTAATACAGTTCGAAAGTGATTTCAGTGGTATACAGACAGATGTTGGTGACATAATCAAAGTCACTAACAGTCTTTATGGTTGGACAGACAAATTGTTTAGAGTTATGCGAGTAACAGAAGTCAGCAGTGAAACAGGTATGATCAATGCAAGAATGAGTTGTATTGAATATTCAGACGACTATTACACAAACCCAGTAAGCCTAGAAACACCGGATATTGGCATTATTGATTTACCTAGAATACCAATTATAGGAGATTTACCTATCATAGATGTATTCACAGGTAATTATGGTAATGTAGATGCATTGCCATCAGTATACGGAAGTGTCATACCCAATCAAACAATGGCAACATTCGGTGCAGGTGCTCAATTAGAAGATGCAGGATTAGATACTGCCGCAAACATAAGTGGTACTACCACATACGTAGATCTTACAACACCACAATTATATGATCTCACAGATAGTGATATAGGTGATTATACATTCACAGCAGAAGGAGCCTTAGGCGGAACTATTGGAGGTTCATATGATGTAGCATTTAGAAATAATGTAACATTGACTTTTGCAAATGCTACTAATGGTGCAAACATTGTGTATGGCGGTGGTGGTGTTATACTGCAAGGTATCACAGACTTTACACCACAATTAGCAGACCTTAAAAAAGTCAGCACAAATCCATTAGATCACAGTCTGCCTGCAGATATGAAAATAGCAAATGCCACAATAAAATTAGAAGGTTATTCAACTATTGGTGCAACAGCACCAGCACCTAGGAAATTTGGTAACATGGGTTATGCAATGACTAGAATTACTAAAGGTGAGAAATAATGTATAGAATATTATATCATACAGCAGATGGCAGAATAGAAACATGCAGAAAAATGAGTGATAGTCTATTAGCACAACAGTTAAAATTAACACCACAACTTGCTAGTATCGATGGATTTGTTGCAGATAAAAGTGTTAAGAAAGTTAATCTAGATACACTAGAATTAGAAGATGTGGTAAACACAATGATAACTGTTGATCCAATGCACTATTTGAGATTGCATAGAAATAAAAAGTTACAAGCATGTGATTGGACACAAGGTGCTGATTCACCATTAACAGATGCAAAGAAAACAGAATGGCAAACATATAGACAATCACTGAGAAATTTGCCTAATGGATTAACACTGAACAGTATAGAAGATATTGTTTGGCCAACACAACCGGAGTAATAATGGCATTCGAAAGTACAGGTAGAAGATTAAGACCAGGCACACAAGCAAATACCACTAGAACACCAGGTGCAAACAAAACAGCATTTGGAGAATGGACATACAATGTGTATCCTACTGATAACCTTACTGCCAAAATAGTTACTACAAAATTACTAAGCAAAGCACGTGAAGATAGAACAGTTGTGCCAGAACTAACAAATACTGTAACAATAGATTTAACACCAACCGGTGCAAACATAGAAACAAATGGTGGTGTAATGGCCAGTGTGAATCCACTAGATCCAGGAAACATAACATTGTTAGCACTTAGAAAAATAAATCCAAACACAACAGGTATAGATAAGCCTAGTGTAGGATTTAGAGCACATGGTGCCATGCATGTTTATAACTTTGATACTGCAACAGCCACACTTGCAAACATAACACCACAAACGCATTGGTTTGCAGAAAAAAGCAACTTGTCATTGCCTAACGATACTGCAAATATATTGTACAGCACAAACATAGGCGATTCAGAGGGATTTGCAGTAGATTATAATCCAACACCAACTATACCACAAGGTAGTTCAGAAGTATACTATGTAAATTATGGTGGAATTGGCGAAGCAGGAAAACAATTATCATACAATTATAATACAAATAGTCTTAGCATAAGATCTTTTGGTGTTGCCGGTACTAGTCAAGCAGGTGGTCCAAACAATATATCTAGAATAAATTCATTTAACAGTGGCACAATACAAGAACCTAATCTAAATTGGGATACTGTGAGTAATGTTGCAACGAAAATTAGTGCTTTTGGTAGTGGTGGCAATACTGCAATGATATTTAGGAAATTTGCACACAAAGAAGTAAACACTAGTGATGCAACACAAAGATTAAAGATAATAGCACAACATCCACATACACGTGACTTGTATGCTATACCAGGTGCAGGTTGTAGTAAAAACAGTCAACTAGATCCTGCAAATGTAGATACCACACAAAAGATAATTGCAGTTGTGCCAGATGGTGGTACTATTGCAAATGTAAGTGAATTAGACTTTAGTGCAACATATGATATGTCACCTCCTGGTAGTACCGACATAGACAGAGGCATATACAATTGGTTTCAAACAGCAAATTTTGGTGTAGATGGCAAATTGTATTGTTTCAGAGAAGATACCAGTATAGATGCTAACATAACTGTTTTAGATGTAGACAATGTAACACTTGACATAAGTTCAACCTTTGATATATACAACACTGATGGTGCAAACACCATTGTGTGGGGTCAACAAACGTTTTTATATCCAGATGGTATGTTGAGAACCATAGCAACAGGCACACAAGGTGCACTAAGTGGTAATTTACTAGTAACCATAGACACAAATCCAGAATCAGGTACATATCAACAAGGACGTGTAGAAAGTATTGATTTGATTGCACCGGATGGTGTTGGTTTTGGTGAATTAAGTTACATATTTGCAGAAAACCATGATCTATATGCATTTGAAAAACAATCAGACAATACAAATGCACCAAGCAGAGACTTTGGTTGCAAAAGATATGTGTTTAGTGGAGGTGGTAATGGTGATCAAAACCTATTGAATATGAGTGCACCATTAAGCAGAACCGTACTTTATCGTTAACAAAACACAAAAGAAGATAAATATAAAGAATACAAAACGCCTTATATACCTCAGTATGTAAGGAAGTTCCTTAAGGAGACGAAGCAATGGCCGGAAGACTACTAGATTTTAAATCATATTTAGGTGGAGCAGACAATGTTCAAGTACTTGAACTATTTCCATCAACCCAAAAAACATTCACATATGACTATGGCACTGACGTAAGTGCATACACGTTTGAAGCAGATTATCAAACCATAGTTGTTGATGAACTAACATACGATAGAACAACAGGTGACCCTAACTTTACCAGCAGTACTGTGGTAGGATATTTTGCAAATGCAGAAATAGGTTCAGGTAATATTGTAACAACAGATGCCGCAATTGGTAATATCAAGTTCACAATACCAAGTCAACGTTACACAGGTAACATTGTACCAGATGCTAGAACAAATGTACCAATAACAGTAGTAGCCTTTAAATGGACAGATACTTCAACAACTCCAAGCACAACAGACAGCCATAGATGGGCACTTATAGAAAGGTATGAACCAGATGTAACTCCAGGTAATCCACGCAACGAAGCCGGATTCATCACACTATAGGAGTATAACATGGCAAATATAACAGTAAGTTCTACACTGAGCAACATTGCAGTAGATAGCACTACAGATATAGTCACAGTATCACAAACAGCCAGTAATGTTATAGTAGGTACCACAGTAACAGAAAGTGTAGATGAAAGAGTAGTACCATTAGGAACTGTCGGTGGAAACATTTCACTAGATTTATTTCAAGGCAGAATATTCACTGCCACACTAAACGCTGATGTCACAGGACTAAACATTTCAAATGTATTCACAGGACGTAGTGCCACAATCATATTCACACAAAACGCTTTTGGTGGACATGATTTAAACACCAGTAATCCTATATGGAATGATTATGAATTTGTTAACAATTATAAGAACTTAGACACAGATCCATTAGCATTCTCAATAATGAACATCTTGTATGATGGTTCAATATACTATGCCAGTATAGGTGTAGAAGAAGCACTGGTATTCCCAAACAGTCAATTGGCAAATTCAAACATCATAATCAATGGTACAACAATTGATTTAGGCAGTAGTGCAAATATATCACCAGACTTTAGTGGTTCTACTACTGATGATTTGCCACAAGGTACTAACAACATATACTTTAGTACCAGTGGTGCAACTGTTAACACAGATAACTTAACAGAAGGTAGCACAAACAAATATTATTCAGACACATTAAGCAGAGACGCAGTAAGTGTAACACAAGCCAGTGCAAGTGGTAGTGGCACACTAGCATACAGCAATGTGTCAGGTGTATTCACATATACACCACCAGACTTAACAGCATTTGGTTTAACAAATGCACAAGCACAAGCATACATAGAAACAAATGGCCTAAATGGTACTGGTAATCTCACAATGACAGGCACAACTGCTTTTGGTAGTAGTGCTGATCAAACACATACCATAACAGGTAATTTAGATGTTACAGGTAACATAGAAGTAAGTGGTAATTTAAATTACAGAAATGTTGAAGATTTATATGTGAGAGATCAAAGCATAACACTAAATGCCAATGCGGCAAGTGATGCCACAGTAAGTATCATTGCAAATAGACCAGTTGCAGGTGCAAATACTGTTTTACGTTGGAATGAAACAACAGACAAATGGCAATTTTCAAATGATGGTAGCACATATCAAGATCTTATAGGTTTAACCAATTTAAGTGTTACCACAGCGGCAGCAAGTGGTAATGGTGCACTAAGTTATAACAACACAACAGGTGTTTTTAACTTTACACCAGCAAATACAACTGCAACAGGTAACGTTACATTTAATAGTGTAACAGTAGAATTAGGTGCTAGTGGTACTATCGATACATTCCTAACAAATGTTGACATGCAGGCCAATGCAACCGTTAACGGCAATTTGGCTGTGAACAGTGAGTTATTGATGGGAGGTAATGTAGTTACTAACCAGGTTAAAAATGCAAATGACTTAACCCTTTCATCAGCCAGTGGTAACATAGACATAACCACACCCACCACAAAATATACAAATATAACAGCAGGACATTTAAAGACCAGTAGTACAAGTAACATTGAAATAAACAGTGATACAGCAGTAGATAATTTATATGGTCTTAAATTTGACAAAGGCACAAATAAATTTATCAGTTCACCAGATTCAGCCACAAAAGCACCAGATCATTTCATTACAATTGAAAAAGAAGGCACTGACTTTGAAGCAATCAGAGGTAGAATTGCAAGAAGTGGTTCATTTGGTTGGGAAGAAAAATACGAGAAAGCAGAAGGCACACTAGCATCACCAACAGCATTAGGTAATGATGATGAGTTATGGCGTGTTGATTACTTAGGACATGATGGCACAGGTTATGGTGGTTCTGGTAGCAGACCTAGTATGACAATGCGTGTGTTCCAAGATGATGAAACAGCAAGTGTAAGCACAGGCATAGTTCCTCTAACATATGAAATAGCAGGACAATTAGACGGTGACTTATCGCCATTCCCAACATCATTCATGAGCATACACTCAGATGGTAAGATTGTGTTTAATGATGCTGGAACACGTTCTTTCAACAGCAAAACAGGAACAGCAAACATCAGCAGAGATGGTAGCATAGTAAGTGCGGCTGATATTACATCACGTGCAACACTGGTAGGTGCTAATTTAACAGTAGCAGGATTAAGTTATCCAAGTGCAGATGGCACAACAGGACAAGTGTTAACCACAAATGGTGCTGGCGTATTGACATTTACATCAGCGGCAGGTACTTATGGTAACATAGACGTAGCCAACTTCTTAGCAAATGGATTTGGTTCAAACACAATTACCACAACAGGCGATATTACAACAAGTGGTTTCTTTGAAGGTGACCTTAATGGTGCTGTAACCATTGATGTATACAATGATACAGTAAGCACACTAACAAAAGGTTCTACAGTATATCTAACAGGTGGTAACACAGGTGATAATCCACATGTAGAACTTGCAGATAACACAGATTCAGCAAAAATGCCAGCAATCGGTGTTGTCAGAGAAAACATTGGTGCAAGTAGTGTAGGACAAGTTGTAACAAGCGGTGAAATGAATTATACTTCGCATGGTTACACACTAGGTGCAGATTTATTTGTAAACAACGGTGGTGGTTTAACCACAGTTGTTCCGTCAGGCGAATCAGAACTCATACAGAAAATAGGTAAAGTTATAAGCACTAACCACATAATGGTGCAAGGTGCATTTAGAACAAATGCTACACCTAACTTAGATAGTGGTAACATATTCTTAGGTAATGCCAGTGGTAAAGCCGTAACAGCAACTTTCACAACTGAAGCAAACGCGGCCATATTAGATTACAGTGGTGATATAACCAGAATGAATCAAGCAAACATCAGCAGAATTAGTGTTGGTGGCGGAGATATTAATTTAGACAGTGGTTTGTTAACATTCCCAGACTTACAATTCTACACAGAAACCAGTGGTGAAAGATACTTTATAGGTGCACAAATGAGTGCTTCTACTTCAACTGGTATAACAGATGCTTATGTTAAGAGCAGAGGGTCATTAGCATCACCTAGTGTGTTAAGTAACAATGATAGATTGTTAGAAATAGACTACTATGGACATGATGGCACTAACTTTATCCAAACAATGGGTGAACACATATACCATGACAATGCAACAAGTGGTATAAGCACAGGCACATTGCCTATGGCCAAAGAACTATACACCAAACAAGATGGTGTAACTGGTGGCTTTGACATGAGTATTGTGAAGTTCCGTGCAGATAGAACTATTGCATTCAATGATACAGGAACCAGAGGCTTTGGTAGTGGGGCAGGTAATGCCAACATTCAAATGGATGGTACTATCAATACTGTTAGTGGTATAAATGCAACAGGTAACATATCAGCAGGTAACGTAAGCACAACAATTATTACTGCAACAGGTGATATAAGTGCGCCTACAATGACACCAGAAGATATAACACTGAAGTCATTCCAAGAAACAGTTGTAGACTTAGGCACAACTAATGGTGATATCAGTTCAAGTGTTGATGCTAACCAAGGTAGTATATTCACAATGGTTGCAAATGGTGCCGTAACATTTAACAGTATTGCAAATGTTAGTGCAGGTAGTTCATTTGTGGTCAAAATCAAACAAGACGTAACAGGTAGCCATGCATTGACCAGTTCAATGTTGTTCTTAGGTGGTAACTCCACACTAAGCACAGGTGCAAATGATATTGATGTTATAAGTGTACTTTATGATGGAACAGATTATTTGGCTTCTCTAAGCCACGATTATAAGTAGAGGTTATATATGCCTTTTAGTGCTAGATTAGGATTTTTCGGAGAAACAGGACCACCTGAACCTGATACTCCATGGTATGAACTCAGTAACACTGAAATATCGGCAGCCATTAGTTCTTTTGAATTAACAGGCACAAGAAGTAGTAGTTCTTTTGACTTAGGTAGCACAATATACAGCACTAATGGTGCATACAGAGGTGGAGTAGCGGCACCTAATGGCAACGTGTATTTGGCCGCTAGTGCAAAATCAACCAATAACATACTAGAATACGATCCCAGCACAGGCAACGCAACTGAAATAGACAGTGGCGAAACACTGAGTGGACCTTTGAGATATCTTAATGGTGCATTGGCAAACAACAACAAAATATATTGGGCACCATACAACATGGACAAGTTCTTGATATATGATGTAGATGCTGGTTCTTTTGAATTACAAGATTGGGGACTAACACTAAGTAATCCTGGTTTTGAATTTATAAAAGCCGCAGGAGACAAATTATACTGTATAGGTACACCAGCAAATGCAGTTATTATCAATGTTTCAGCCAATACAGCCACTGAAAGCACACTGAATGTATCATTAGGTGGACCAACTTTTGCAAAATTTGTATCAGGTACTAGAAGTGTAGCAGATAATTGCATATATGCGGCACCTTATAACAAAACACAGGTGTTAAAAATAGATCCAACCACAGATGAAGGCACACTAAACAATTATGGTGAAACAATTAGTGCTCAAGCATCACAAGGTATAACAAATGGTAAGAATGGTAATTTATACATAACCAGTCACAATGCCACAAGAGTATATGAAATAGATCCAGTTGCAAATGTGATGACAACCATATCAACAAGTGGTACTACCACAATGGGTGCCGCAATGGGCACAGATGGTAATGTTTATGGTGGTGCATTTGACCAAGGTATGTTTATAAATGTAGATACTGGTGGTGTAACAAACAATCCCAGTTACATACCAAGTGGTGAACAAAGATGGGGTGCTGTTTCACAAGGCAGTACACTACTGATGTTCCCTGCACAAACGTCAAATACACATGTATACCATATAGATACAGCAGGTAATGGCACAAGTAGTTCAATACTTGATGAAATTACTTGGAGTAATTACTTTAACGGAACTAGATAATGACAGCAGTAACTTACTATCACAGATACAATTTAGAAAACATGCAATATTGGGGTAGCACAAGAAAACATGGTGATGACCCAATATGTGGTTATACAGAAGTAGAACCACCAGTAGTAGACGATCATTACACACAAATACAGGTGTGGAATGGCACAGAATGGACCATACAAACCAGAACATAGGAGAATAATATGCCAATGAATCAAAGAGGCGGTAAAAAGAAGAAGAAGAAAGGTGCTAAAAAAGGTAGCAAAAGAGGATAAACAATGGCGTGAATACTTTGCTCGTATAAAGCAGGTATGCCCATGGAGTTATAAATTGATGGATAAAATATTAGTTGTTGAAACACATGAAAATTGTTTGAACACATGGGGTTATCTATTTAACAGCAGTAAGTATGAAGCATTTGTTTACACATATGCAGATGCAACTGTTGATTGGTTAAAGAACCAATGTGACCAACTTAACCGAATACACCAAGCATCAGAATGGTTATGGTCACACCCATCAGAAGGTGGGGACAGCACACACATAGCATGTCTTATTCAACAGGATAAGGCCAAATTAACTAAAATCAGAGAGAGTATAGGTTATGTGGATGAAGATTAAACAAATGTGCAGTAAATGTAAACAAAAATTTAAAGATTTACTGGGAATGTAATGGGCAAAAGAGTAACAACACATGAATTGCATACAGATGTCAAACATTTGCATGATTGTATGCACAGATTGGAAGATCAAGTCAAAGACAACAGAACGTATTTTGATACTAGACTAGACAAATTAGACAACAGAATATTTTGGGTTTTAGGCTTAACTGTGTCTACACTTGTAGCCATAATCGGAGTAATGATAGCACCTTAGACATGCACAGACGTCGTTTAAGCAACAATTAGGACAATATATGCCAGTAGCACCCAGTTATATAAAAGATGCCGCAAAAAGGGCATTAGAAGCCAGAGATTCAGTACCACCTAGCAGAAAAGCAGGCACACCAGTAGGACTTGCTCGTGCAAATCAACTTGCTAATGGAGATAATTTAAGTCTCAACACATTGATCAGAATGCGTAGTTATTTAGAAAGAGCCAGACCTGCATATGATGATGCAAGAAGTCAAGGCAAGAACTTAGAAACATCAAAAGCCATACAGGCATTTTACTTATGGGGTGGTCCAAGAGCACTTGCATGGGTAAATCAACAAATCAATCGGTTACAGTCGTAACAAAACCTCACTCAATAAAAAACCCTTGCTAAAATGTACATTAGCAAGGGTTCACACGATTAATGATAGTTAATCTTAAAGGATGGACATATCATTGTATGATATAACTTGGGAGGCCACTCTCAAGTTATAATTGATATTTGGCAACATCATTTAGGGGATAAGGTCATTATGATAAAAATAATGGCTTAGAAATGATATGTCCAGTAAATATTTATCTTAAACCTGTTTAAACATTACTTTTTTAGGTGCAT
>WLWH01001963.1_pt1 | contig 12410 bp, 19 predicted proteins | sample 6712741 | NCBI WGS metagenome assembly WLWH01 (sample SAMN12718694, study PRJNA515312) | sponge metagenome | isolation source: marine sponge | host: Mycale hentscheli | place: New Zealand: South Island, Marlborough, Capsize Point | collected 2003-05-01 | reverse complement strand
TTGGGGTGTCGGCGTCCAGAGTATGGAACTTCTGGTCTAAAGGTATCTGTGGCATGTCTTAGGGTTCTATAGGGTCAGGGAGCCAACCTAGGGCCTCTGCCTCTACCTCAGTGAGTTGGGTAGAGGTAGATGGGATAAGCTGTCCAAAAGGTACTGAACTTCCTTTGTTCGCATCGACGAACAGAACGAGTCCGTCCTTCTCCGCTTGCGGCACCTCAGGTAGCAAGAGCAGCATCTCCGTCAGGTCGACAGCGGGGTTGATATACACCTCCTCGGTCGTGTCTCCTACGATAGCCACCTGCCCGGTGTCCGGGTGGGTGATGCGGGGATAGTAGTATTTCGTTATGTCCTGCGGGGATTGCAGGGAGGCAGGGCGCCGGAGGCACCACACCTGAGCGTCAAGCGCCTCGGCGCGTTCTGCGGAGTCCATGCCCTCGATGGGCTCTACGGGGAGATATACGGTGCTCATGGTGTATTAAAATAGGTTTTCAAATCCGTTTCAATGCCGCTCAAGTTGCCGCTGGTGAATTCGTTGCTGCGGTAAAATATGGCCTCTTGCATTATAGCCATACCATAGTTACTAGTGTATCCAAACGTGTTTGTAAAGTTTGTTGTTGCGTCTGTGTAGAATGCGAACAGGTGTTGACTATCAACCGTTTCGTCGTAAAACTGGTCACGGTCTACAGGTGTCCAAGCCGCCTCATCTAAACGATACGAAACATTGCCGCTGTTCGCATCTATTCCGGTAGACGTGCTCCCGTTGTTACCGATACCCATATAACCAGTTGCGCCACGAATAAAACACGTTGCGCCGAAGGGTGGATTACGCATTACAGAGAAACACGTTGCGCCTGCTGCACTTGCCGCGATGTTAAAAAACAAATAGTCATTGGTTGCTGCTGGCTTAATAGCCGGCTTTCCGTTCTCAAGTATGAGGTCGGTGTCTACCGTACCGACGTGGATTTGGGGTTGGCTGGCCGGCGCAGTCTGCTCCGCGTCGTTCCCGTTTCCGCTTTGGTCCTTCCAACCATCTACATACGCCGCAGCAGTATTCGGCGCAAGGCTGTCCGCGTCAGTGTATGTAATGCTGTTAACCGTACCCACGTTCAAGAACTGACCCAGCGTAGTCGCGTTAGAACCACCCACGCTGAAGTTGCTCACCGGAGATTCTAACGAAATCACGTCGTTGGAGTCGAAGCCTACGTCTGCCTCGTCGTCGTTGCCCGCTTGGCCTGCACCCGTAACGCGGCGCACACGCATCGCTGCACCCGTGTAAGTAGGAACCCCGAGCGCACTGTCTAACAGACGCACCGAGTACGCCGCAGCGGGAGCAGGTATCGCAGGAGCCCCACCGGGGATATTCAGTCCGTCTATTTGAGCAACACTAGGCATGTCTTAGGGTTCTATGGGGAGGTATACAACAGACATTAAGTGATGTTGTAATAGTTTACAGCATTACTTGCAATGCCTGCAACATTTGTAGAAGATTGTTCGGTACCCCATAAAATAAGCTCTTGTAAATTGCTTCTATGTTTGTAACTGGCAAATCCTCCAATACTATTATAAGTTGCAGTTGTAGTGCCGACATTTGAGCTTCCCAAACTGCTGTTGTCCTCGTACCATGTAGCCACATTGGACCCGTCGTATGTGTGTATATAGTTTACTTGACCTGTTATTTTAGTCACCTGTTGAATGCTTGCGTAGCTGGTTCTTACTTGATTACCGGTATATGCAGCATACCAACCAGAAGCAATTCCATACCAGACGCGAACTAAATTTTCTCTGTATATAACGCAATGCATGGTACTTGATGTGAACGAGATGTTACTACTATGGCTCAAAGTCTTGCCTCCATTAAAATAAATTGCCGGCTTTCCGTTCTCAAGTATGAGGTCTGTGTCTACCGTCCCTACGTGGATTTGCGGTTGCGCTGATGGCGTACCCTGCTCCGCGTCGTTCCCGTTTCCGCTCTGGTCCTTCCACTCGTCCACATAAGCCGCAGCAGTGTTCGTTAGGCTGTCAGCGTCAGTGTATGCGATGCTGTTAACCGTACCCACGTTCAGGAACTGACCCAGCGTAGTCGCGTTAGAACCACCCACGCTGAAATTGCTCACCGGAGATTCTAACGAAATCACGTCGTTCGAGTCGAAGCCTACGTCTGCCTCGTCGTCGTTGCCCGCTTGGCCTGCACCCGTAACGCGGCGGATGCGCATCGCTGCACCCGTATATGTAGGAACCCCGAGCGCACTGTCTAACAGACGCACCGAGTACGCCGCAGCGGGAGCCCCAACAACCGCCTCCGTCACCGTAAGCCCGTCAAACTCAGCCACGTTGTTGATGGCCGTACCGTTAAGTGCGCTTATATCAGGCAATTTTAATCCAGTCTTGAGAAGGAGTAAATAGGACCTTCGCGCGAGCGCCGCCCTCAATAGCTATCTGATGGCCTACAACGCGAGAGTACTCGTCAGTAGCGGCAGGCTGCGTAGCCGTAAGCTCGCCAGCAGTAGCGCCGTCAGTGACATAAAGGATGTCGCCAGCCACACCCGGGTTGTGGTCCAATACGCCGATGCCTTGGATAAGCATCCCGTCCGTAGCCGGAGCAGTGCCTAAAGCCATAGCCAACAACCCCTTGGTGGTGTCCTCCCCGCCGACATTAGCGTCGACAGCTACCCAGTCGCCACTAGAGAAAGTGTACACCTTGCCCGCCGCAGTGCCCGCACTACCGAAATAGACCACCGTACCCTCGGCGTCGCCAGCGTTGGTAGAGCTTACCGTCTCAGCCTTAAAGTCTATCTGGGCCCCAGTAACAGAACCCTGCAACGTAGCCTTGACAGTGTCAGAGAAGGACAACTGACCACTGCCGTCCGTAACCATAGGCTGGTTCTGTGCGCCGTCAGCCTCAGGAAGGGTGAGCTCGTAGGTAGCCGTAGCAGAGTGCAATGGGCTCTTGATAGTAATCCCGTGCGTGTTCTGCTCGCAGTTGAGCTTGATGGCACCGGGGTTGTCCGCTCCAGCATCCTCGTTACCACGAATCTCTACTACGCCCGTGCCGTTAGAATCAAGGGCGATATTCCCGTTGGTCGTGCTGGTGTCGATTTGAAAGCTCGCAACGTCAAGGTTGCCGCCAAGCTCTGGCGCCGTGTCGTCAACGACCGCTGCGAGGCCGCCGCCGGTAGCGTCCTCAGGTTGCCATCCATTAGTAGTGTCGTACGTAAGTACCTGACCGTCAGTAGGTGTCGTAGCCGCTACATTATTAAGGTCGGCAAGGTTCGCGTCGAGGCTGATGGTGCCGGTACCAGTAATCGTGCCGCCAGCAAGACCCGTCCCGGCAGCGACGCTGGTTACCGTACCCACCTGAGCACCGGGAGCAATGCCGTCCAACTTAGTCTTGTCAGCCGCGCTCATAGAGCCCGCAGCACTGGTGGTAGCAGCCGTAATGCCAATGTCAGGAGTGGCCCCGCCACTAGACGTAATAGGTGCCGTGCCCGTAACAGCAGTGACGCCGCCGCCAGTGCCACCGGGCAAGTTGCCTACCTGAATCTTCTTGGTCGTATTAGCCGCAACGTCTACAATAGCCAACACATCGGTGCTGGCAGGAGGAGTAGTTAGTTCTGGTAGCTGTGAAATCTTCTGGTCTGCCATGCTATTCTGTTAATAGGAAGTCGACTCCGTTTTCTAAGTATATCTTAAAACCGTCCTGCTGAAGCAAGAACTGCGTAGGAGGAGGAGGGATGACACCCCCGCTGCCGCCACTGCCCGTACCCGTATTCGGACTTCCCTTAATGGCGTTATTGAAACCTATCTGGATAGGCATATCACCAGAGGGCTATGATGTCAGAAGGACCCGTGCCGGTGTCAAACACACGCTTCACTTGAACAGGAACAAAAGCTCCGGGAGCAATACCAACAAAAGTGACCTCGTCATTACCCGTAGTTAAGACGCGGATATTGCCGCCAGAGCCAGCATACAAAACGCAACCCGGATTGGTGTCGGAGTAAAGGGTATAAGCCTCGCCAGTAGCCATAATATCCGCACTCAAGCTCAACGTGCCCGCGTCATCAACAGCAGTAACCGTAGCCACAGTGCTATCGGTAGTGTTGTACACGATATAGTTGACGAGGTTGCTGTTGAAAGCAGCACTGCTGTCAACGAGCTTGTTCGCTGTAGTACCATCGGTAGTGCCACTGACAGTAGGTCCTCCAACATTAGGGATGTTGATGGTGTTGCTGTTAATCACGGCAAGAGCACGGCCCGCCTGAAGTTTTTGATATGCCATTACTTAAAAGGGAATTGTCGGTTCAATGAATCCTTGCGTCGACCGCAGCCGCAGTCCTTGCCCGCAGACACCTTGTCTACAACATACTTGATTCCGGTGGCCTTCGTGACCTTCTCGACAGCGTCGCCTAAACCTTTCATGCCCCTAAGTTAATACTTTCCCTTCCGTCCCTTAGGACTGCTCTTCTTACTGCCACCCGACCCAGCCCACAAGTTCTTGCACGCCCAGTACCGTGGCGTAAGCTTGTCCTTGGCCGTGTCACACTTGTGGCGAGCCTTGAAGCTCTTACGCGCCGCAGCACTGTAGTTATGACCGTATCCCTTCGCGCCGAAATGGATGAGCTTCTCCTTGCCGCCAGAGCATGCCTTGACCATCTTCTTCTTCCCCGCACGGTCCGACCGCGTGGGAGAGTTGCACTTCATCTTACTCTTGTCTGCCATCAGTGTGCCTTTGCTTGTATCACAATCCACTCCGTGCCGTTCGACCAGACCGTGACGCCGTTATACGCCTTGTTAATTTCGTAGCCCGTAACCTCGCCGTCGATAGTGCCGCCGCCAGAAGCCAGAATGACAACCTTATGGCTGCCCCCCGGAGGGAAAGTACCATCGTTGACCACGCGGATATACCTGTACTCCGCCTCAGCAGCAGTAGGGATGGTAATCTCATAGGTGCCAGTGCCGCCAGACCAAGACACGTCGATGATATTGGCCGGGTCCGTATACGTTAGGCTCCCGCCCGGAACAGCAGTAACGAAAAATGGTACCGCACTGGTCTGCCGGATATCGCCGATGGTATACGCATCGCGGTCAGCGTTGCGAACCGAAGACCCCCTATTGGCGGTTTCGACGCCGGGAGCGACGCCGTGGAATTTTGTTCCGTCTGGAATTGGCACGTCGGATTTTCTTTACGATGCGTGGGATAATCCAGCTCGCAAGGCGCTTGACGCTCTTGCGGCTGAGGAATTTGATGACCTTACTTACGACTGGTGACACGGGCGGCGGGGGTGTTGCGGACGAACTGCTTGCGCTTGCCCTCCTTCTTTTTCTTCTTAGCCGTAGCAGCACGCTCGGCCTTGCTCATGCTCCTCGCCTTAGCTAAAGGCAAACACCGGTCCGGGTTCTTCTTGTCCTTGCTCGTGCCGCACTCGCCCTTGATGCTGCCATCGGTACCGATGCGCACCCACTTTTCGTCGCGCCACTTCTTGAGCTCGCCCATTACTTTTTCTTGGGCTTGCGGGGTTTCATAACCTTAGCCTTCACCTTAGCCGTACACGGCTTACCATATCCTTTACTTGCCATAATTCGGGTCTTTGCAATATTTGCTCGCAGCCATGTTGGCATACGCGCTGGGGTACTTATCAAACGTGCGCTTCGCCCATGCAATGCCAGCAGGACAAATCTTATTCTTCTTCTTCTTCCTAGCCACGAGTCACTTCTTTTTTTCTGCCAAGCAGAGACATCCGCTTGCGCTTGGTTACAACCTTAGGGTCTTTGCCCTTCTTGACCACCGTGGTCTTCTTCATCTTCGAACCGCCAGAACCCTTAACCTTAACAGTAGTGCGGGTAGTGCCACCACGAGTGGTTTTGGTTCGAACCGTACGGTTGCCAGACTTAGTCTTCTTATAGCCCATCAGTATCGCTTGACTTTCCGACCGCCGCCCATGCCACGCTTGACCTTCTTTTTAAGCTCCCCGTCCTTATACACCGTCTTGGTCTTGTACCTAGGGTTGATAAGGCGAGAGACAGCAGTAGCAACTTTACTGTTCGCATTGATAGTACGCTCAGTAGTCTTCTTAACCGTGCGACGCTTACGCCACTTACTGTGGTCATGACGCTCGTCTATCCTGCCGACACCCTTGGCAGAAGGAGAGGCGAAGTGCTCGTACTTATCGTTCGTTAAGTCAGTTATCGTGTAAGGGTTATACTCGATAGTTCGCCTCCGACCCTTAGTAGTGCGGGTGGCAGCTTTCTTTGTACGTCCGTATTTAGCCATGGGTAAACTTATAGATAATCATACAGATGGTGGCCCCGACAAGGCCGAGGCACACCATCCTATATGAAAACTCATCGCGGGTCATTTGCTCACGGAGAAATGCGGCGGCTTGTCATGGAACGAGTCTTCCGCTTCGGGGTGCCCGTACGCGTCTTCTTGACGCCCTTGCGTGTCTTGGTTCCAACAACCCGAGTGTCCTTAGTAACGGTTCTCTTAGCTGCACCAGTTTTGGTTCCGCGCTGAACTCGATTAACCGTGTCCGTTTGAGTCCGGGTCTTCTTGACACCTTGACCGCGCTTCTTGGATTTAGTCTTGGTCTCGCTAACGTTAGTCACCCGGCTCCTCCCCGACATGGTTGCCTTGCGCAAAGGCAGTGCCTTCTCAGCAGAACCTGAGCGAGTGGTGGTCTTAGTCTTGGTGCCTTTACCCTTGGTCTTGGTCTTGGTGATGGTAACGCCGTTCTTGGTGAGACTGCGGCTTTTCGTCTTCGTCCCTCCCGAGGTGGACTTTGTGCGTTTAACTGGCATAGATGATATCTTGTGCCAGCAAATTACAATGAACTATTTAAAGTACTGGCGCGTAGTGCGCTACTTCATCAATGCCAAATACGGCATAAGTCAGCCCGACCTAGAGATGCTCATATTCCTCTATGACGAGCCATACTTTACCCGCGCCAAGTTCAAAGAGTTCAATAAAGTCTTCTCGTGGGACAAAAACAGATTCAACCGCCTCATACAAAATGGGTGGATAGAGAAAGTGTCCGTAGAATCAAAGTCGAGACTAGGAGTATATAACCTAACCTACCAAGCCAAGCGCATCATAGGCTATGTATACTCACTGCTCAATGGGACAGAGTTCCCCATGGAAGAAAGAAACAACCCCGTCTTCAAGAGGAACGTATCATACAACGACAAGGTCTATCGTAACGCCATGATGGAAATCAATGAAGTACAACGACAACATCGCGCTCAGAGATAATCGTGTGCGGACGCTCGTCAATCATCATAGTGTAGCTGCTGCGCTTGTCGTAATACAACTCCTCGCCAGCATGGACGTGCTCCACCTCAGTGCCCGAAGCCACAACAAGACCGCGACCGTAACGCAACTGCTTGGTATCGTCGCCGCTAAGAAGTAAGCCGCTCTCAGTAGTGACCTCCTCCTTGATAGGGTCGAGGACAATATATTTTCCTATAGGACGCATTGAATAAAAATTGGTGTCAGCGGACCCACATAGGCGCCCGCAATATTAAAATCGTAATACTCGATGGCCTCCTCCTCAGTCATACCCGTGATGACCAGAATCTCCAAAACGCGACCGATATCATAGCAGACCCTATACCCCTCGTCTACCTCCGTGATGCCGATGATGGCCATGTCATATCCGTCAGCGAAAAGAGCGTCGGCCCCTAAAGGCTCCAGCCAATCCTCTATCTCTTGCCTCATGCGCGTGCAAGGGTTATAACAGCCTGTGTGCTGAGGATGGTGATGGCCACACTGACCGCGTTCTGTAACGCAGACTTAGTGACGCGCGTAGGGTCGATGATGCCCATGTCTATCATATCGCCGTACTCGCCGTTCTTTAAGTTGTATCCACTGCCGTCAGGAGCCATGCCGTAATCGTAGCTCTCGCCGCAGTTCTCCATAATCTGATTCAATGGAGCACACAAAGCTTCACGCAATACTTCAGCCGCGATACCCTTACGCTCTGATAACCAGCGACTTATGTTGTATAGCGTGACCCCGCCGCCAGCAAGGACGCCGTCAGCCATAGCTGCCTTGACAGCACACACAGCGTCGTCGACCCTGTCGTATAACTCCTTCTGTTCCAAGTCGGTATGGCCTCCGACCTCAATGACTCCTACACCACCAGTGAGACTCGCGATGCGGCTCTGGATGAAATCTTTATCCCCACGCTTTTGGGCGAGGGAGTAAGCCTCCTGAAGCTCAGCCACACGAGAACTAACGTCGACGTCGCCCTTGGTCAACACACTCTCGTCACGACCCACAACAACACGGTCAGCCCAACCCAAGTCCTCAGGACCCATTAAGCTCAAGTCGTCGCCAGTCTTCTCCGAGTAGTAAGTAGCACCAACAGCGAAAGCCAAGTCCTGCATAAGCTCGTGCTGGCGATAACCAAAGCTGGGAGGAGGGACAACACACAACTTCAATCCCTTCTTAACCACATTCGCAGCAAGCGTATTCAAAACATTGCTGCTGCATGGTGCAACAATCAAAAGCTTCTCGCCCTCACGAATGATAGGAGCCAACACCTTCTCAATGCTCAAGATGTTGTTTATCTCACCATCGCAAACCAAAACGCGAACGCCCTCTAAAACACACTCGTCACGACTCTGGTCGTTGATGAATAGGTTGCTCGCATAGCCGCGCTCCATACGGATGCCATGGGTGGTCTTAAAACCAGTCTCGCTAGTCTGACCCTTCTCAACCGTAACCACGCCGTCCTTGCCTACCTCAGCATACACCTCGGCAATAATCCGCCCCACCTCACGGTCGTTGTTAGCACTGATGGTAGCTACACTCCTCAAGTGCTTCTTAGTCAACCGCCGACTCCGACGACCCAACTCCTCCACAACCTCGTCAGTCAAAGACCGCAACTCCCGCAACACATCAGTCTTGTTGGCATCACCATCTAACGCCTTTAAACCACCCTTGACCAAAGCCTCAGCCAAAACAATGCTCGTAGTAGTACCGTCACCAGCCTCACTAGCCGTCCTGTCAGCAGCCTCCTTCATAATCCGAACCGCAAGGTTCTCTACCGGGTCCAACAAATCCACAGCCTTAGCCACAGTAACACCATCCTTGGTAACCGTAATACCATGCGTATGGTGAGGACTCTCAATAAGTACCGTCTGACCGCTAGGGCCTAACGTACTCTTGACCGCGCGGGCCAATTGCTCAATGCCATTGACAAGCTTCACGCCGTCAAAGTACAAGTCTTTAGGTATTTCATTCATAGTGCCCCAAAGGTACCATGTCGCAATGTCGAATTCAAGTCCCCCTATAGAGAGAGAGAGAGAGAGAGAGAGAGAGAGAGAGTCTTGTATACAAGGAATAATATATGACATTTCCGACACTGTTGCTGATAACCAACAACTTAGCCGTACACAAAACGGTATCAAACCGACATGGCCGTGTCGATAATCGACACAAACAAGAACACCCCGGACGTTTCCGAGGTGTTCCCCTTAACCAAATCTGCTCGCACTTGTCTGCTCGCACCACAATATAAGGGGCAGATACTTGGAGTATTTGGGTTCTATAGCGTCTGACGCGCGACCCCGCGATTGGGAAACCGATTTTTTTTTGAGAGGGGGGGTGCCGTTTTGATTCCCCCGCTCGGATTGTTTGGCGTTTTGCTGTGGTGGGTTCCGGCCCCGCCCCCGGGATGGAACGAGGACAGCACCACCGCCCCGTCCCCGGTCTCGCTGAACGAGACTTGACCCCGCGCCCCGGCCCCCGGCCCCGGCCCTCCCAAGGGGAGAGAGAGGGCCACTGTCGGCTTAACCCCACCCCCACCCCATCCGAGTGCTAACGGTTGGCGGTACGTTCTGCGCTGTCCTGTTGTGGGTTTCATTTTTCGGTGGGTCTGTATGTCCCGTCCCCGTAGGGATACAGAATTAATCTGCATTTATTTTCACTTGAATGATAGTTTATCCAAATGTTTGTTGTACATTTACAACTCCGGAGGAGACAAACCCCCCTCCCAAATACACTACACATTATGAACAAGTACGCCACCAACTCACAGCTCCTCCAGAACATCATGACAACATCTGAGGACTTCGGAATTACGGACACAGACGTGGTCTCAATCACCGTCACATCCCGTGACCTTTCCCTCCACTTCAGAACCAGCGAGACATCAATGGCCTTTCAGGTTGAGTGTACCAAGCAGTTCATGCTGACGTTGACCGGAACCACCCACCACATCACCGATGGAATCTTGTTCGTGACAAACTCTTGGGAGTGCAAGACTCACAGGGGGCCTGTCAAAATTGATTTCACTCTTTCAGGTGAGTCTCGTTGAACGAGACAGGGGGCCATGGTGCTTGGCGGGGTTCGATTCCCTGCGCCCTTTCTAACCGACCACAAAGGTCATAACGCCGGAGGGCATTGTACTCACCACAGACATGGCAAATTCAGCCAACCCAATTTCCGCCGAGTTCGCATCAAGCGTCAAATTCGGCAACAAGGTCACCACGAAGACCATCGAGGCCAAGGCCAAGCAGGCCCGCAGTGCCGGCAACACCCAATTCGACCACAGCCTGACCCTTGGGTCAATGATGGTGCAGGTCAAGGAGTGGTGGACTGACGGCGGCAAGGACGAGGTTTTAGATGCTGGCTTCGATGCTGACTTCAAGGGTCAAATCAAGCCACTGACGGGCCTGAGCGCATCGCAGTTCTACAAGGTCATCCAAGCGTTCACCAACTCGGTGGAAAAGCCTGAGGTGTTCGCCGAGTACCAAGCCGCCGAGGAGGAGGCGGGCCAAGCTTGCAACGTCGAGCGTTGGAACAAGTTTGCCAAGGAGGGCAAGTTGTCCGAGGACGAGGGCGAGCCTAAGGGCAAGAACCTCGCACAGTTTCAGGTGACGGGCATCACCCCTGCGGTGCGCATCAATGCCGGCGGCCACTTGGACACCAACGCTGACGAGGACGGTGTTGTGTGCGGCTTGGCTGTGTTGAAGCGGGCGTTGATTGCCGGCGGCATGGAAGCGGCGGCTGAGTGCATCGTTCTGCCGGAGGAGTTGCAGAACGGCGAGACCGCCGAGGAGGTCGCCGAGCGGTTCTACGCTGACATCGGCTGAGTCTCGTTGAACGAGACCCAATCTGCCTCGCAACCTTCGGGTTGCGGGGCTTTGCGGGTGCAACACATTACTACACCATGGAAAATTCCTCTCTCTTCGACCGCGCGGTCGCCCTGCTCAACTCTATCCCTCACCTCTCTTTCGAAGGGATGTTGGGTTCACACCTTTGCTACGGCTTCAATGGCGAAGTGTACCCCATCCCTCTCAGCGACCTGCCCAACTTCGTCCCGGCCCTTGAGGCCACGGCAAAGGACTGCGGGGTCTCCAAGTAACTGCTTGTCGACGAGCGGCCCACGCCTCCCTGCTCACCGCAGGGGGGCTTTGCGGGTGCAACACATTAGCTATGACCTACACTATCGAGAGTACCGATGCCATCCACGATGGCACCCAATGGAGCGGCAACTTCAGCCGTGTTGACCGCCACACGTTCACCATGCCCGACGATGCCACGCCCCGGCAGGTATGGGCCAAGGCCCGCAGTCTCGTTGGCTTGTCCGGAGTCCGTGGACGCTACGTCTACGACGATGCATGGATGCCATACCGGACGGCCACCATTGTCTTCTTGTACGACGAGGACTTGTTGCTTGGCGGCGACACCTACTTCGGGGTCTCTATCTGAGTCTCGTTGAACGAGACCGCCCTTGCCTCGCACCTCTCCGGTGCGGGGTTTTGGGGTGCAACACATTCGATATGAAAATATTTTCCGACCGCGCCTTGGACCGCAGCAATTTGGTCACCTTGTTAGGTGTCTGTGGCTTCGCTCTCCCTTTCGGCTACTTCGGCCAATGGCCCATGGTCTTGGCTTGGTTGACCTGCTTCTACCTGTGGATTGAATCCGACTGCGAGATGGGCAAGCGTGGCCTCCACCCTAACGGCAACGTTTGACTAAATTAACTATCAAATAACTTGTGAGAACAAAACATTCGACGTACATTGCACTATGATTGAGATGCACACCACCCCGCTCCTTGCCCCGACCGATTCCGGGCAGACTGACCTGACCGCAGTATTGGTCACTGAGTACGGCCCATTGCAGGGTCATGCTTCACCTATCGTTCGCCGCCAAGAGGTATCGCGGTGGCACAAGTTGGACTCGACCCACGTTCGGGTTCGCGAGGTCTCGTTGAACGAGACTGCATTGGCGAACAGGTACGAGGGTTGCTACCACATTGGACAGCTTGATTCACACCTGCTTGAGGCGGCAAAAATTGTCCTGAACAAATGAACCAACCACACCAATACCCCCGCAGTGGCGAGGTACACGACCGCAAGGAGACCAAGGTTGAGAAGACCCTTGGCAGTGACTTCACCTACA
>WLWH01001961.1_pt1 | contig 12414 bp, 15 predicted proteins | sample 6712741 | NCBI WGS metagenome assembly WLWH01 (sample SAMN12718694, study PRJNA515312) | sponge metagenome | isolation source: marine sponge | host: Mycale hentscheli | place: New Zealand: South Island, Marlborough, Capsize Point | collected 2003-05-01 | reverse complement strand
CTAGTTGTTCTTCTGTCATATCTTCTAATTTGCCATGTTTTATTATTTTTCTGTCTATGTATAGTCCTCCTGCCTTTCCTCGATTTGTTTCAGCGTTTACAGCTGCGGAGAAAGAATTCTTTTTTAAAGCAAGGTCTTTAATTCTAGCTAACTCTGTAATATGGCTTTCGTAAGTCACACCATATTTTAACATTTTTTCTATTTTTAATTCATCTAAATATTTTACCACAAGTGGAGATTGTCTTGGATTGGTGAGTTCTGATCCTTCTATTCTTGCTCTTTTGACAGAGTATCCAGCCAGCTCGGCTGCTTCAGTTTTATTAACAACACCATTTGGTCCACCAAATACTAAATACTCGGCAAATCTTTTTTGCATTTCTGTTAATCTTTTAGGAACTCCCATATTGACTTTTTAAGGTAACTATCCTATATTGTCAATAGCATGAAAGACAAGCGTACATATACAAATAAGAAAGAACATGGAGAAGATATGAGTCATGAAAATGAATCTAAAATAGATACTACACCTATTCAACTTTTAACAGAACAGTACAAAGCAGACTTATGGGAATACAAGAAACGAGAAAGTTTGTATGTTGAGACTGAAAATAAATTGAAAGGTACGAAATTAATTGTAATGGATATGTCTAGTACAATCCGAGAATTAAAAACTCAAAACGATAACTTTCAGGCAGAAATAGCTAGACTTAATGAAGAGATTCAACTATTAGAAATGCAAATAAAAAAATGAGAGTAAGAGATTTACAAGAATTTTTATCTACATTTACTGCTAAAGATAAGAGCACTACAAAGCAAGGTAATGCAATTAGTGATGCAGTTATATTTGTAGAGATCAATGGATATTTAGAAGAAATTAAAAAAATGGAAGTGTACGAAAACAATCAAACAATTTTTGGAGCGGTCAAAAACCATCATTCTCACAGATTGGTGTTAAAAACTAAACGAGATCAAAAGATAATTTTGCCTGATAAATTACGCAATTCAATAGTGTAATGCATGGCGTTGTTACCTCAATAAAGACATGGGTCCAGAGGCTAAATTATATCAAAATGTTAAGCAAAACTTTAAACAGTTTTCACTTATCCGGCTTGAAAATATTAGCTTACTCGGTACTCCTGATCTATTGGTCTATAATACTTCTAGGCACTTTTGTACTTTAGAATTAAAGGTAACTAAAGGTAACAAACTTCGATTCTCGCCACATCAAATTGCGTTTCACGTGAAACATCCTGACAATACTTTTATCCTTGCAAAGACCCTTGGTCCTTGCTCCTCTAAAACTTCTCCAATATCCATGTACCGTGGTTCTCGGATCAGGGAGCTTGTTACTTCAGGCTTGTCGCTTGACGCTTGTGGTTATGGTTGGGATGCTTGCCGCTTGTTAGTCGAACAGGTTGGTTCGAAAGCTTGACGCTTGCTGCTTGTGACTTGCTTGTTGCTTGCGACTTCATGAGGCCCGGACCAGGATGCACGCTCGCACTCACCGTCGTGAGCTCTTAAGCTAATGACCTGATCCAGTATTCCACGCGGGAATTTTTTTCTAGTGTTTACCATAACTAATATTTTTAATGTCCTTGTTCCAGCATGCTCGACAGTCTCTACACTTGCCGCCCTGAGTAGGCGCCGGGCAGCTGGGGCTTCCATCGGTTACAACTGTCGAGCTGTGGCTCCAGGCGTTGCCTGGGTTACCGTCAACTTTTGCAGCTGATAACCTAATAATTAAATTGTCTGGGACCTGTTCAGGGTCCGGCAGATATTGCCGCTCTTGTGTTGGCATCCAGTGCTTCGTGTCAGGTGTGAGCTTGCATACTTCTATAATTTTTGCCATATGTTCATGACTCTGTACATCTCCAGCGTCATGCCACCTGAACCACTTCTGGCGCTTGATGACAGCGGCCATTGCTTCGACCCATAGCGGGTGACTGATGGCGTCGAGTCTTCGATACTGGGCCTCCCTGATTGCAGGGTACCTGGTATAGTTACCCTTCAAAGCATAACAGCCGTAACACGGTGAAGTTTTAACGAGTCTGAGCTTCGAACCAGTTTGACATGCCCATGCTGGCAGGCTGTAGCTCAGGCCAGGCATCTTGCTTGTTTTTGTAAAGCTGTCTGTAATTTTTAAAGCGTCTTTTACTAACATAATTCTTTCTCCTTTAGTTTATAGGATACTATAACATTATAATTTAATCTTGTCAAGCTTGCTGCTTGTCGCTTGCAGCTTGCGGCTTGCTGCTTGTAGCTCGGTCCCTGATCCAGGAGCCATCGCGCATGCTGCAGGAAGACTCGGGCCATTGCTGGCCCGGGACGTCTACTCACTTCTTTAGCTCCACGCCATCATCTTCCAGGCGCTGCGCAATATAATTATTTGCGATGAAGAAACCCAGCCACAACAGCCGCTGCTCTTCAGGGATATGCATCCCAATGTAGTCGGAGACCTCTTTCTCCGTTTTAAAAGTTACTACGAAATTATTCTTTCCCAGTTTCATATTCCTCCATTCTTTTTTTAGATGCTTCCTGGTCCAGCTTAACCAGTCTCAGGATCTCCTCTATTGCATCTGCTATTCTTTTTAGTTGTTCACCTTCGCTATATAGTTTCATATATTATTCCTTTCTAAATACATCCTACACTATCCCTGAACCATTGTCAAGCGTTGCTTGCTGCTTGAGGCTTGCCGCTTCAGGCTTTCTTTCTTTAGAATGATTTTTAGAATCATTCTAAACTGGCAATTATTAGCAGGACCTCTTCACACCCCGCTCGCATGTGGCTTTGGGCACTAATAGGTCCAGCAAATAATGATCAGTCACTATGCTACGGGGGAGATTGACGGCCACGCTTTCAGTCAACATTCGGAGATCTCTTTACCACTCACCCTGTTATAGTGTTTATATCCACAGTCAATAATGACTGATCTCGGATCTAACACAGTTGAAAATATTAGATCCGAGATCAGTAGTAGTGCAAGTTAAGACCACGTGATCTTTCACTCTCAATCGGTACTACTAATCTCACTTGTTTAGAGTTAATCAAATATAATGCTTGACTATCCTATTGTCAAGATATAAAACAAATTAAATTAAATAAATATAGAAAGGTCTAAAATGACAAAAATAAGAATGAATACTGAGTTAAGAAACAAACTCTTTAATAAAATAAAAAATGTCTTTGAGAACGAGGACACACAGGAACGAGAGGCATTTCTTCAAGCAAGGGAAGATGTTGATAGACAATATGAACACGCACATAGACTTGCAGTTGATGTTGTTGAAAGGTCTTATCCACCAGAAGATGTTGCAATACTTCGAACTTTTAAAAAGAAGTATGGGCAACCTTGTGATGTTGTTGCCAAAGATAAATGTTTTTACTTTGCACACAATGAGGGTGTTGATGATGAGGGCGAACCAACAGAAACTAAATCACACTTTGATTTTGGTTTGTTTGGCAATCTAAATGGTAGTGAGTATAGTGATGAAGACGGAAAGAAATTTGCGTTTGCATATTACCGAGAAGATTTAAAAGCTATGGATTGCAACCCAGATATCTTTGCACAACAAAATGAAAACAAAGATAACCCACACAAAACAAAACATGTTGATGAGTGTTCAAAGGCACTTGGGTATCAAGGCACTTATCATAACAACGATCATACAGGTATGGCAAAAACTTTTAACGATCAATACTATCTTGATGTAATTGGAACATCTTATTGCAGATCAAGAGCAATCGCTTGTACTAAAGATGAGTATGAGGTATTTGAAACTTGGCGAATTGCAAAAGGTAATCTAGTCACTAAACACCAAACATGGATTGATACAATTATGAAACAATGCGATCAGTTAAAGATTGGATTGAAAGCATACAGATATCTTTCAGAGGGTGTTGAACTTGCAACTGAACTAGGTATTCAAGTTGATGAGGCAGAATTAATTAGAACTAACTCAACAGGATTGACAATCTACAATCCTAGCAATTTGGCTAGTATGATTAAGGGTATGAAGAATAAACATCAATCAAGAGAGGCGAAGATATTGGCAAGAAAACAATATGAAGAAAGTCTAAATTAAAGTTTGACAAAGCTATCCTACTTATGGTAGGATAGCCCATACAAATAGAAAGGTATAATATGGAAAACAACACACAATTCAAAATAACTTATTATTCTAATAAGGATAAAAAACACATAACAAGACAGGGCAAGTGGACTGACAAGTGTAGATATTGGACTAGCAAACAAGGTGCTAAACTAATGACATACTTTGACATGGACGCAGACAATTATAGAACTGCCAAAGGCAGTTGGAAAGTGAGGTTGTAATGACAAGCTTTGAATTTTATTGTATTGTTACATTTTTTGGTTTGATAATGGGAATGGTGGTAGTAGCATGAGTAACTTAATGTTAGGAGTAGTTTTAATGTTTGGTATTGCAATGATAATTTGTATTGGTTGCATATTAGCAAAAGGCTCACAAGATCACATTGATTACATGAATGATAGAATAAGAAAAGATCAGAAATGGAGAGATAGAAACAATGGCTGAAATGAATGAACTACACTTTGAAACAATAGACAGAAACAAAGATATCAACTTGCAAAGAAACAAACTTAAATTTCTAGAAGATAGAATTGCAACACTAGAAAAAGCAGTTGAGCGATTAAATAAAATGATAGGAGAACAAAATGCCCAATAAACATTTTTGCCAAGGACCAACGTGCCATGAACAAACTACAACAGATAGATTTTTAAAATCTAGAGGTGTAGTTAGAGGAAGATATGCATACTTTGATCGTGACGTTCAAAATCATCACTACACAAATGAGTCAGATAAATACTTTTGCTCTCAACGATGTAAGTTTGAATGGTTATCTAATAACATGGAAAACATTGAACAAGGTCGACCGATTGAGTTTATCAGACACAGACGAGAGAGTGGTGGTTATGAAAAAAGAACTACTGAACACGAGGGTTGGAATGGTCAGACTTATAAAAGTCATTCAATTACTAGGGTTGACAATAGGACCGAACTAGACTAGGATAATCCTATTAACAAGAAAGGTATAATATGAACACACAAACACAAGAAAAAATAAACACCGAGGCGAGCGAGTTCAAGATCATTACTGATGTAAAGAACGAGCCTAGTCTTAAAGAGGCGCAAGACTTTGTCGGTGGTATGGTTGAATGTATAACGTTTCCTAGTGGAGACTTATTAATAGTAAACGAAGAGGGCAAGTTAATGCGACTACCTCTTAATCCAGAGGCAACAGCGTTGTGGCGTATGACATTTACAAAACAAAACTATGTCACTGGATATGATGACTTTGTTGTAGGTCCTGCGATCTATATCAAAAAAGGCGCTCTTAAAAACTGGGCGTAACCTTTCTTGCCCTGGCGCTAACGCGCCAGGGCTCACACAATATATTTACATCATCAATAGAGGTACCAAACCCGATTGGGTTTGTTTTTGTTTAGTATAAGTCGATACCCTTTATATAAAAAAGGGGTCCCACTACTCTGGGTTGTATTGCTTGTTTTAGACAGATAAGGGTGGTATAATACTTTTCCACTGTTAAAAAGGTGCAAAAAATTATAAAAAATTTTTTATGAAAAAAAATATAGAAATAGATAACTTACCTTCCGACATTAGAGCACAGTACAAAAGATTTAAGGTCATGCATGCTGAGAAAAAGATTCAACGAAAAGCAAAAGATGATTTTATGTCGTTTACAAAAGCTGTTTGGCCAGAGTTTATAGAAGGTGCACACCACAGAGTCATTGCTCAAAAGTTTAATGATCTCGCAACTAAAAAAATTAATAGACTGATTGTAAATATGCCTCCACGTCATACAAAATCAGAGTTTGCTTCTTACTTGTTACCAGCGTGGATGGTGGGCCGTAACCCTAAACTCAAGATCATTCAAGCAACTCACACCGGTGAGCTTGCTGTAAGGTTTGGTCGTAAAGCTAAAACACTAATTGATAGCGAAGAATACTCTAAAATTTTTGAAACAAGTCTAAGAGAAGACAGTCAAGCGGCTGGTAGGTGGGAAACTGCTCAAGGTGGTGAGTATTTTGCAGCTGGTGTTGGTGGTGCAATCACGGGCCGTGGTGCAGACCTCTTGATTATAGATGACCCTCACTCTGAGCAAGACGCAATGTCAGCTAATGCATTTGACAATGCGTATGAATGGTACACATCTGGTCCTCGTCAAAGGCTTCAACCAGGCGGACAGATAGTTTTAGTTATGACGCGTTGGTCAAAAAAAGATTTAACAGGTATTTTATTAGATAATCAAAAAAAAGTTAAAGGTGATCAGTGGGAAGTGGTGGAATTTCCGGCGATCATGGACCACGGAGATAAGAAAAAACCTGTTTGGCCAGAATATTGGAAATTAAAAGAACTAGAAAGTGTTAAAGCTACACTTCCTGTTGGAAAATGGAACGCACAATGGATGCAAGAGCCAACTTCTGAAGAAGGAGCACTAATAAAACGTGAATGGTGGCAAAAATGGGACAAAGAATTTTTACCAGACGTTACTTACGTCATTCAAAGCTATGATACGGCGTTTTTAAAAAAAGAAACGGCCGATTACAGTGCAATTACCACTTGGGGTATTTTTTATCCTGAAGAAGGTGGTAAACCAAACATAATTTTACTAGATTCACTAAAAGATCGTTTTGAATTTCCAGAATTACGTCGTGAAGCTCTTGAACAATATAAATATTGGAATCCTGACATGGTGATCGTTGAGCAAAAAGCATCTGGAACTCCATTAACGCACGAACTAAGACAAATGGACATTCCAGTGATGACATTTACCCCAAGTCGTGGTAATGATAAGCACGTACGAGTAAATTCTTGTGCTCCGCTGTTTGAGGCCGGATTAATTTGGGCTCCTGACGAGCAATTTGCAGAAGAAATGATCGAAGAATGCGCGTCATTTCCATATGGCGATCATGATGACTTAGTTGACAGTATGACTATGGCTATTATGCGATTCAGGCAGGGAGGTTTCCTACCCCATCCAGAAGACTATGAAGATGAAATACAACCAACTAGGAAAAGAGAGTATTATTAAGTATGGTAAACCCTGTAGATATAGGACTTAGAATTGCACAAGCATTAGATGGCATTGGTATAAAAATGGGAAGTTATATCGGTAAAGGTAGTAATGTTAAGAAAGCCATGTTTGGTGGTAAGTCTACAATGTTTAAACCAAACGCTCTTCAAGCTCTCAGAGGTGAAGGTAAAAATTTTGACGATGCACTAAAACTTATTGAAGAAGAAGCTCAGTTTATAGTTAACGCAACCGATGCCGAGAAAATGGCATTCTTAAATAATCTAAACGACTATAAAGATTTAGGGGGTCCTCTTAAGAAAGATGTAGTTGCAAGAAAAGAATTTGAAGAAGGTATAGGAAGTCTTCAAGACGATATTAAAAGTTTACAATCAACTGCAAAGACTATGAAAGACGATGCAGAAAAAGGATTAAAAAGTGCAGAAGAAGATTTAAAAACATTTCTTGAAACAGGTGGCAATCCATTAAAGAAAAAAGAAGAAAAATATCTTGGTGGTAGTATGCATGAAGAAGGTCAACTTAGAACTGCCATTAGAACATTTTTAAAAAACGAATTTAAAAATGGTAGAATTAAATTAGACAAAGACGATCAGTTTAGAATTATGGAATACTCTCCAATGATGGAAGATGATCCAATAAAAGTATTTAAAAAAATTTACGGTGATGAAGCCTACAAAAAAGCTGGAACGTTTCCAGGTGCGTTTGAAACAGGTGAAAGTTTTAATCATTACGAATCTATTTTTAGAAGTAAGATGGGTGAAGATATTTTAAAAGTTAAAGATAAAAAATATGTTGGTGACGGAACTTTAACGTTAACCAAACAAGAAGAAGTATTTGAACCTAAACCAGATGTTAATGATGACGATGTACCTTTTGCAAAAGGTGGACGTGCAGGTTTTGCAAGTGGTGGTGGACTAAAAAAAATAGTTCAAGAAATTATAGAATATATTACAACTAAGTTTACTCCAATGGATGCTATGAAAGAAATCAATAAAGTTGTTGGTAAAACTGGTAAGTATAAAAATTTAAAACTAACAGATGATGATATTAACGACATTGTAGAAGGTTCTAACGATTTTATATTTCAAAGAGACCCTGACAATTTATTTGTTGAAGGTAGCATAAAAGAAAGAACAAAATATTTTGACGATGCTGATGAAGCAGGAACTTTCTTTCCTAAAACAAGTAAAGATAAATCTATTGATGAAATGAGTGTTGAAGATTCATTAACAACTCTTGAGGGTCTTGGTGCAACTAAGATGGCTGAAAGATTTAAATTAAAACAAAGATACCCAGGAATTTCAGAAGATTTGTTAACTAACATTATTGAAGATACTGATCCTGTTCATAAAGCAAGTGTTCTTGCTAAAATGGATCAAGCTATGAAATTAATTGTAGGTGAAGGAAAAGGAACTGATGAAGCTATAGATATTTTAAAATCAGAACCTAAAACAAAAATGGCAACTGGCGGACGTGCTGGTTTTAGTGATGCGGGTTTTGTAGATGAAGCTTTAGCTCATTATAATAAATATCTTACTAGTCGAAAAGCAAGACCTCCTAAAAAAAGATATAAAGAAATTCCATTTTTTAAATTTTTTGAAGAGTTTTCAAAAGAAAACAGAGCAGACGGCGGACGTGCTGGTTACTATGGCGGTGGTCAAGCAATGGTTGAACCTGATTTATCAGACATTGGCCATGGTTCGGATGCCTTGATGGCTAGAACAAGAATGACGGCCCCCGGATCACAAGCAACTACATCAACAGGTTTAAACTATTTACTAGGTGAAGATAACGATAATGTTAGAGTTCCGTTTAACGAAGGACTTTTAGTACCACCTAAAAAACCATATGTTGAAAAACCATACACAACAGAAATGTTTGAAGATGAGTCAATGACATTACTAAAAGGTATGTATGGTACAGGACCAGATAGTAATGAATTTTTATACAATGAAATGATTAAAAAAGGTAACAAGTTAAGAGAAAAAGGTGTTGAAAGAGAAACTGTTATTGAAATTATAAGAAAAAATAAAGATAAAATTGATATGATTTTAAAACAACAAACTGGAGATAAAAAAAGTTTAGCAGGTTTGGCTGATGGTGGTATCGCTGGCCTAAGACAAGGTTACGTAGGAGGTGGTGGAGTTAATCTAGCGCGTAGAGGATTTTTAAAAATATTAGGCGGAACTGTTGCGGCTGTAGCTGCGTTTAAAACAGGTGCATTAAAAATATTAGGTAAATCTACAACTAAAGCTGCTCCTAAATTATTTACAGCAGCAGAAGGATCTGGTGCACCGGCATGGTTTGAAGGTATGGTTAATAAAGTTTTAGCAGACGGTGTAGACATTACTAAAAAAGCTGCAACGATGGATGGTCAAACTGTTAAGTCATTAGACACACCAACTGGTAAAGTTGACGTTACAATTGATAGAACAGGTAATATTGACGTAAACTATATGGGTGATAACACTGCAATGGGTGAAGGCGTTGATATGAGATACATAGTAGGTCAGGCAGATGAAATGACTAAAGTAAAACCTTTTGATGAGTTTGAAGCTGTTGAAAATATTCCAGAAGGACAAATGAGTTCACCTAATGACTATAATGTTGAGTTTGCAGAAAACGCAACAAGTGATGTTAAAAATTTATACTCTGATACATCAGAACTTGCAGAACTTGGTGGTCAAAAACCTTTGATTAAAGATATATCTACAACTATCAAAAAGAAACAAACATTAAAAAAAATGAATGAAAATCCTGATCAATTTGCAAGTGATAATTTACGAGATGATTTTCCTAACTACGACTACGATGATGTAGATCCAAATTAATTATGAGAACTGATAAATACATGATGGCAAAAGCCTGGATGAAACAAGACCAAGCTCCTCAATCCGAGGCCCTTGAGACTTGGAACACGCTAGAGGCAGAGTTTAACGAAGAACGAAAAGCAATGTTAATGGCTAGTGCTGAGTCTGATAAATTAAAAGAAGAATTAAATAAAGACCTAGGTCCAGGAACCATTAAGTATGGTTCAGAAATACCTCAACCATCACAAAGACCCGATGTTATAGAAATAGATGCAATCAATGCATTTATGAAACGTAACCCTGCAGCCGAGGGTGGACGGATGGAATTTGGAAGAGGAAAAAAAGTATTAGATAAAACAGAAAAAAAGAATGTTTTAAATTGGGGTAAAAATAAAAGTAAAGCTTTAGGTGAAACATGGTCTGATAAAAAAACTTTAAAAGAATATAATAATTCAAGTCGTTTTAGCAGATCTAAAATTAGATTAGGAATAATAACTGGTGAAGGTATTCCAGGTTTTAAAAAGAAAGGTGATTTTAAACCTTTAACAAAAGAACAACAAATAAGATTTGGAAATGACAATGCTAAGATGACAGAAACTGAAGCAATGTTATATGCTACTGACGATTTAGCTGCAGAAATGGCACAAATACAAAAAACTTATTTAGATCAAACTCGTTTTTTAAAACCATATAATCCTCAACCAGGACCTACATTAGTTGATAAAACTTATGCTTCAATAATTGAAGAAGGTACTCAAGGAATGACTCTTGATCAAAATAATATAATGTCAAGTGATAATCTTCTTGGTGCAACTGCTCAAGATTTCAATGTAGCTAAAGGAACTGGATTTGACAATACAGCTACAAATTTACAAGAAGGATTTAATGAAGATGGAGATTATATAGTTAGTTTTGATCAAATAGCAAAATACGAAGGTGAACCTGCTTTAACAACTACTTATAATCTATCTACAGAAGCTGGAGCTAAAGATTTTTTACTCGCAAGGTTTGAAAATGAACAAGGCAGAAGAGCTTCAAATGCTAAAGATACAAAAGAATCTAAAGAAGATGCTATAAGGTTAGCTCCAATTTATGCTAAAAGTTTTCGTGATTATAACAAAGCGCTTAAAAGGCAACAAGCAGAAAGGATAAAGTTTGAAGAAGAACAAGAAAAAATTAATCAAATAACAATGAGTTTAGATCCTGATTTTGAATCTAGACCAGGATATTCTAGAAAACAATTTAAGCCAAGCCGTCCAGAAATATTTGAAGGTATAACTATAGAAGAATAAATTTTAAATAACATTTATGCTTACAGAAGAACAAAAACAAGAACTTAGAGAAATGGTTTCATCCATGAAGGCTCAAGGTGTGTCTGATCAAGAGATACAAGCTTTAGTTGATGCTAAAAGATCTGAGATGCTTGCTTCTAGTACCAATAACATTGAGACTCAAGCAGCACCACCTAATGTAAATGAATTTGGTGTTTCATTAGATAAGTTTAAAGTAAATGATGAAGAATTTGAAGACGTAATAGAATCATTTAAAATATACGATAAATCTCCTAAAGGATATTCTCCTAGTTATGCTGGAGCTCCTTCTCCTGCGCCAATTCCAGAGAGCAGGATGGAAGCTTATAAAGCTTGGAAAGCAGGTAAAGAAACGAAAGAAGTTAGAGATCTTTTACCTGAAGCTGAAAAATCTACAGGTGTTAACGTAGATCCTAAAACAGGCGAAAGAATAAGCATGTATGAAGGTGTTATAGGTGGTTTAGCAAACATGACTAATTTTGCTTCTAGAAATGCAATTACTTTTAAAGAAACAGCTAAAAGATTAGTAAATGAAGCTATTGGACCTGAGTGGGCTGATGTTATATATGAAGTTGCTTCTAATAATATTTTTGACAGTAGAAGTAATATGGGTGATGAAGTTTCTAACTTAAAAAAAACATCATCAAAAGCGTTATCAGCAATAAGAAATGATTATTCTTTTATAGATCCTGAAACAAATAAAAAGGTTAAAAGAAAAGAAAACGAAGATAGATGGCAAGAATTAAACAAGGCTTATGAAGATGCTGAATTTTATAAAGATAGAAAAGGAAAATTAACATCTCAAACATATACTGAAGAACAAAGTGATTTATTAAAAAATGGACCTCAATATGAAGATGTAAAAAAGATTTACAATGAAAGTAATGAAGAGGTAGGAGGTGATTCTAGAAAAGGAGGAAAAGAATATATACAAGCTTTAGAAGCTATAGATAATGTAACAAATTACACTGGACCTGGTATTGAAGAAGCTATTAAGAACAGAAGTTTTACGCAATTAATGCCAGCTTTAGCTTCAGCTTTTTCAACTGTTTCTACTAGCGTATTACCAACAATAGCCGCAACTACAGCTGTTGCTCTTGCAACAAAAAATCCTGTATTAGCTGGTAGAGTTGGTACAGCTATGATTGGAGCTCAAATTGGACCACAATTGTGGACTGGTTTTAATGAACAAAAGGC
>WLWH01001960.1_pt1 | contig 12421 bp, 17 predicted proteins | sample 6712741 | NCBI WGS metagenome assembly WLWH01 (sample SAMN12718694, study PRJNA515312) | sponge metagenome | isolation source: marine sponge | host: Mycale hentscheli | place: New Zealand: South Island, Marlborough, Capsize Point | collected 2003-05-01 | reverse complement strand
ATTATGCTACAAACCCTAAAGGTATTAGCGTTTGGGACTTTGACGACACTTTGGCTCGTACAAAAAGTAGCGTTATAGTTAATATGCCTTTATTGAAGCCTGACAGTGAAATGGCTGATGTTGTTGCTAGAAGGTTATTTAAAAAAGAATTTGAAAATAAACCTAGCTATCAGCAAAATTTTAAAAATCTTACAGAAGAACAAAAATTAAAAGTATTACAAGAAATACCAGGTAAAACTAAAAAAATAGACGCAGCAGAGTTTGCGGCACAGAGCGAAATGCTCGCTGCCCAAGGAGCCACTTTTGATTTCAGTGAATTTAGCAAAGTCATGCAGGGCACTAAAGGACCTATGTTTGAAAAAGCTTTAAAAAGAAATGAGAAGTTTGGCAACGACAATGTTTATATTTTAACAGCTCGTCCAGCAAATTCAAAGTATGCTATACACAGATTTTTAAAAGGCATAGGGTTAGACATAAAGTTAGAGAATATATTTGGTTTAGCGGATGGCAACCCTAAAGCAAAAGCAGACTGGGTAATTAGTAAGGTTGCCGAGGGCTATAATGACTTCTATTTTGCAGACGATCACATGGGTAATGTAAAAGCTGTTAAAGATGTTCTTGATAATTTTGACGTTAAAGGCAAGGTCCAGCAAGCTAAAATAAAATTTAGCGCAAACCTGGATAAAGGTTTTAACGATATGATAGAACGTCAAACTGGAGTTGAATCATTTAAAGAATTTTCCACTACTGTTGCTAGAAGAAGAGGTAAGTACAAAGGCAGAGCTAAGTTCTTTATACCTCCTAGTGCTGAAGATTTTAGAGGTCTTACTCAATATATATTTGCCGGCAAAGGAAAGCAAGGGGACGCGGATCAAGCTTTCTTTGAGCAGGCTTTAATGGATCCATATTTTAAGGGCGTTGCGGCTATGGAAAGAGCAAGGCAAACAATTAAAAACAGCACAAAAGCACTTTTAAAGCAATTTAAGCCAGTTAAAAAGAAGCTTAATAAGTTGATACCAGACGGGGATTATACGCACGATGCGGCTATCCGTATTTATTTATGGGACAAAGCTGGTTATGATATTCCTGGAATTTCAAAAAGAGATAGATCAAAGCTAAGCGCCTTAGTGGCTAATGACCCTCAGCTTAAAGGATATGCTGATGGATTGTTATTAATATCTCAAAAAGATAAATGGTCAGAACCTGGAGAATATTGGGATTCGCAAACAACATTAAGTGATCTTAATAATTTGACTGAAAAAGTTAATAGAAAAGAATACCTTACAGAGTTCATTCAAAATGTAGATGAAATATTTAGCGAAAAGAATCTAAATAAAATTGAAGCATTATACGGCAGTAAAACAAGAGCGGCTTTAGAAGATTCTATTGTAGCAATGAAAACTGGAAGTAATAGATCACAAGGTAAAAACAAAATAACAAATGCCTGGCTTAATTGGGTAAATAACTCTGTGGGTACTATAATGTTTTTCAATAGAAGATCAGCGTTGCTACAAACCATATCTTCTATAAACTTTATTAACTGGAGTGACAATAATCCTTTAAAAGCCGGTTTAGCATTTGCTAATCAACCTCAATACTGGAAAGACTTTTCTATGCTATTCAATTCCGATAAATTGAAACAGCGTAGAGGAGGTTTAAAGTCTGATGTACAGGAACAAGAGATAGCTAACGCTGCTAAAAATACAAAAGATAAAGCAAACGCTGTGGTATCATATTTGCTAAAAATAGGTTTTACACCTACGCAAATTGCGGATAGTTTTGCTATAGCAGCAGGAGGTGCCACTATGTATCGCAATAGAGTTAACACATATTTAAAAGAGGGCATGTCTCAAAAAGACGCCGAAGCAAAAGCGTTTTTAGATTTTAGTAAAATATCAGATGAGTCACAGCAATCTGGAGATCCAGCGTTAGTTTCTCAGCAGCAAAGAAGTGTTGCTGGAAGATTGATATTAGCCTTCCAAAATACACCTATGCAGTACACTCGTCTCATGAAAAAAGCCGGCCAAGATTTAATAAACGGAAGAGGTAATCCTGGAACTAATATATCAAAAATAGTATATTATGGAGCTATTCAGAATATAATATTTACCGCATTACAAAACGCAGCATTTGCTTTAATACCCGGGTTTGATGACGAAGAAGAAGAAGATGACGAAACCCGTCAAGAAGCTCAAGATAAAAAAGCAGCTAGAATGATAAACGGTATGACCGACACTATATTACGTGGGACTGGTATATACGGGGCTGTAGCTTCTACATTAAAAAACACGTATATGAAATACGTAGAGCAGGAGAAAAAAGGATACAGAGCAGACCACGCTTACACTTTAATTGAAGCAGCAAATATATCGCCGCCTATAGGGTCTAAGTTTAGAAAAATATATGGGGCTATACAAACAAATAAGTTTGATAAAGATGTTATAGAAAAGCATCCTTGGGATGTTACCATAGACGGTAAATTTAATTTGTCACCTACCTATAGCATCATTGGTAACTTGTCTTCTGCGGCGCTAAACATACCTCTAGATAGGGCTATGATGGAAGCTAGATCTATAGCCGAAGCACTTGACGCGCGTAATACCGCAATGCAAAGATTAGCCTTAGGTCTAGGGTGGAGAACTTGGGATGTTAATGCTAAGAACGAAGAGTTTGAATTAATAAAAACAGAAGCAAAAGCCACAAGAAAAGAAGAAGGCAAAAGAAAAGCAAAAGAAACTAGAAGAAAAAACACCTTAAAAAAGAAAATAGAAAAGGCTAAAGCTAAACAAGAATATTTTAACGAATATTATAGAGTGCAAGATTCTATAATGATGTCAAAACAAAAATAATATGAATAAATTAGTAAAACCTACCGGTGTAGAATCACCAACATTACTTAAAGATGCATGCTATAAAAAAGTAAAAGCTCAATATGATGTTTTTCCTTCAGCATATGCTAGCGGAGCTATAGCAAAATGTCGAAAAAATAAAGGAAAAAAATAATGGCTTATCAATCACCTTTTAATAAAATTAGAAAAACCGAAAAAGGTTTAGCCCTTAAAAGATGGTTTAAGGAGAAATGGACAGATGAAAAAGGTAACGCTTGTGGATCTACTAAAAATAAAAACACAAAGAAATGCAGGCCCAGTAAGCGAATTAGCGGTAATACCGTAAAGACTTGGAGTGAAATGTCTTCATCTGAAAAGAAAAAAGCTGTTGCTGAAAAGAAAAGAGTTGGGATGGGGAAGAGAGCGTCTAATATAAAAAGAAACGCATAATGAAAATGAAGTATTTTAATTATGAAGAGTTTGATTCGCCTGACGTTCAAGGTAGCGGTCAGTTAATGAATGAGCAATTGCTTCATATGCTTGACGCCGCTAGAAAAGAATATGGAAAACCTATTGTTATTAATTCTGGTTATCGCACAGAGGCTCATAACGAAAAAGTTGGTGGTACATCTAACTCTTCCCACCTAAAAGGCTTGGCTGCAGATATTTCTTGCAAAAATTCTTCAGATAGATTTGTATTATACGATGCTTTGCGTAAGGTTGGCTTTAAGCGAATTGGAGTGGGCTCTACATTTATACATATAGACATAGATAAAAATAAATCACAAAACGTAACTTGGACGTATTAAATTAAAATTATGGGAAAATTATTAGTAAAATTAGGATTATGGATGCAGGCTTGCTGGTGTAAGCTAATGTGCAAATGGAACTGGTTAGTTTCAAAATTAATTGTTAACGTTAAAGACTGCCCTGTAGCGGAGTGTGTCTGTAAAAAATAAATATTATGAGTACATCGAAATTTTCAAATCCTTTTATGATGAAGAGCCCTTTGTCTCCGCTAAAAGGTAATGCTTTTATTAAAGCAAAAATGGATGCAGAAGCTGCTGGTAAAAGTAGTTTTGTTGTAGACGGTAAAAATTATCCATTAAAAATGGAAGAAGAATCACCTCTTAATGATAATCATCCAGGTGATAATAAAATAAAGATCTTGGCTGGAGAAACTACAGAAATAAAAAAAGATAAAAAAGGAGAATATTCTATTATAGATGCACCTTATAGAATAAAAGGAATAAATCAAGGCGATACAATTAGACCTGGTTCTGGAAATACATTTAATCCAAATAAAAGGTTTCCAAAAAGTACTGGTTCTTATAACTATCTTTCTGGAGATTTAGACTTTGAAAGAACAGATGAAAACAATATTAAATTAAAATAATAAGGAACAAAGATAACTGGGCGTACCATACCCAAAAGTTCCTGTAACCGAAGGGGATCTCAAACGAGGTCCCCTTCATTGTTTTTATCCGTCACAGGCAATACAATCTTCACTCATAGCTTGTTGCGCTATATCACCACGAAGTACTGACTCAGTTCTAGTATAGTACAAGGTCTTAATACCTTTTTTCCATGCTGACATATGAACTTGATTAATCCATTTAGGTGTAGCCACACTAGGAAACGCTAGGTTTAAACTAACAGACTGATCTATGTACTGCTGCCGTATACCAGCTTGATTTACCAGTTCGAGTTGATTTATTTCTTTAAATGTTTTAAAAACGTCTTTAGCCGGTACGTCATGAGATCCAACCATAACCCCGTCAAGCTCAGATAGACCTTGAATACTACCACCATCTGCCATAATCTTGCTCCAAGTTTCATTTGTATTTATTTTAAGTTTTCGTAATAGCTTTAATAATGTAGGATTTTTTCTTATAAACGTTCCTTTTGCGCTTTGTTCGGTAAAAACATTTGCAGCCCACGGCTCAATGCCTGGTGACACATTTCCACTAAGCTTGCTGTTGCTAACAGTAGGAGCAATAGCACGTAAGTGAGTATTACGCATACCAGTTCCAGCACACCACAAAGGTTCTCCATAAGTCTCTGCAAGCGCCATACTAGCTCTTTCAGATTCAATTTTAATCTGACTAAAAATCTTCCTAGTTTCAAACTGAGCAAGTAAACCTTCAAACGGTATACTTTTTTCTTGTAAATACGTGTGCCAGCCAAGTACTCCAAGTCCAAGCGCTCTTCCTTTTGTGGCTGATCTAACTGCGTTTTCAAAACCTCGTAAGCCTTTAGCTCTTTGTATAAACTCCTCCATAACTCCATCCAAGAACCATATAGAGTCATAAATAAGATTAGTACCTTTCCACTCTTCATATTTTGCTAAATTTAATGATGACAAACAACAAACAAAACTATGGTTTTCATCTGTATGCAACGTAATTTCAGAGCATATATTAGTCATATGGACTTTCAGTCCGTTGTCTTTATATGATCTGGGGTTATTCTTATTTGTATTTCCCTTAAAAAGGATATAAGGTTCGCCAGTAGCTTTTCGCTTTTGAAGTAATTTACCCCAACGTTTTCTAGCTTCTCTATCTCCTTGTTCAATTCTTCGCATAAACTTATCACCGATAACAGCGCACTGATGCAAGTTAAGTGATTGACGATTGACGTCTCCTTTGGGTTCACGTATTTCAAGCCATTCATCGAAATCGGCGTGATCAATGTTGATATTAACTGATGCAGCTCCTCGTCGGACAGATCCTTGATTAGTGGCAAGTATTGTTGAGTCGTATATTTTACAAAACGGCACAACGCCATCACTTGTTCCATTGCCTGTAATTTTAGCGCCAGCGGGTCTAATCATATTAATGCCAATGCCAACTCCACCGCCGTGCTTAGCGAGTAGCATCATCTCTAAATTTTTATGACCTATGTCATTAATAGAATCAGCGACGTCAATACCAAAGCAGCTAATAGGCAAACCCCTATCAGTACCAGTGTTGCTAAGAACAGGCGAGGCAAGACATAACCAGCCTTTCCATATATAGTCAAAAAATGTTTCAGCCATTTCAGGTTTATAAAGTCTTCGCGCAACTGTTTTAGCGACTCTTTTATAAGCATCACGAGGCGTTTCATCTTCAAGCAAATAGCCACCTGATATAGTTTTTTTATATACATCTGTATCACCCCACTTAGGGTAATCTTTTCCTTTTTTCCATTCATTATTCCACATTTATACTCCGTTTATTAAGTGTATTACCCATGCTATTAAACCGTTAATATTTAAAGCAACTAAGTTCCATTGTTTACGTGATGATGTTTGTACTATCACACATATAAAACCTATTATAAAAAATATAGGTTCGATTGTCCATTGACCAGCTATAACAAAACCAGCACCCATATATCCTATACGTGATGCTACTTTTTGATATGATGTAAGTTTATTGGTGTATCTAAGCGTCTTCAGTAACCGATACTTCCACCTTCTCTGTCTGTTCATTTTTAGTGACTTCATCTTTTAGTTTATTTAAAGCCTCTTCATAACCAGGCATTTTTTTTATTGTTTCTAGTGAACCTATTGCTACTTCTCTGGTAAACTGTAATTCTGTAATAAGTTTTTGCACAATGTTAGTTAATGCTTTAATCTTATTTTTCATTTCAATTAATTTACTTTCTTTCATATAGATCGTTTTCTATTTCTTTGTTTGTAATTATAACATCAAAGCCATTACCAAATGTCTTCAAAGTCTTCTCCTTCGTTAGCTTTGCTATAATCCGTCGGCCGTATCGCGAAAAAATCAGTATGAGTGACCCCGCCGGTAAGATGATAGAACCAATCAAGATTAGCTGCTGCACTTTTGTCATATGTGAAATGCTCTGCAAAGTCTTTATAACCCAGCTCCACAAGTTTTTCATTTGCTCTCTTTTTTATAAAATGCGTAAGATCATTAGCTGATATGCCCTCGATATCACCCATTTCAAACATTTTGTTAATGTATTTAGTTTCTAAGTCTACCATGGTTTCTGCAGCTTTAACTATATCCTCTTGACATAAATTCAATAATTGATTGTTTTCGCTGCACATATCGCGGAAAAGCTTACAACCCATTTTACTGTGTAAACTTTCATCTCGTACTGACCACTTCATCTGTTGTCCAATACCTTTCAGTAAATTTCTTAACTGAAAAGAATAAAGTACAGCAAAAGCAGAATACAAGCTAACGCCTTCCGCAAAAGCACTAAACACAGCAAGAGACTTGCCAATACCCACAGCATTGGATCCGTCGTACGCAACCAAGTTGTCAAACCTTTCAGCCGTTGCCGGCTCATGTAAAAATGCTTCATAATCCTCTAGTCCTAATGTTTCATTTAAATAGCTATAAGCTACTGCATGTATTGTTTCTTGCGAACCAAACATCATAGCCATTTGCTGTATCTCGTGCTTCGGAAACCATCCGACAACTTTCTGCGTCCAATAGTCCGAGACTGCACATTCTGTCTGGGCGAAACCGAGTAATATGTTTCCGACCAAGTTCTTCTCTTTGTCATTTAATTTTTCGTTCCAATCTTTAACATCTCCGCTCATTGGTATTTCAGTATGTAACCAAAATGCTTGAGCTTGTTTTAACCAACCTTCTGTATAATATTCTGGGTATTCAAAAGGTTTATACGCTATTCTTTCATCAAATAATCCCATTACTTATATATTTCTAATGCAACATCTATAAAAGGTAAGTATGCTACGTGTGTTGTTTGATTGTCTTCTTCATATGATCTTAATCCAAATAATATGCCTGGATAAGTACCGACTGATAAACTCCAGCCTTTATTCTGCTCTGATGCCATATTTGTCTTGTATTTCTATTAGTTCTTTATATTTTATTTTGCCTCGCGCTTCCCAGCTCCATTGCCACCATTTATCTATTTGACGCTCAGCATACTTTTGTCTAGCTATCCTTTTCGCTTCGAAAGGATTATGCTTATTGTCTCGTCGCATTCTTTTTGATTTTGTGGTTTATATAGTGTTACGTTGGGAAACTGCGTCATAACTAGTCTTTTAAATAACTTCCAACGCATTGGAAATGATTCGTTAGCTCTACCTTTTGTTTCAATTATAAAGTCATCACCAATAAAATCAGGTGTGTACTTAATAGGTAGTATGCGTTTGCAGCCTCTGTTCTTGTAATCACCCTTGCCGTTAGCACATCTTTCGTATACTTCATTATCAAAATGAAAGCCAGCTAATAATACAAAGGTTTCACCTTCATACTTAGACTTGATCTTTGCATTTTTTAATGCCATATACATATAACGCTCAAGACCAGAAGCAAAGTTGATACCGTCATACGATACTTTTTTTGACTGTACTGGTCCGCGTTTACGTCTACGTTTATAGGGTCGTTTCATCATGAACTTCTATATCAAAACGTTTTATCATAGCTTCTTCGATCTCATCAGTCAAACATCGTTTAGCAGCTTCAATGTAAAGCAATGCGTCCATTAGTTCTTCTTGTACATCAATTAAGAAACGATTAAGATCTTTTTCTTGACCTTCGATTTCTTGCATCATTGTAGCTCCGTATTTCTTTTGACCTACCAAACTACGCTCATCCATTTTTCTAAGTACAGACTGTACTATAGCATCTTTAGTTCTTATTTTCATACCGCTTGTTTTACAAATGTTCCGTTAAGCATTTTACCTCTACGCGTAGATATTTCAGTGTAAGCTGAATCAATACAGTCTTCAATTGTGAAGCCTTCAAGTTCTGCTAGATTTGTAAGCACTACAACCATATCACCAATAGCGTCTTGTATTTCTGGTTTATCTTGCTTTAGTATTGCTTGAGCAAGTTCGCCAGCTTCTTCTATTAGTTTTACATATTGCGTATGTGAATTACCTTTATCATATAAACCTCTGTCTTTTGCCCACATTCTTATAAGCTCAAAACGGTTTGGTATTTTATCTACACTAGTATCATATTTAGGTTTGGGTGTATGTTTTGTATCTAAAAATGCTTCGTAAAAAGCTTTATTATAAACATATGATCTATTACGATTATACATTGACTCTTTAACATTAGCCATTATCCATGAGATCGTTCGTTTTGTAATTTCAAACTGGCCGTGATCTGTTTGCCAAGTAAGACCTATGTTATCTTGTAATTGTCCTTTTAATTTATTAACTGGACAAGGGAAAGTTGAGGTTTGCTCTGTTGCGTTTATATTCATATTTTTAAATAAGTTTTTATATAATTTTCTATCGACCTTATAGCCGTAAGACTTTTGAAGTTCTATTTCCTTGTCAGATATATAATCTATATCTTCTGACTGGTCAAGAACTTCATACTCATTCTCCTTATATCCTTGTATAAGGGTTACTCTGTTATTAAGATCACGTGTAACGCCGATCTTTTTACCAGGTATGTGGTATAAATAATACATAAGTTATAATTTATCGTTATATAGATGCATATTGTGTGCGTGATGGTAATACCAACCAATTTCTAAATTCAGTCTGTAAGCAATCATTTTTTGCAATGATGAGAATTGATACTGATCATTACAGAAACCGTACCAGATGTCATTAGAACGCATATAGACGGACATACACAATTGTTTACCTATGATTGTAAACTGAACCGCGTATGTACAAGGCGTGTCATGTATATAATTACCATCATTTATTTCTTTAGCATCATATATAGATATAGCTGCTTGCCTTGTATCAGGATTTGTTTTCAACATAGCAACAACATTGTCAAGTTGTTTATTACGCTGCCACTGCCATCCGTAGTTAGAATTAACATTACCATTTTCATCAGCCATACGTTTCCATATTGGTGGTATTTTACCATACAACTCACCAAGCTTGTCAATGCTAGGATCACCGGACAAGTACCATTGCCATTCAGCTTTAGCATATTCTAAGCTCCAGTTACGTTCTACGTTTTTGATATGGTTATCTTGAGGGTTTATTATATAAAAGCCACAGTTAAATATAGCCTGAGTGCCATTAAATTCTATACCGTTTATAATAACTTCATCAAGTAAAGCTTCATATGCTTCATCTGCGTTGTGAAATGTGTTTTTCATAATAGTATTTATAATATTCGTAAATCTTTTCCCATATTAAACCTTTAATATAATGACTAGGATCTTCATGCACTACACCGTTGTTTGTTATAACAATAGACCAACGCGTGTCGCTAATAGCTTTGGGCGCAATGAATATTTTATTGTGCACGCACCAAGCGTAAGCTTTCTTCTCAACTGATGTTGGATTATATGTACCCATGTTTATCTTATTACTCCATGCCATTTATTCCCAAGGCATAGGTTCATCATTAATATTTATTGGTTCGTGTGGTATAAAGCAGCCAGACTTTGGTTCCCACTTAAAATGTGCTTCAGCTCCGTTTTCACCGAGGTTTTGAAACTTTACCTTAAGCACCTTAGCTTTGACTGTTTTTTCTTCATAATCCCTATGCACCAATAAGCCATGATAACTAGCGTCATACCATTCACCACCGCCTTTGATATTATACATGTTAGGTTCTTCAATTTTACCATCTTTATCTTTATACATTTTAGTTGGATGCGCTACAACAAAAACTAAAACGTCAAACTTTTTAGCAAACATTTCAATTTTAGTTAAGTACTCCATTGTGTACCTGTTAACGTCTTCTGTTTTACAGTCAACGTCACGTACTTTATTAAATGGATCAATAACTAAACATTTAATACCTTTACGTTTAACTAGCTCGGCGCCTTTGCGTAATACAGACTCTAATGTGTATCGTTCCATATCGATATGAAAGAAGTTTGTATTACAATGATCTGCTACTTTATTCCACTTCTCGCCGTGTATATCTGCAGACGTAGGCATGCCTTGCCATATCTTACGCATCAGCTTGTGTGCGTGAAGGTAAGTTGGGATATTTTCCGGACTAGCAAACGCCGTTTTCCAGCCATAATTTTTATTATAGCCAATAACCATTTGATCGACAAAATCTGATTTGCCGCTACTCGGAATACCAGTAACAGTAATAAACTGACCAGTGTAAGTCGAAAAGATGTTATCAAAATTTTCCAAGCCAATTTGATATCCAGGCTTAAACCCGTTACGTACAAAGTCTGTGACTTCGTCTTCAATGTCCCTAAATGTCGTGACATTTTCAAGCGGTACCGGTCTCGCTCCGGTAATACGCTCTGCCAATTGTTGTTTGTCATACTTTAATAAATATTCGTTAGCATCTTTACAATCATCAAACGTAGCTATGTAGCATACTTCAGATCCTAATCGTCTTATTAGTTCTGCTTGTAATGCTTGACCTGCTTCGTCTGAATCTACAGCTAATATAACTTTTTCTTTATCTTCAAAGTAATCAATACAATTATCAAGATAATCTAAGTTATTAGTATTTAATGTAGCACCGTTAGGTACAGATATTGCATTTGTAATACCAGCTTCGTGTAAAGCTAGTACGTCCATTTCACCTTCAACTATGACACAAGAGTCATAACCTACAATGCTATCAATATTATAAAATACTTTTTCAGCTCCTTTATACAACTTAAAGTTTTTTCTTCCATCGCGGTATTTAATATTTATTAACTCACCGCCTATGAAATAATTAAACTTTATAGCGTTCTCGGTTTTACCGGTTTGAGGCATATACTCAGAGCCTTGCCCAACTCTACAGTCAAGCAAAGTCTCTGATGATATTCCTCTTGATTTAAACCACTGTGTAACCTTATCATCTAAACCATAATCTAATCCAGGATATTCAGGATCAGGTTGTTTAGGTTTTTCATATACTCTTGTAGTATCACCTTTACGTTGATACGTGTGTAATTGAAATGATGTGTTACAGTTGTGACAAGTACCGAGACCCCGTTCCCAATCATAAGACGCACATTTTGCCTTTTGATTCTTAGGTTTTCTAGTGTGAGAGCACAAAGGACAAATCCCTTGTTTCTTCCCTTCTTCTAGCTTATGTTGATTGAAATCATCAATCAAGAATCCATTGATCTCTGTTGTCTGCATTTAATTTAATTAAAATGGTAAATCTACCTCAGCCGCTGCTGGTGCTGCCTGCTTTGGTTGGTCATCGCGAGGTGCTGTCGCAACATTGTCACCGTTGGTCCATACAACTTGAACATTACCTAAGTAAGTTTTAGCTGTTTTAGACTCACGCTCTTCTTTTGATTGCGCTACAACAATAGGACCTTGATTGCCGAACTGATCGACTTCATCATTAATCGTTATTGTTATAGGTAAGTATTTACCTTTTTTACCTATGATAATTTTATCTTTAGGTATATCATTAAGGTTAATACTAGCTTTAATTATACTTGCCATTATACGTAAGAATTTAATTGATTAAACATGCGCTGCATTTGATCTTTAGTAGCATTGCTGTTGCGACGTAGATTATCTACAGCTTTAACGTGTGTTTGGTTTTTGTAAAAGTTATTTGTACTAGTTTCCATGCCTGTTACACTGCATACTTTTGTTTGGTTTTTTCTGGTTCTTGCCATTTGTTTATAGGGTTTGATTAATAAAAAATTGTTGAGGATCAAAATCCTCGGATTGATAAAATAGTTTATATTGTTCTGAT